>ERZ1673742.11-NODE-11-length-300763-cov-7.605441_pt1 | contig 300763 bp, 248 predicted proteins | sample MGYA00580208_ERZ1673742 | MGnify/ENA primary metagenome ERZ1673742 (study PRJEB41218, sample SAMN15661774) | gut metagenome | host: Homo sapiens | place: Canada: London | collected 2015-08-20/2019-03-30 | study: EMG produced TPA metagenomics assembly of...
ACGCAGATGCGTATGCAGCAGGCACCAAAGATGGAGCTGTGCGGCGCTTCGCTCACCTACCTGAACCTGACTACACCCCCGAGTCCGTGCGACGGATGATCCGTGAAGAGGTCGCGACGGGCCTCTCGTCTGGCACGTTGGCGGTTCTTGCACTTGCCGACGCCGAGACCGACCAGTTCGTGGGTTCCATGGTTCTCTTTGATGTTAGCTCCGAGGCTGCTGAGGTCGGATTCTGGATTCATCCTGGTGCGCGAGGGGGTGGACATGCCGGTCGGGGCTTGGAGCTGGCATCACGCTTCGCGCGCACTAGTGGACTTCGAGCCTTGACGGCACGCACGCTTCCGGAAAACAAGGCCTCCCAGCACTGCTTGACGACGGCGGGATTCCGCGAGACCGGACGAGGCTTAGGGGCCACGCCTGCAGGGCAGCGCGAGGAGTTGTTCCATTACCAGCGCGATCTCATTCCCGCCGCCCAGTGGCCGTTGGTGACAGAACGGCTTCGACTCCGTCTGCATGAGGCAGAAGATGCCGGATGGCTTCACAATCTGTACTCACAACCTGACGTTGCTCGTTACCTGTTGGACGAGCCATGGACTATGGAAGTCGCCCGTGACAAGCTCGCGGAGCGGCTATCGAAGACTGACCTCGATGGTGAGACTGGTGCGCTTGCGCTAGTCATCGAGTATGACGGCACCCCGATTGGAGACGTCGCACTGTGGCTCACAGATAGGGAGCACCGCCAGGGCGAGATTGGGTGGGTTTTGAACCCGGCAAACGGTGGGCAAGGATTCGCTAGTGAAGCCGTTCGCGCGGTACTTGCCCTCGGTTTTGACCATTACCATCTCCACCGCATCACCGCGCAGATGGATGCCCGCAATAGTGCCTCGGGAGCACTCGCTCGTCGCGTTGGACTCCGGCTCGAAGCGCATCACATCCAGGACTGGTTCAGCAAGGGTGAATGGACCGATACCCTCGTTTACGCGCGGCTTGCCTCCGAGAATATAAGCCAATGAATGGCGTCTGATTTGAAATGAGCAGCGGTTGGATGCCCTAGCGGGTAGCGAATTCTAGTCGTATTTCCGGAACAGGTCTCTGATGGCAGTCCCTGCACAACGCAAAACGCCTCAACTATTTTTGCAGGTCGAAGCGTTTCGCGTGTTGAGGGGTTGTTCGAACAATCAATGATGGGCAAGCGCTCGTGAACTGCTCCCCATTAGTAGGACTGAAAAGTCAGTTACCAACTAATGGGGAGCAGCTCTACTCAGAGAGTAGGTTAGCCAGCGCGAAGGCGGCTCAACTAACGCTTGAATCCGGGGAAGCGAGGCAGGTCCTCGACAAGCACGGCCTTGCCCTCGGCATCGGTTAGCGGAATGCACCAGTTCGGGTACTGGTCGTGGGTCGTGCCCGGCTGGTTCTGGGTACGACGATCGCCGACCATGTCCACCAGGGCCTCACACTTCAGCGCGGATGGCGTCTGGTCGAGGAAGCGGTGCAGGCCCGTGACCAGTGCGTCAATTGGTGGCAGATTATCGCGGGTAAGGGACTGAACATCCATGTCCGCGGCAGCCGTGTCACCAAAGCAGCCAGCTTCTTTGGCAGCGCCCAAAACCTTTCGAATCCACTCGAAGTCCCGGCGGTCTTCCTCCGCGGCATCGGAAAGCAATAGCCCCAGGCGTTCCCGCAGCTTGATGTGCTCGCCTGCGAGGTAGCCTGCAGTCGGCGGCAAATCGTGCGTGGTGACGGAGGACAGGCACAGACTGCGGTAGGCGCTCGGTGGTTTCGGCTGGTCGCCGTCGGATTCAAACCACACAATCGAGGTGCCCATGATGCCCCGCGAGGCCAGGTAGTCCTGCACCCACGGCTCGAAGGTGCCCAGGTCTTCGCCCACGACGACGGCCCCAGCGAGTTCGGCCTCAAGTGCGAGAATGCCGACCATGGCCTCGTGGTCGAAGTACAGGTAGGTGCCATTGACGGGGGACTCCATCCGCGGCATGACCCAGAGGCGGAACATACCCAGCACGTGGTCAACACGAATGCCACCTGCGTGGCGAAGGATTGTGCGCAGCATGTCGCGCCAGGGGCGGTAGCCGGCCTCGGCTAGCTTGTGCGGGTTCCACGGCGGCTGCGACCAGTCTTGGCCGTGCTGGTTAAAACCGTCTGGCGGTGCGCCAACAGAGATAGCAGGGGCGAGCCAATCAGCGAGGTTCTCGGCATCCGCACCGCCAGGGTGTACGCCGACGGCAAGGTCGGCCATGATGCCGATGCGCATACCCGCATCCAGGGCTGCTTCTTGTGCCTGACCGAGCTGCTGATCGAGAATCCACTGCACCCAGAGGTGGAACTGGAAGATTTCCTCCCGCAGAGATTCGACACTGGCGTGGTTGCCCAACGGTGGAACCAACTCGATATCGTTCTCGGCTACGGCACCAGAATCGGAAGTGGCAGCGCGTGCAGCATCGCGGGCAGCAGCGCGATCCGCGAGCTCGCGCTCGGTGCACCACGACGCGTAGTCGTATATGCCACGGCCCTCGGCCTCCAGCCAACGGTCAAATTCCGCCTGGCGTGCGTTGGACAGGGGGATCTTGTGAATTGCCCGCAATACCTTGAGCTTTGCAGCGTAGATGGGGTTGCGGTCAATCTCATCAGAGCTGTGATTGAGCTGGTGGAAAGAGTTCGCTAGCGCACGGGCTTCATCGGCCTCGTCCTTGTCCAGGTACCCGAACTCGTCGATAAGCTCTGGACGCGCGTACAGCGGATTGACATAGCGGCGCGTGGTGGGCAGGTACGGCGAGTCTTCTACCGGAGGCAGCGGTTCTGCGGCGTGCAGCGGATTGATGAGGACGAAATCAGAGCCCGCGTGCTGAGCGCTGACCTGTGCCAAGTCGCCGAGGGTAGCGAAATCGCCGATACCCCAGCTGCGGCTGGAACGTACCGAGTACAGCTGTGCCATGACGCCATGCGCAGGATTCTGCACGTACTTGTCGGCAGTAGCGAGACGGTTGGGGGTTACGGCCACATCGCACTCAGCGACGTTGTCGTCGTTGACTGCACGCAAACGGTGCCAACCAAGTGGCAGATCCTCTGGAATTGCGAAGGCGGCTTCTCCCATCAACACATCGCCGACCTGGCGTGGTGGAACCAAGTGGTGCACCTGTGCGCAGGGCCATTCTGCGCCATCCTCCAGTTTCACAGTCACGCTGACATTGCTGCCGTGCGGTACGTGAACCAGAACTCGGTGGAAGATGCCCTGGCGGGTAACTACCACGGGTGGGAGAAGGCGAGACCACTGCGTGTCCGCCCACTCACGACGGGCGTCGTTGATTTCGGCATCACTGGGATCTGGGCCCAAATCGATGTCGAGAGCAGCGAGAGTTTTTAGCACTGTCTCACGAGAGACGTGCACGAGTTGGCCCTCGGTGGAGTAGTAGGAAACCCCAACTCCGACATCTTTAGCGAGGTCGGCGAGCGGAGAGGAAAGGGGAGGATTGGAAGCTGCCTGTGTCACTCTTTCCATCATGCCAGTTTAGAAAAACTTTGCCAGTAGTAAGGCAAATCACTTCGTTATCGAAATATTTAGTGAAATCACAACGGCGCAGGGTTTGATGTTCTAAGTTGATTCCTAACGAAACCAACGACGGACAGAACTACCGAAAGTAGGGGTTTGTAACTCGATGCGTGAATATACTACCGAGGCGAAATACGTCATCGGCGAGGACGAAACGATTATTACCTCGCTGCAGGAGCTGGTGCAGAAGCGCCCGAAGCTGGTGCTTTTCACCCGCCCCAAGAACTTTGAGTGGGTAAATGTCACCGCTCAGGAGTTCTATGACGAGGCAAAGGGGGTCGCTAAGGGGCTAATCGCCAATGGTGTTCAGCCGGGCGACCGCGTAGCGCTGCTCAGTGAGACTCGCTACGAGTGGAACCTGATCAATACCGCTATCTGGATGGCGGGCGCCGCTGTTGTCCCGATTTACGGCTCTTCTTCGTCTGGCCAGATTCGTTGGATTATTGAAAACTCCGGTGCTGTTTTCGCATTTACTGAGTCGCGTGAGCACACCGACCGCATGAAGCCGCTGCTGGTCGAAAAAGGCACCGAGAACCCGGAGGGCGAGTCTCAGCTGCGTCGTGTGCTGGAGATTAACGCTTCCGCTACTGACACCATTAGCTACGAAGGCCGTGACATTGACGGCGACGAGGTCGAGCGTCGCATCAAGGGCACCAAGGCCGACGACCTGGCAACCGTGATTTACACCTCCGGTACCACTGGCCGTCCGAAGGGCTGCGTGCTCCTGCACAGCAACTGGCTGGCGGAGGCCCGCGCCATCCTCACCAACGAGATTGGCCTGATTGCCCGTCCGGGTAACCGCATTCTGACCTTCCTGCCGTTGGCGCACGTGTTGGCTCACGCAGTGTCCCTGGCTTCGATTATCGCTGGTGCTACCCAGTCTCACTGGGCTGATACCAAGACCGTCACCCTGGAGTTCCAGCGTTCTCGTCCGCACCTGATTCTCGGTGTGCCGCGCGTGTTCGAGAAGGTTCGTGACTCCGCCTACGCCTCCGCTAAGGAGAAGGGCGCATTCGGTCTGGCCATGTTCGAGCGTGCTGAGGCCACCGCCATCGAGTACTCCAAGGCGCTGGATACTCCGGCAGGTCCGTCGCGTGTCTTGAAGCTGCGTCGCCAGCTCTACGATCGCCTGCTGTTCTCGAAGATTCGCGCAGCTATGGGTGACGCCGTTCAGTACACCATCTCCGGCGGTTCGGCTCTGTCTTCTGACCTCGGGCACTTCTTCCGCGGTCTCGGTGTGCCTGTCTACGAAGGCTACGGTCTGACCGAGTCCACGGCTGCCATCACCGTGAACAACCCGGGCGAGCAAATCATTGGCACCGTTGGCCGTCCAGTTGGTGGCTGTTCCGCCGCCATCGCCGATGACGGCGAAGTTCTGCTGCGCGGTCCGGTTGTGTTTGACCGCTACTGGAAGAACGAAGAGGCAACCAAGGAAGCCTTCATCGACGGCGAATGGTTTAAAACTGGCGACCTCGGTGAGCTGACCGAAGAAGGTCACCTGAAGATTACCGGCCGCAAGAAGGACCTCATTGTCACCGCCGGTGGTAAGAATGTCGCGCCGGGCCCGATGGAAGACCGCATGCGTGCGCACCCGCTGGTGTCCCAGGCAGTCGTCATCGGCGATGGTCGTCCGTTCATCTCCGTGTTGGTCACTCTTGATGAGGAGGCACTGGAGAAGTGGAAGATTGAGCACTCCGTCCCCGAGCACACCTCGATCCGTGAACTCGCTGCCTCCAGTGCAGTTTTGCGCGCCGAGATTCAGGATGCCGTCAACTCCGCTAATGAGCTGGTTTCTCACGCAGAGGCTATTAAGAAGTTCCACATCCTGGACAAGGACTTCACCGAGGAAAGTGGCGAGCTGACCCCGACCATGAAGGTCAAGCGCAACATTGTCATGGACAACTACTCGCGTGACATTGAGGCTCTCTACCAGCGTTAATTCACGCTCTACCCGCTGTCGATAGAAAACGGCAGCGTGTTGTTACCGCGCTAGCGCCCCTCACCCCATTAAGGTGAGGGGCGCTAGAAATTTTTAAGGAGTTTTCAGTTTTCGAACGCCGAAGTTCGCCGATATTTTCCGGCATTCGTCAAAATTCGTCGGTATTCGAAAGCGGAAAACTGCAATGATGTCACTGACGCCGAAGATGTCGTGGGAGGGCGGGCAATGATTAACCACTTCGATGCTCGGCTACGCCTGCGCGAAGTGACCCAAGAGCTCTACGACATTGGTGACGAAGTTGCCGAACACATCGAGCACCTCGCTCAGGCGGTTGCTGATGTAGATCGTGAGCTGGTGGACGAATGTGTCCTCGAGCTCGCTGACATCGTCGACGAGGCCGTTGAGGACTGCCGCCCTCTGATTGGTGAACTCGATGGGCTACGCCAAGCGTTTACCTCCGGTATTCGCTCGGGGCGCATCGGTACTCTTTCCTCTGCTTCGACACCGCGACGACACCCGCATCCGGCACCGAAGTCACCGGATGTGCAGTCGCTGTCACTCATCCCGGCGCCATTGAAGCATCCGGTTGCAGTCCCTACGGTCACGCAGGCAATGATTGCTCGCTCCGATGCCGTGGCCTCCTACCTGGAGGAACTCGCCGACTGGGTTTCCGCCGAAAACATCCGAGGCGTGGAAAAGCTCGGTAGTGTGGTGCTTCCGCAGCTTTACGCGCAGTCTGGTCGCCGTGCACTGTCTGCTGCCGCTGCCTGGTGCGTCGCTGTTCCCGAGACTCATCCTGCAGTTGCAAATGCGCTGCGCGGCCGCAGGCCTCCGGAGTTCCTGATGGAACGCGCCCGCATCGATGAAATTGTCCGCCGCGTCAAGCAACGTCGAGCCAAGGAGCATGCGTGAGCGAAGCCTCCGCACACACCGATTCCTTCGGTGTCTACTTACACGTCCCATTCTGCGCCACCCGTTGTGGCTACTGCGATTTCAACACGTACACGCCAGGTCAGCTGGGCAGTGGCGCGACGCAGGGAGACTACCTCGATGCCATCGTGGCTGAGCTCGAGATGGCCGTCGTAAAGCACCCCGAACTCGCGCGTGGTGCCGACACCGTATTCGTCGGCGGTGGTACGCCGTCGATGTTGGGGGCGAGCGGTCTTCGTCGTCTGCTCGACGGTGTGCGCAACAGTTTTGGGCTTGCCGACGACGCCGAGGTCACCACCGAGTCGAATCCCGAGTCGACCTCTCCGGAGTTCTTCGAAGGCCTGGCCGAGGCAGGGTTTACCCGTGTGAGCTTGGGCATGCAGTCGGCTGTGCCGCATGTGCTGGCCACTTTGGATCGTACACACACGCCGGGGCGTCCTGCGACAGCGGTGGCGGAGGCACGCGCGGCCGGTTTTGAGCACATCAACCTCGACGTTATCTATGGCACGCCAGGGGAGTCGATGGCTGACCTCGATACGACGTTGGAGGCAGTCCTGGCCACGGAGGTCGATCATGTTTCGGCGTACTCGCTGATTGTCGAGCCAGGTACCGCGATGGCGCGTAAGGTTCGTCGCGGTGAGCTGCCGATGCCTGACGACGACGATCTCGCCGATCGCTACGAGCGCATCGATGCTGCACTGAGTCAAGTCGGTTTCTCCTGGTATGAGGTGTCCAACTGGGCGAAGCCGGGTGGCCAGTGTCGCCACAACATGCTCTACTGGCGCGATGGAAATTGGTGGGGTGCGGGACCCGGTGCACATTCGCACCTGGATGGCACGAGGTTTTACAACGTCAAGCATCCGGCTCGCTACGCGGCGACCATTTCCGGCGGCGAGTTGCCAGTCAAGGATTCAGAAGGGCTAACGGCCGAGGATCGACACACCGAGAAGATTATGCTGGGCCTCCGCCTGGCCGAGGGTATTGATGCCAATCTGCTCGGTGAGGATGAACTGGACAAGGCACGTCGGCAAGCGGAAGCGGGCATGGTGGAGTTTGTTTCCGTCGATGGTGGTCAGCGAATTCAGCTGACCAATCGCGGTCGTTTGCTGGCCGACGCAATAATCGTTGACATCCTTAGTTAAACTATCCGCATGTCATCTCAGACGGATAAGCGCAGGCAGGAAGTTCTTCGGGCAATTGTCTCGGATTACGTAGCTTCCCAGGAGCCGGTCGGCTCGAAGGCTCTGGTGGAGCGCCACAATCTGGGGGTGTCCTCGGCGACCATTAGAAATGACATGGCTGTGCTGGAGGCCGAGGGCTATATCCAGCAGGAACATGCATCGTCCGGGCGTATCCCGACGGAGAAGGGCTACCGCCTTTTTGTGGACAACCTTTCGCAGATTAAGCCGCTGTCCCGGGCTGAGCGCCGAGCTATCCTTGAGTTCCTCGAAGGTGGCGTCGATTTGGAGGACGTGCTGCGCCGAAGTGTGCAGCTGCTGGCCCAGCTAACCCGCCAGGTTGCAGTGGTGCAGGTGCCGACGCTGGAGGTCTCCCGCGTCCGACACTGCGAGGTCGTCCAGCTCGCCGACGCGCGATTGTTGCTGGTAGTCATCACCGACACCGGGCGCGTGGAACAGCGCAATGTTGAGCTGCCAGCACCGATGGATCCCGATCTCGTGCCGCTGTTGCGTGAGCATTTCAACCGTGCAATGTCGGGGCACACACTTGCCGACGCGTCGATTGCGATTTCCGATCTTGCGGCTAACGCCCCGCGCGATTTGCGGGATGTAATCATCCGCTGCTCGACGGTGCTGGTGGAGTCGTTGATTGAGAAGCCGAATGACAGGCTCATCCTGGCCGGAGCGTCGAATTTGACCCGTGGTAATATGGCCGGTCGCTTACCTTCTACGTTGCCCATGGTTCTTGAGGCTCTCGAAGAACAGGTGGTCGTGCTGAAACTGCTGTCGGCTGCGCAGGATTTGCACCATGTTCGCGTTTCTATCGGTGAGGAAAACGAGGACGAGGAGCTGCGCGCTACTTCAGTTGTTTCAACTGGCTATGGCACCGGCACTGAGATTTTGGGCGGCATGGGAGTAGTTGGCCCCACATTTATGGATTATCCGGGAACAATTTCCTCGGTTGCTGCTGTTGCACAGTACGTTGGCCGGGTATTGAAAGGAAGTAGCTAAAGTTGGCACGCGACTATTACGGCATCCTCGGAGTGGAGAAGGACGCTACGGACGCTGAGATTAAGAAGGCGTACCGAAAGCTGGCGCTCAAGTACCACCCAGACCGTAATCCGGGTGATGAAGAAGCTGCGGAGAAGTTCCGTGAGGCCTCTGAAGCGAACGAGGTCCTGCTGGACCCTGAAAAGCGCCGGATTGTGGATATGGGAGGAGATCCTCTCAATCCACAGGGCGGTATGCCAGGCGGTGGCTTCGGCGGTTTCGGCGGCGGCGGAGTCGGCGATATCTTCGAGGCATTCTTCGGCGGTGCGGGCGGTACCCGCCAGCGCCGCTCGCGTGTACAGCCAGGTGCAGACGCGCTGCTGCGTATTTCTCTGGGCCTCGATGAGGCATTCACCGGTGTCCGCAAGCCCATCACGGTGGACACCGCGGTGCTGTGTGACCAGTGCGAGGGAACCGGCTCGAAGTCCAAGTCCAAGCCGAAGATGTGTACCAGCTGTGATGGCACTGGCGAGATTCAACAGGTCCAGCGTTCTTTCCTGGGCAATGTGATGACCTCGCGGCCGTGCCCGACTTGTGAGGGCACCGGCGAGATCATCCCCGATCCGTGTAACAACTGCGGTGGCGACGGTCGCGTTCGCGCTCGCCGTGATCTGACGGTAAACGTTCCGGCAGGTATCTCTGATGGCATGCGTATTCGCATGGCAGGGCAGGGCGAGGTCGGCCCGGGCGGTGGCCCGGCGGGTGACCTCTACGTGGAAGTTGCCATGGACCCGCACCCTGTATTCGAGCGTGAGGGCGATGATCTGCACTTTAACGTGCAGGTGCCTATGGCTGATGCCGCTCTTGGTACCGAGTTTGAGGTCGACGACCTGCTCGGTGAGCCAATGACCATCAAGGTTGATTCGGGAACCCAGCCGGCAGAGCAGATTCGCCTGTCGGGCAAGGGAATGCCGCATCTGCGCGGCGAGGGCAATGGCGATGTGGTCGCACACGTCGATGTCACAGTACCGACGAAGCTGGACCGCAAGTCCCGTGAGCTGCTGGAGAAGCTACGCGAGCACCGCGATGATGATGCCAAGGTGGCAGACTCGAATGAGCGCCACGGTTTCTTCTCCCGTTTCCGCCGCCGTTAAAACACGCCATCCCCAAAGCCCCCTCCAGTGAGTGTGAAGCACGCATGAGTTTGCCCGTATTTCTCGGTGAGTTCACCGAGCTGCCGCGCCCGGAAGAAATCATTCGAATCCTCGGGTCGGAGGCAAAACACATCAGCGTTCGCAGGCTGAAAGAGGGTTCGGAGATTCTTCTTGCCAATGGTGCGGACAAGGTGGTGCGGGCACAGCTCATGCACGTAGATCCGCGTGAGGTCCACGTTCGTGTGGTCGCCGCCGAGGAACGTCCACGTCCGCGCCCGCACGTCACCGTGGTGCAGGCGCTGCCGAAGTCGGATCGTGCTGAGCTTGCGGTCGATTTGATGACCGAGGCCGGGGTCGATGAGATTATCCCCTGGGCGGCCGTGAATTGTGTGGCCCGATGGCAGGGTACCGCGAAGGTCACTAAGTCCCGCGCTAAGTGGCAGTCAGCTGCGCGCGAGGCAGCTAAGCAGGCTCGTCGTGCATGGATTCCGCCGGTCGCTGACCTACATAGCTCCGCCGATATTGAGCAACTCATCCGGGAAACCACGTCAGCAGGTGGTGCGGCAGCCGTTTTGCACGAGGAGGAAACAGCTCCGTTCGTGGACTTCGCCGCACGGGCAGCAAACGCTGACAAGGTTCTTTTTATCGTCGGCCCAGAAGGGGGAGTCAGCCCTGGGGAACTCGAGGCCTTCTGTGGCGCAGGTGCGAGCTCGGTAGTACTCGGCCCGACAGTTCTCCGCAGTGCCCTTGCTGGAGCTGCTGCTCTTTGTGCACTAGGGCCGTTGACAAAGCGCTGGGGCGGCGCACCCACGCGTGGTCAGTAGGATAGACGCATAATGACAAAGTATTCAGTAACTGCTCGTACCACTGCCGTCGTCGAGCTCGATGACAATCTCGCGCCGATTGTGGTCGGCCATGCGGACCAGAATCTGCGGCTGTTGGAATCTCTGCTGGCAGCGGATATTCATGTCCGCGGCGGGGTTGTGACAATCAAGGGTGCTCCGGCGGATGTTTCGTTGGCTGTCCGTGCTTTCAAGGAGCTGGAGGCGATGGCCCGTCGTGGGCACGAGCTCTCCCCGGAGTCGGTGCGGCACGCGGTGGGCATTGTGGGGCGCGGGGAGAAGTCCGCCAGCGAGGTGCTCGGTGGCGGCATCGTGACTCATCGTGGCAAGACCGTGCGTCCGAAGACAGAGGGACAAAAGAACTACGTCGATGCCATCGACCGCTATAACGTTGTTTTCGGTATCGGCCCCGCCGGTACGGGCAAGACGTTCCTGGCCATGGCCAAGGCCGTTGCTGCGCTGAAGAATAAGCAGGTAGAACGCATTATTCTGACTCGCCCCGCAGTGGAGGCGGGTGAGAACCTGGGCTTCCTGCCGGGTACGCTGCACGAGAAGATCGACCCCTACCTGCGCCCATTGCACGATGCGATGCGCGAAATGCTTGAGCCAGAGTTGATTCCAAAGCTGATGGAAACTGGGGTAGTGGAGGTCGCACCGCTGGCGTACATGCGCGGTCGTACCTTGAACAATGCGTTCATTATTCTCGACGAAGCACAGAACACTACTCCGGCGCAGATGAAAATGTTCCTCACCCGCCTGGGCTTCGGTTCGAAGATGGTCATCACCGGCGATGCCAGCCAGGTCGACCTACCCCGTGGGCAGAAGTCTGGCCTGGCCGTCGCCCGTGAGGTGCTGCGCGGCGTGCCGGGAATCGCTTTTCCGGCGTTGGCCGCCGCAGATGTGGTGCGCAACCCGCTGGTGACCGCAATTGTCGAGGCCTACGATGACTACGATGCCTATAACGAAGGTATTGAGCAGGGCGCCGAGTCCCCACAAAAGCGACAGTCCGCCACAAAGCGATAAAGGACGCTGAAATTACATGAGCATTGAAGTTTTCAACGAGTCCGGTCAGGGCGTCAATGAAGAGTCGCTTATCGACGTTGCCCGGTATGCGCTGGGGCGCCTGGACGTGCATCCGGCAGCTGAGCTGAGCATTCACATTGTCGACTTGAAGACGATCGAAGACCTCCATGTGCGCTGGCTGGATCTGCCGGGGCCGACGGATGTGATGAGCTTCCCGATGGATGAGCTCACTCCTGGCTCTGGCCGACCGGATGCAGCTAGCCCAGGGCCTGCGATGCTGGGCGACATTGTGTTGTGCCCAGAGTTTGCCGCGGGGCAGGCGGAGCGTGCAGGCCATCCGCTGAGCCACGAGTTGGTTTTGCTCACCGTGCACGGCGTACTGCACCTGTTGGGCTATGACCATGTCACGGCGGAGGAAGAGCGTCAGATGTTCTCCCTGCAGAATGGTCTGTTGGCGGACTGGTACGACGACATCGATCGTCGTGGCGTGAGCTTTTCCGAAAAACCAATCAACCCCAATGCGTTCCCGGAGCGTTCTAACGAGCGATGATCACTTTAGTAATTGTCGCCGTTGTGGCGATGATCTGCGCTGGCGGACTCAACACAGTCGAAACTGCGGTCGCAGGGATTTCCCGTGCACGCGTGGCAGAGCTGCAGCGTGACGAGGTCGCGGGTGCTAATGCGCTTCTCAAGGTCGTAGAAAATCGGGCTCGGCACGTCAATGTGCTGGTGATTTTGCGGACGCTGTGCGAGTCAATCGGTGCAGTGACGCTTGCGGCGGTCTGTCTTAAGCTTTTCGAGCCGGAGCGCTGGGCCATTGTGGCTGCAGTGGTGTTGTTGGCTCTGTTCACCTTCCTGGTCCTCGGGGTGTTTTCCCGCACGATGGGTCGGAAGAATCCATACTCGATTTCCCTTGCCACCGCGGTCGTTCTGAGTTTTATGGCCAAGGTGTTGGGGCCACTGGAAAAGTTGCTGATTTGGTTCGGCAACATCATCACCCCTGGTGGTGGCTTCCGCGATGGCCCGTTCGCCACCGAAGTCGAGTTGCGCGAGATGGTCGATATCGCCCAGGAGCGCGGCATTGTGGAGCACGATGAGCGCCGCATGATTCAGTCTGTGTTTGATCTCGCGGAAACGTCGGCACGCGTTGTTATGGTTCCGCGCCCAGAGATGGTGTGGATCGAGGCAGATAAGCACTGTGGTCAGGCAGTGGCCCTATGCGTGAAGTCAGGTCACTCGCGACTGCCGGTGATTGGCGAGAGCGTTGAGGACATCGTCGGCGTCATTTACTTGAAGGACATTGTCCAGCAGACGTACTCGCGTACTGATGGCGGCCGCGGTGTTCGCGTCTCCGAGGTCATGCGCGACTGCGTTTTTGTGCCTGACTCCAAGCCACTGGATGATCTGCTCGATGAAATGCAGCGCACCCGCAATCACATCGCCATTCTCATCGACGAATATGGATCGGTCGCCGGCCTTATCTCTATTGAGGACATCCTCGAGGAAATTGTCGGTGAGATTGCCGACGAATACGACGAGGCCGAGCAGGCCCCCATCGAACCGCTGGGGGATGCCTCCTACCGCGTGCAGGCGCGCCTCAGCTTGGGCGAGCTCGTTGAGCTTTACGACGAAGCCCACGGGCGCGAGCTCGTGTTCGATGACGAAGTCACCGATGAGGTGGATACGGTCTCCGGCCTGTTGGCCTATGAGCTCGGACGTGTACCATTGCCGGGTTCATACGTAGAATATGCAGGACTGAAGTTTACCGCCGAGGGCTCGCGTGACCGTCGTGGTCGTATGCGGGTACGCACTGTGGTGGTGGAGCCGACTGCGGAGTTCTACTCCGAGGAAGAAGATACTGATGGGCAATCTTGATGACATGCTGGCCAATGCCGGACTTGGCGGCGATGCTGATGATTACAGCGCGCCGGAGGGCTTTCGCTCCGGGTTCGTTTCCATTGTGGGACGTCCGAACACGGGTAAGTCCACGCTGACCAATTCCCTGGTGGGCGAGAAGATCGCTATTACCGCTAATCAGCCGGAAACCACGCGTCACCCGGTGCGCGGTGTGGTTCACCGCGAGAACTGCCAGATTGTTGTCGTGGATACGCCCGGTCTGCACAAGCCGCGCACGCTGCTCGGTGAGCGCCTGAATGACATGGTTCAGGAGACCTATTCCGATGTGGATCTGGTCGCGCTGGTCGTGCCTGCCGACGAGAAAATTGGCCCCGGTGACCGTTGGATCTACGAGAACGTCTCCAAAGGTTGCAAGAACATCATGGGCATTGTGTCCAAGGTGGATAAGGTCTCTCGCGACACCATTATCGAGCGCCTGATTGAGCTGCAGGAGTTGCTCGGTCCGGATGCTGAGCTGGTGCCACTGTCGTCGAAGTCCGGCGAGAACATCAACACGCTGATTGATGTAATGGCTTCCCAGTTGCCGGAGGGACCGCGACTGTACCCAAAGGGTCACATCACCGATGAGGATCTGCACACTCGGATGGCAGAGCTCATCCGCGAGGCGGCCCTCGGCGGTCTGCGCGATGAGTTGCCGCACTCTGTGGCAGTCCAGATTGATGAGGTGCTACCGAGCCGGGACCGCGAAGGCGTCCTGGACGTCCACGCCGTTATCTATGTCGAGCGTTCGGGGCAGAAGTCCATTCTCATGGGGCGCGACGGTCGACGCATGGGCACCACCATTCACAAGGCTCGTAAGGAACTCATCGCGTTGCTTGGTCAGAATGTTTACCTTGACCTGCGCGTGAAAGTGTTGAAGGACTGGCAGTCGGACCCGAAGCAGCTGGGCAAGTTGGGATTCTAAAAAATTGGTCGAGCCGTATCGCGACCGTGCGCTGGTCGTACGCCGCTACGACCTCGGCGAAGCCGACCGCATCATCGTCCTTTTCACCCGCGACCACGGCCTAGTCCGCGGTGTCGCCAAAGGCGTGCGCCGAGCGAAGAGCCGCTTCGGCTCCCGCCTGTCACCATTCGTCGACGTGGATGTCAATATCTACCCACGCCGGGGGCTGTCCACTATCGCAGGCGCAGATACCGTGCGCACGTGGGCGGCACCGCTTGTCGACGACTATGCGCGCTACACCTGTGCGTGTGCAGTCCTGGACGTCGCCGAACGTATTGTCGGCGAGGAACAAGTGCCGGCTCCCGAATTGTGGGATCTCACCACCCAATCGCTCGACGACGTTGCGGCCGGTCGCCATCGCCCCGAGTTGTTGCTGACCTCCTACATCCTGCGGGCAATGGCACAGGCCGGTTGGCAGCCAAGCCTCTTTGAATGCGCAGGCTGCGGCAAAGCCGGGCCTCATCATGCGTTTTCTCCCGCACTGGGTGGAGCAGTGTGCACTAACTGCAGGCCACCGGGCGCAGATACTCCACCGACCGAGGTTCTGCATCTGATGTGGCAGCTTGCTCATGAGCAATGGGCGGGCATCGATACGTCGTCAAGCGAATTTGAGGGGCGGATGGCGACGGCGCGTACCCTAACGGCGAAGTACCTGCAGTACTACCTGGGCCGCCGGGTGCCGGCGCTGGAACATGTGGATGCTTTTTGGCAGTAAATAGTAGCGGTGGGGCACAATAGGAAGCGTGTTGAATCCTCCTGTACCGCAGCAATTCGTGCCCAATCACATCGCGCTTGTGATGGACGGCAATGGTAGATGGGCCGAGCAGCGTGGGCTCAAGCGCACCGAGGGGCACAAGCGCGGTGAAGCCGTGCTGATGGAGTGCGTCGATGCTTGTTTGGAGATGGGCGTCAAGCACCTGTCGGCCTACGCATTTTCCACTGAGAATTGGCGCCGTTCTGTCGATGAGGTCCGATTCCTGATGGGCTTTAATCGTGATGTGCTGCGCCGACGTCGTGATGAGTTGGATTCGAAGAACGTTCGCGTGCGTTGGGCAGGGCGTCGTCCGCGCCTGTGGCGCTCGGTGATTAAAGAGCTTGAGATCGCCGAGGAGCAGACGAAGGACAATGACGCGCTAACTCTGTATATGTGCGTCAACTACGGTGGTCGCGCTGAGATTGTTGACGCTGCTAGAGAGATTGCTCGTCAGGCAGCAGCGGGGGAACTCAGCGAATATGACTTGACTGAGAAGTCTTTCGCACAGTTCCTGGATGAGCCGACTATGCCGGATGTTGATTTGTTCCTGCGTCCGTCGGGTGAGCAGCGCACGTCCAACTTCTTGATCTGGCAGTCCGCCTATGCGGAGATGGTCTATCAGGACAAGCTTTTCCCGGATTTCGGTCGGGATGACATGCGCGCCGCAGTGGTGGAGTACGCCAAGCGCGACCGTAGATTCGGCAAGGCCTAGAGCCGGTATTTTTGGGGAGGGGAGCCGGGCTACTTCTTCTGGCAGTCCCTGCACAGGCCGAAGACCTCGGCAGTGTGCCCGGTCAGATTAAAACCGTGCTCCTCCGCCAGGCTGTGAGCCCACTGCTCGACGGGGCCGCCAGCGACTTCAACGGTGCTGCCGCAATCGGTGCAGACTAGGTGATGATGGTGTTGGTCACCGCACAGCCGGTAGAGAGCCTCCCCGGAGGCATTGTGCAGAACATCGACAATGTCCATTTCTGCAAGGGACTGGAGCGTCCGATAGACCGTCGTCAAGCCGACCTTGTCCCCACGTTCCGTCAGCGACTTATGAATGTCAGCAGCGGAGCGAAAATTAGGAGCTTCACTCATAATCGACACGACGGCGCGGCGTTGGCGAGTACTGCGCTGGCCGATGCGGGTTGCGGCCGGCCGTGCGGAGGCGTGCGTCCCGGGGCTAGCGGGGGAGCCCGTACCACGTGGGTTTTCGCCAGAACTAACTTCGTGCATATCTTCGCCAGCCATGTAAACGACACTACCCGGTATCGGTGGGACAAGATGCGCTAGAGTATAGGGGAACTTTTAACTGGCCTCTCGGGGTCAGTACATTTTGCTTTTCATTACGTCGTTCGCCGCACGGAACGGGCTGAATCGAGTGTCCGGAAAAGGCGTGTGGTGTGCGATGCGAAGCCATTTATAAGGAGTGGTCTAGACCGTGGCACCTAAGTCAGTTGTCGATACCGTCGCCAACCTGTGTAAGCGCAGGGGATTCGTTTACCCGTGTGGTGAAATTTACGGCGGTACCCGCTCGGCATGGGATTACGGTCCCCTGGGTGTGGAGCTGAAGGAAAACATCAAGCGCCAGTGGTGGAAGACCTTCGTCACCGGTCGTAAGGATGTCGTCGGCCTGGATTCCTCCATTATCCTGCCGCGCCAGGTCTGGGAAGCTTCCGGTCACGTCGCTACCTTCACTGACCCGCTGGTGGAGTCTCTGCACACCCACAAGCGCTACCGCGCTGACCACCTGCTGGAGGCCTACGAGGCCAAGCACGGTCACCCGCCGGCCAATGGTCTGGCAGACGTTCCGGACCCGGAGACCGGTCAGCCGGGCGATTGGACCGAGCCGCAGATGTTCTCCGGTCTGATGAAGACCTTCCTCGGCCCGGTCGACAATGAGCAGGGCCTGCACTACATGCGCCCGGAGACCGCTCAGGGTATCTTCGTCAACTTCAAGAACGTTATGACCACGGCTCGTATGAAGCCACCGTTCGGTATCGGCCAGACCGGTAAGGCATTCCGCAACGAGATCACCCCGGGTAACTTCATCTTCCGTACTCGTGAGTTCGAGCAGATGGAGATCGAGTACTTCGTCGCACCGGACCAGGCTGAAGAGAAGTTCGACGAGTGGGTCGACGCCTGCTGGAACTGGTTCATCGACCTCGGCGTTAACCCGGAGAACATGCGTCAGTTCGACGTTCCGAAGGACGAGCGCGCGCACTACTCTGCACGCACAATTGACTTCGAGTACCGCTTCCACTTCCAGGGCAACGAGTGGGGCGAGCTGATGGGTGTCGCCAACCGAACTGACTACGACCTCGGTTGCCACATCGAGCACTCTAAGGAAGACCTGCGCTACCACGACCAGGTCACCGGCGAAAAGTACGTCCCGTACGTCATCGAGCCGTCCTTCGGCCTGACCCGCGCCCTGATGGCCTTCCTGTGCGATGCCTACACCGAGGAAGAGGTGCCGAACGCAAAGGGCGGCACCGACACCCGTACCGTGCTGAAGCTCGACCCGCGTCTGTCGCCGGTTAAGGTTGCAGTTCTGCCGCTGTCGAAGAAGGACACTCTGACTCCGACTGCTGAGGCTGTCGCGGACAAGCTCCGCCGGCACTGGGCCGTCGATTACGACACCTCCGGTGCTATCGGCCGTCGTTACCGTCGTCAGGATGAGATTGGTACCCCGTACTGCGTCACCGTTGACTTCGATACTCTCGAAGACAACGCTGTGACCGTCCGCGACCGCGACACCATGGAGCAGGAGCGCGTCAAGATTGACGAGCTGGAAGGCTACCTCGCAGCTCGCCTGGTGGGCTGCTAATGGCCGAAGAAGTTTTTTGGGAATCCTATAGTCTCGGCGACGGCTCTCGGGAAAAATCCGAGCAAACCTGGCCGATTCTGAAGGAAAGCACCGAAATCGGCACGTACAGCCGTGATGAGCAGGGCGATCGTCTCAACACCCCGGAAGGGGAGTGGGTCATTGATGCCTCTGCTGATCACCGTGTTTCCGCCACGCTTCCCGACGGTCGTGTGTTCTCGACCGTTGCTGCTGATCGTGACAAGATTTCGCGAGCCAAGCAGCTTTCAGTGACCTTTGGGCCGGATCGTTCCGAAGGCAAGCTGGTGTGTGAGGGATCGACGAACTACGTCATTGAGAATGCAAAGACCGGCGAGAAGTGGGGCCAGTTCACCGGTGCGTCCCGTGGCGTGCGCCACGCAGAGGTGCAGTTCGACACCGACGAAGGCCGTGCGCTGCCGGAAGAGGAGAAAATCTTCCTGGTCTACAGTGCTCGTCGAGTGCTGGAGTCCCGCATGGTTTCCTCAACCTGGATTCTCACTGTCTGCTTGCTCTTACTGATTGCCTATATGATTTGGGTGTGGATCGTGTAGCAACTATTGCAGACGGCGTCGTTTACGACGAGAACAAAAAGACCCTGTCCGACGGTTGGAGCTGTCAGGACGGGGTCTTTAGTGCTTTTTGGATCACATCGCCACAAGGGCGTGGTTGGCAGGTGAAAGCCCGCTTTTTTAGCACGAACGCGCTAGTAATGACGAATTCGGACGAGGGGGAGTCTTTCGTCCTCAACAGAGAAGGACGGGGAATTCGCACGGTCTTCGACATCGAGCGTCCAGGCTATGAGCTCGCCCGGATCGTCAGAGAGGACAGTCTAGGCCGAGCGGTATTTGGTGTCTATGCCCAGGAGGGAGACTTCCGGGGGAGTTTCGAAGACTGGCTGATTGCCGCCGCACTGGCGACGTGGTCTGTGGATGGGCCACGCCAGATGCGAATTTAGGCGGGAATCTAGAAGCCCATTGTGCTGCCGGAGCCGCCTGGTCGGCTCGAACCTCCGCCGAAGCCGCCGATGCTGCCGCCAAAGCCGCTGTTGTTGCTGAGCATGCTGCCCAGCACCATGCCGGCGACCATCGAACCGTTGCTGCCGCCACCGCGGCGCTGATCCTGGTAGCGGCGGATGTCACGGCGAGCCAAGTCAGCGGCCTCAGCCGCGAGCTTGCGCGCACGACGTGCGTAGGCCAACGCCTTTCGCGGATTGTCGTTGGCCAAGCCCTGAGCAGAACCGTAAGCACGCTGTGCCTCTGCGAGGCGAGTGCGAGCCTCTGCGCCGACCACACGGCGGCGGGTAGCAATCAAGTCAGCTGCGGCGCGAATGTGGTTGTCGGCATCTTGCATGCTGTGCTGCAAAGTGGCGGTAGCTCGGGCGAACGATGCGGCCTTGTCTCGAGCGGAGTCCAGGGCTTCGTCGAGCAGCTCATCGGCATCGGTCAGTGCGGTCCAGGAACTCAGCGGATCCACTTCGGACTTATTGGCTGCCACGCCGAGTGCTTCACGGCCTGCTTCGATGGCCGCATTGAGACGCTCGCGGTTGATGTTGGCGCCTTGCGGTGCCGACATCAGGTGCGAGGCCTCATCGATTTCACCGCGGACCTCGGCGATAAGGGAAGCCAGTCCAGCGACTGCAGCGTGAATATCGCTATCGGCGTGTTCAATGGCCTCCAGAAGACTCTCTGCCTGTGTGAGCGCAAAGTCGGTGGCCGACAGTGCATCAATCAGACCACCTTGCTCACCGGCGGGCAGGTCAGCTATGCGGCGGGCCTCAGTCATTGACTGGTCAGCCTGATTAAGGTGCTCCGTGGCCATGTCGATATTGTCGGTCACAGAGCTGAGCATCTGCTCTTCGTAACGTGCGCGCAGACCGTCGAGAATTTCGCCGGCACGCGGCATACGAGAGCGCAGCTCGACACTTCGCTGAGTGAGCTTCGAAATGGTCGCTTCAGCATTCATCAACTCCTGGCGGAGTTTCTGGAAGTTTGCGGCCTCGCCGTCGAGCTGGTCATCCGCTACACCACAGGTGGAGATAATCTCCAGCAGGACACTGCGGCGCTCGATTTCGTCGGTGACGGAGCCGTCGTCAAGCTGTTGGCGAAGGGTGAATGCGCGCTCGAGCGTGGACTGAGAGTGCTTCAGTGCGTTGTCGAAGCTGCGGATGCGTTCGGTGCCGAACTCAGCGCGAGCAAGGTCGAGCTCGGTGCTGGCCTTGCGGATGGACTCATCGGTACTGACAATCTCATCGCGCGCAAGAACATCGAGCGAGCTGGTACTCAGCGAGTCCAGCGAAGAGACATCCCCGGGGTCGATGTTGCGGCCACGAGCAATCTCTTCCTCGTCGCGCTTCTTCTTATTGCGACGGCCCACGGCCCAGGTGGTGCCACCGACAACGGCGGCACCACCGAGGCCGGCGCCGAGTGCCCACCCACCGGCGGAGCCGCTGCCACCGCCTGCCTCGGCGATGGCAGCTTCGCCCGCAGCCGCCCAGTTGTCGTCCTCTAACAACTGCCCTTGAGCTGCGCTGTTGACGGCCTCGGCGTTGCGGGGGAAGGAGTCGCCGACGAACGCGCCTAGGTTGCGGTCTTCCACGGCGACGACCAGGACACCGCGGTTGTCAGCAGCGCCGAGGTGCTCCCAGGCCTGCTGCGCCCATTGCTCGCCCTGAATGCCGTCGAAGCTCTTGATGTAAAACACCGAGAACAGGAGCCGCTTGTCGGTCTTGAGCTGCTGAATCTGCTCCTTTAAGCGAGCCTCTTCGCTGCCGCTCAGCACACCTGCGAGATCGTCCACGTCACCTGACACATCCGCCGGTGCTTCGGCGTGCGCCAACGGTGCTGACGGTGTGAGTGCCAGTAGCGATGCAGGTGCATGAACCGGCGGCTGTGTTGGTATCGCAGCTGTGATGAGCGGCATGCTCAGGCCGAGGAAAACACCCGATGCGGCAAGGTAAAGGGGGCGAAACACGCGATTCCTGTCAGACATATCTACAAGGATACGTAACAATAATTACGTGGCCGGTAAATTTTCGTATTCATCTTTTGAACTCGCTCGTATTGTCGAGGAGTCTCCGAAGCAGTCATTGCTGCCCGGGGTGCAGTCCTTGGAATCCCATCGGGCGGCGTTTGCACGAGATCGCGCCCGCGTCCTGCACTCCGCAGCGCTGCGCAGGCTGGCTGACAAAACCCAGGTTGTGGGGCCAGGGGAGGGCGATACTCCGCGCACACGCCTGACTCACTCGCTGGAGGTCGCGCAGATTTCCCGTGGAATCGCCAGCGAGTTGGGTGCAGATGAGGATCTCGCAGAGCTGGCCGGCCTGACGCATGACATCGGGCACCCGCCGTATGGCCACAATGGCGAGCGCGCCCTCAACGAGATTGCTGCTGGTTGCGGCGGGTTCGAGGGCAACGCTCAGACGCTGCGTATTCTCACCCGCCTTGAGCCGAAAGTGCTCGATGGTACAGGTGAGCCGTGCGGATTGAATCTCACTCGGGCGGCGCTCGATGCGGCCTGTAAGTACCCGTGGACACCAATCGGTCCCGATGGTCAGCTCCGCCACAAGTACGGGGCCTACCAGGAAGATGCCGCGATTTTGCAGTGGATTCGACAGGGCGTTCCGCACGGCAAGCAGTGTCTTGAGGCGCAGATCATGGACTGGTCTGACGATGTCGCCTATTCTGTCCACGATGTCGAGGATGGCATCGTATCTGGCCGCGTTGATCTGGGTGTTTTGTGGGACACGGTGGAACTGGCCGCGCTCGCTGACAAGGGCGCTGCCGCATTTGGTGGCGATCCAGCGGAGCTTGTCGAAGCTGCCGGTCGTCTGGCCAGCTTGCCGGTGGTATCAGCTGCGGCGTCCTATGATGGTTCGCTGCGCTCGCTGGTCGCGCTGAAACGGATGACCTCGGAGTTGGTCGGCCGTTTTGTCACAGCTTCCGTCGCGGGTACGCGTGCTGCCTCCGGGTCGACGCTTCCGCTCGGGCGTTACGACGCGGACCTCGCCGTGCCCAGCTCGATTCTGGCGGAGGTCACCATGCTGAAGACCATCGCGGTGCTGTATGTGATGGATCTTCCGCGTCATATTCGCCGTCAGGAGCGTGAGCGCGATCGCCTTTTCCGGGTGGCCGAGTATCTGCAGGAGGGTGCTCCGGGAACGCTTGATCCGATGTTCCAGTGGCTGTATTCCCGGGCGGAGAGTGACCAAGCGCGGCTGCGGGTTATCGTTGATCAGCTAGCGTCGATGACGGAGTCGCGTGTAGAGCGGCTTGATCGCCAGATTGCTGGTGTGGCCGCGGCGTGGGGATAGTTGTCTAGTCCTCCGCGTCTGGAATTTCGCAGAAGCTCTCGTAGTGGTCGTCGGTGTAGTACCAGACATCCGGGTCATTTTCGGAACCGCCGCCGACAACAATGCGACGTGCACCGCGGCTGGAATTGCCCGGGGTGGTCACGGTGTATTCGCGGTAGTAGTCACCGCGCTGCCTCGGCAGGCGTCCCTCGTAGTTGCCGAAGTGCTTGCCGTCGTGCTGCGAATAGATGTGGTCCTGGTCGGTCAGGATGCGGTCGATAACATCGTCGGCCTCCTGCGGCAGAGTATCTACTGCGCAGGTGGCACCCTTGGCACCAGCCTTGTTGCTGCCCGAATTAGTGCCAGGCTTCGGACTCGATTTCGAGCTGGGCGCAGCGGAAGTCTGTGATTCGGAATTCTGCGACCCCTGTGAGTTCTCGGATGCCGTAGAGTTCTGATCTCCGCCATCGAGCCCCAGATAGCTACCAGCCAACACCAGGGCGGCAGCGCCTACGCCGCTCGCAATCTTCTTCCACTCAGCCATGGCTAGTATCTTTCCATATCTGTTGCCACCGGCACGTTTTTGGGTTGGGCGCGGGCGGCTCGTCGTTAAGCGAAACCTCTACGGCGGAGTCGATTGGACGGGTTGGGTAAGGTTATTTTCATGGCTAGGGGAAGAATTCCGGACTCCGATATCGCGGCGATCCGCGAGCGGACTCCGATTGAGGAGATCGTTGCGGAATACGTGAACCTCAAACCGGCTGGCGCGGATTCTCTGAAAGGGCTTTCGCCTTTTAAGGACGAGCGCACGCCGTCGTTCCACGTACGCCCCAATCATGGCTATTACCACTGCTTTTCCACTGGCAAGGGCGGTGATGTATTTAGCTTTCTCATGGAGATGGAGCACCTGTCTTTCCCGGAGGCTGTCGAAGCCTGTGCGGAGAAAACTGGCTTCCACATTAACTATGAGGGCGGCGGCACGGGTCGTCGCGAGGAACCGGGAACCCGCCAGCGTCTCATCGCCGCAAACCGCGAGGCACAGAAGTTCTACCGCGAACAGTTCTCCACGCCAGCGGCAGCGCCCGCTCGCGAGTTTCTGGAAAATCGTGGCTTCACCGCCGAGCACGCGGCCCAGTTCGGCTGTGGCTACTCGCCGGCCGGCTGGGACACTCTAACCAAGCACCTGCAGCGTCTGGGCTTTAGTTTCGAGGAGCTGGATAAGGCGGGTCTTTCCAAGATGGGGCGGATGGGGCCGATCGATCGTTTCCACCGTCGTCTCATGTGGCCGATTCGCAATATGTCCGGCGATGTCATCGGCTTTGGTGCCCGCAAGCTTTTCGACGATGACAATCTGGGCAAGTACATGAACACGCCCGAGACCATGCTGTACAAGAAGTCCAAGGTGCTCTTCGGCCTGGATCTGGCCAAGAAGGACATTGCTGCTGGCCACCAGGCCGTAATCGTTGAGGGCTACACCGACGTCATGGCCATGCACGCCTCGGGTGTGACTACTGCCGTTGCTTCCTGTGGTACCGCTTTCGGCGAGGAACACCTCCAGCTGCTGCGCCGTCTCATGCTCGACGACAACTTCTTCCGCGGCGAACTCATCTACACCTTCGACGGCGACGAGGCGGGGCAGAAGGCCGCCATGCGCGCCTTCGAGGGCGAGCAGAATTTCACCGGCCAGTCCTACGTCGCGGTCGCGCCGGACGGCATGGATCCGTGCGATCTGCGCCAGAAGAAGGGCGAGGCCGCAGTGCGCGATCTCGTCGCTTCACGACGGCCATTGATCGAATTTGTCCTCCGCACGCTTCTGGCCGACTATGACCTGACCACCGCTAATGGCAGGGTCTCCGGGTTGCGCCGCGTGGTGCCTGTCCTGGCCCAGCTCAAGGACGCGGCGCTGCGCGATGAGTATGCCCGCGAAGTTGCCGGCTGGATCGGCTGGAATGATGAGGCCGAGCTGGTGCAGCGCGTCCGCGAGGAGGCCAGTCGGCCACAGAATGAAAAGCGCACCCCCTACCAGCGTCGCCAAGAAGAGGCCCGTGCCCGCGAAGAGGCGGAGGAAGCGCGGCGCCGGCGCAACCCGGCACTGCCGTATCCAAATCCGCGGGACCCTGTGCTATATGCGCAACGTGAGGCCCTCAAGCTGGCAATTCAGGAGCCCGCCACCACCGGTCCGGTATTCGATGCGCTCGCACCCGAGACCTTTGGGCATCCGACCTACCGAGCGGTATTCGACGCCATCATGGCCGCCGGGGGTGCATGCGGGGAAGCGGCCACACAGCCACATAGTTGGGCGACCGCAATTATGGATCAGGCGCGGGAGGACGTCGTCAAGCATCTCGTGACTGAGCTGGGCGTGGAGCAAATCGCTGTCGATGCAGAGACGCTGCGCCCGTATGCGCAGGCGATTCTGGCACGACTGCAGGAAGTGTGGGTTGGTGACCAGATTGCACAGCTGAAAGCGATGCTCTCGCGGATGCGGCCCTCAGACGACGAAACCGCCTACAACTCGCTGTTCGCGGACCTGCTCGCGATGGAGCAGTACCGCCGCGAACTGCAAGCAGAGGCGGTCAAGGTCGTATTTGAGTAGCTAGTGGCTAGCAGTTTCTAGGCGCCAGCCACCCGTCAGCAGCTAGCGACTAGTAGCCGCGGCGAATCCACTCTTCCAAGTGCGGAGCCTCGCGACCAATCGTCGTGTGATCGCCATGACCCGTGCGGACAGTCGTTTCCGCAGGCAGAGTCAGCAGGTTATCGCGGATGGAGTTAATAATCGTGTCGAAATCCGAGTAGGATCGACCGGTCGCTCCAGGACCGCCGGAAAACAGCGTGTCCCCAGAGAACAGTTCCGCGGCCTCCGGCACGTACAGACAGCACGAGCCAGGGGAGTGGCCCGGAGTGTTAATAATGACAACCTCCGTGCCCGCAATCTCCAGGCGCTGACCGTGTGCGAGGTCCTCGTGCGCCAGGTCCGGCCAGGACTGCTCCCACAACATCTGGTCGCCCGGGTGGACCAGCAGGGGAGCGTCGAGCTTTTCCTGCAGCTCAGGGGCCACAGTGATGTGGTCGTTGTGTGCGTGGGTGCACACGATGGCCTTGACCTTGCGCCCATCCACCGCGTCAATGATCGGCTGCGCCTCATGCGCCGCATCGATGACAATGACCTCACGGTCATCGCCGAGCACCCATACGTTGTTGTCTACGTCCCACGTGCCACCGTCGAGCGAGAACGTGCCCGACGTGAGAACGTGGTCGACACTCAAATCCTTGTTCACAGCGTCACCACCGATCGCAGTACCTTACCGGCCTTCATAGTTTCGAAAGCCTCATCAACATCCTCAATGCCAATGCGTTCCGTTACGAAGCCCTCCAACGGCAGGCGGTTTTGCAACGACAGATCTACCAGCATCGGGAAGTCCCGCTCCGGCAGGCAGTCGCCGTACCAGGACGACTTCAGCGCACCACCGCGGCTAAACACATCCGCCAGCGGGATGTCCAGCTCCATTGTCGGCGCCGGAACGCCGACCAGAACTACGCGTCCAGCCAGGTCGCGGGCGTAGAACGCCTGCTTGTAGGTTTCCGGACGGCCGACCGCATCAATCACGACGTCAGCGCCGAAACCGTCGGTCAGCTCACGCACTCGCTTAACGACGGGATCCTCTTCCCCGGTGCCCTTATCGCTCTTAGCCAGCTCCGCAGAGTTAATGGTCTCGGTCGCGCCGAATTCGCGGGCAGTGTCGAGCTTCTCGTCTGAGATATCGATGGCAATAATCGTGCTAGCGCCAGCCAGCTTGGCACCGGCGATAGCGGCGGTACCAACGCCACCGCAGCCGATGACGGCTACTGATTCACCGCGCTTAACCTCGCCGGTGTTGATGGCCGCACCGATGCCGGCCATGACGCCGCAGCCAAGCAGACCCGCAACGGCCGGATCGGCTGCCGAATCGACCTTGGTGCACTGGCCCTCGTGGACGAGGGTGGCATCCGCAAAAGCGCCGATTCCAAGTGCTGGGGTGAGGACGGTGCCGTCGGCAAGCGTCATGGGCTTGGAGGCGTTGAAAGTGCTAAAGCAGTACTGTGGCTCACCACGCTTACAGGCGCGGCACTCGCCACAGACAGCGCGCCAATTGAGGACGACGAAATCGCCGACGGCAACATGCGTGACCTCTTCGCCAATCTCGGAGACCACGCCTGCAGCCTCGTGGCCGAGGAAGAACGGGTACTCGTCGGTGATATCGCCGTCGCGGTAAGCCAGGTCTGTATGGCAGACACCGCAGGCCTGAATGTCGACAATGACATCGTTCGGGCCCGGGGACGGGATGTGGATATCAGTAAGTTCTACAGGTGCGCCTTTTTCGCGTGCGATAACGCCGCGAACAACGCGTGCGGTTTGCTCGGTGTTTTCGGTTCCGTTGGTTTGTTCAGGCATAAGCCCCATCGTATGAACGCGGTATGAAAAGTGCATGATGGAAAGTGTTTTCAGTACTGCTAGGGGCTTCGTTGGACCGTGTGAGATTGTGCGGATTGCGTGGATTGCGCGGATTGTGCGGAATGCGCGGATTGCGCGGATTTTGTGGTTTCAAGAACTCACAACAATGTCATGGCCGATGGGTATGAGATGCCTAAATTAGCTTTTGACCTGGCGATTTGTGAGTTTCAAGGGGTCTGGGTAAAGTATCTATCCGTCGCAAGGAACGGCGTGGCCAAAGTATGGTTTAGCTGGTTCTTGGCGGTGAGTATTCCTCCATAGCTCAATGGCAGAGCATTCGACTGTTAATCGAAGGGTTGCTGGTTCGAGTCCAGCTGGAGGAGCCATTAAGCCAGGTCAGGGAGTTTTTCTCTGGCCTGGTTTTTTTATTCGCAGTGTTAATCCACTAAAACAATCATTAAATATTCGGGCCAAAGGACAAAATTCGTGTCTTTCCCCGACGCGCCCCGGCTGGTTATTGAGGGGTTGGGCCGTGGGAGTGAGCGGTCTATTTTCTATTCCGCCACTTATGGCCAAGTTTCGGGGTCTTGTCGATGGTGTCGGTGTCTTGTCGATGGTTTTTCGGCACTTATGCGCACGGTATTGGCCGGGTCTCTCACATGTCGATGAGGTATTCACTTATGGCCACGCTCCAGCGCATCGATAGGTGAATACCTTGGCCACAAGTCGCTGGAGTCTTGGGCCAGAGCGCTGGAGCCGAAAGCTTGCCACTTACTCGCCACTTATGCGGGGGTTCTAGAATCCCAATAGCGCAATGACAAGTGAAGAGGAGCCATCACGGCATCGCGGCAGCACGCCACGTATGGCTCGAAGATGACGTATGGCTCGACAGTAACGTTTGGCTCTGTATACGCGACCATATGTACACATTTGCGCCACAGGTCACTTTTGGGCCATAGGCGGACAGTTAAGCCATAAGTGGACAGGCGCATAGGAGGCGATGGAGCACTTTTTTTTGGGGGGGCACAAAGCTGCCCGAGCTAGCCAGTACCTGAGTACTTAGAGACGTGGGCGCTATGAGTTCCCCAGCCGAAGCCGCAGGTGGCGCGGTTGGGCTGGGGCGCGGGGACCGTCGTAAAGCTAAAGGTTAGACCTGATCTAGGAGGTCCCAGAGTGTCGAACTGTGGATAATCTGCAGGTCGTGGGCTTCGGGCGCGACGTTGACGTGGCCGGGCATGAGCGTCACGGACGAATGCGTGTGACCGTGAACGGTGCCGGTCCAACGATTAGCGTGCGGAGCCCAGCGGACGGCATTCTTGGACGCGGTCCGATCCATCAGCGCGGGGTAGTGGTTGAAGAGATAGGCCTTCTTGCCCTGTTTAATCTGGAGATTCAGGCTGATGAGGTCAAAGACATTCTGGAAGGCGCCCATCCATTCCATCTGCACCGCAGGCTGGAACTTGGGGTGAATCTGATCGTGGTTACCAGGAGTCAGAATCATGGTGAGGTTGCGCGCTGACTTGACCTCGGCCAGCTTCTCCAGCGCGTAGGTATCTTCGTGAACCGAAATATGGGTTAAGTAGCAAAAAGTGTGTCTGGTCGGCGTTTCGCCGGTGGGCGCCTTTTTCCGTTTAGTCCCAATGCGAGTTACTGACCACGTTTATGCCCGGTGCCGTTGGGCCGATCCGAGTTACTGACTGCGTTTATGTCAAAAATGGTCCGGAAAATGGCCTGAAAGTGTCATAAGCTCGCACAGTTTCACATTTGCAGCCCGCAAGTTTTCGGGTTGTCGGTTGTTCTACTTAGCCCACTCTATGCTCGGAGGGTTTTGCGCCTGTGAGCGTAACTCGATTCTCCGTTGGAGGGGGGGAGAGACTCAGTCACGCTGCAGGTCTCCTCACGTAACCTGGGACGCATGAGGCTCGACAATATAACCCGCCCCTTGCTGGCGTCCTTTTTCGCCGCGGTCGCGTGGAGTGTTTTGGGTGGGCTAATCTTGCCGGAGCCCAATCTCGCCTACGACGAAGGAATTGCGTCGTGGATCGTGTCCATGCTGGTCTCAGTAGTGCTGGTCGGAGCAATAGCTGTTTTTGCCGGTGATGGTTCGTCGGCCCGGGGGATGACCAGCGCGCGGAGCATTGTCGCAGCAGCTACCGGCGCAGGAATTGCTGCGCTTGGCGATTTGGCATTCCTATTTCTCACCACGCCGCCCGACGGGCAGGACGGCCTAGCCGTCGCCTATGTCGTGTTCTTTTACATCCCGCTACTATTTATCGGCGGATGGGCCGCCAGCGCCGCGATTAAACGGGTGTGTAGGTGGCGCCGGAAAGTGAAGAAAGAAAGAGAGACCTAGCTGGCGGCCGTGAGCTAGGCCTCTAAATTTGGAGTCGTCAGCGCCTGGTGCGTCCGGTTAAGGCCGACCATTGTAGCCGGCCAGGCGCGGAGGGCGTTTTTTTTGGGGGGGAGCAGAGGCAATTGTCGACACCTTCATCGGACGTGAATCGGAATCGACAAATCGCCTAGCCCCAAGGGGGCGGATTCTTAGAACAGGCCAGTCGGGTTCTCGTCGTAAGAGACGAGCATGCACTTGGTCTCCTGGTAGTGCTCGAGCATCATCAAGTGATTCTCGCGGCCGATACCGGACTGCTTGTAACCGCCGAAGGCTGCGTGAGCAGGGTAGCTGTGGTAGTTATTCACCCACACGCGGCCAGCCTGGATGCCGCGGGCAGCGCGGTAGGCGTCGTTCTGGTTGCGGCTCCACACACCGGCGCCAAGACCGTAGATAGTGTCGTTGGCAATCTCGAGAGCCTCGTCCAGAGTCTTGAAGGTTGTCACGGCCAGGACCGGGCCGAAGATCTCCTCGCGGAAGAAACGCATTGAGTTGTTGCCCTTAAAGATTGTCGGCTCGACGTAGTAGCCTCCTTCCAGCCCTTCGAGCTTGGCGACGTTGCCGCCGGTGAGAACCTCCGCGCCCTCCTTCGGCCCGGACTCCAAGTAACCGGAGATTTTGTTCAGCTGCTCCTGGGAGGCCTGGGCGCCCATCTGTACCGACGTATCCAGCGGGTTGCCGGTCTTAATCTGCTTAACGCGCTCGACCGCGAGCTTCAGGAACTCATCAGCGATGTCTTCGTGGACCAGGGCTCGCGACGGGCAGGTGCAGACCTCGCCCTGGTTCAGCGCGAACATGGCCAGGCCCTCGATGCACTTCTCGCGGAACGCATCGTCGGCGTCCATGACGTCGGGGAAGAAGATGGACGGGGACTTGCCGCCGAGCTCCAGCGTGATCGGAATAATCTTGTCGGACACTGCCTTGTTGATTAGCTGGCCCACGGCAGTCGATCCGGTGAACGCAATTTTGGAGATCCGGTCGCTTGCGGTCAGCGCAGCACCGGCCTCGGTGCCGAGGCCATTGACGATGTTGAGAACGCCGTCCGGAAGCAAATCGGCGATAATCTCGGTGAGCATGAGAATCGACGCGGGGGTCTGCTCTGCTGGCTTGAGCACGATGCAGTTGCCGGCGGCGAGGGCCGGGGCGATCTTCCATGCGGCCATCAGGAGGGGGAAGTTCCACGGGATAATCTGGCCGACGACGCCGAGTGGCTCGTGGAAGTGGTAGGCGACCGTGTTGTCGTCAATCTGCGAGATGCGCCCCTCCTGCGTGCGGGTGGCGCCGGCGAAGTAGCGGAAGTGGTCGATTGCGAGCGGGATGTCAGCGGCGAGGGTCTCGCGGATGGCCTTGCCGTTCTCCCAGGTCTCGGCGACAGCAATCTTCTCAAGGTTTTCCTCTATACGATCAGCGATGCGGTGGAGAATCAGCGCCCGCTCGGCCGCAGGAACCGAAGCCCAGGAGTCCTTCGCTTTGTGTGCGGCGTCGAGGGCGAGCTCAATGTCTTTCTCGTTAGACCGCGGAACCCGGCAGAAAACCTCGCCCGTAACCGGGGTGGAGTTGTCCATGTATTGCCCATCTACTGGAGGTGTCCACTTACCGCCGATGAAATTCTCGTACTGCTCCTTGTACGTGAAGATTGCATCGGGGGTGCCGGGGTTGGCGTAAACAGTCATGTAGACACATCCTTTCGATGGGGAAACAACAAACGTATGAGCCAACTTTAAATTGTGACTCGTGCCACAATCAACACTTATTTTTTCATCGCTTTTGCGAGAGATGCGATTGCTGCCGACCCTAAATCTGCCCCGACGTCGCCGTGAGAAATTCCAAAATTGCCCGCACACGGCGGTTCTCCTCGCCGGGCTCCAGATGCAGCTTCATAAAGATGTTGGACACGTGTTTCGCCACCGCCGCCCCGGAAAGCACGAGGTCATCGGCAATCTGTTTGTTGGACTTGCCGCGTGCCATCAGCTCGAGCACTTCGCGTTCGCGCGCCGTTAAACTGGCTAGCCCCGATTTGCCGGACTGCATCAATGCCGTCGCCACATCAGGGTCAATCACCACGCCACCACCTGCGACGACCTCGAGCGAACCCAAGAAGTCCAGCACCTGGCCAACGCGGTCTTTGAGCAGATACCCGGTCCCGCCACTCGAGCTGCTGCCACTCGAGCCGACCCCAGTACCAACCCCAGCACCGCCCGGCGAGAACAACTCACGCGCATACGCCGGCGCCACATACTGCGACAACACCATCACATTCAGCTGCGGATAACGCTCGCGCAACTCGACCGCCGCCCGCAGGCCGTCATCGCTCATCTTCGGAGGCATGCGCACATCGGTAATCACCAGGTCTGGCAGCTCGCCCGAGTCGTCAAACCGGTCATCGATGTCAGCCACTAGACCGTGGGCAGTATCGACCATCGCAATGACTTCATGTCCACGCTTTTCGACGAGTCCCGCGACCCCCTCCCGCAGGAGTGCCGAGTCATCCGCAATGACAATTTTCATTTCTTCTCCGCACCTTTCTTTTCCGCACCTTCCATTTCTCCAATACCTGATTCCCAGCGGTTCAGCATCAAGGGAATTCTGGCTACGACCTGCGTTGGCCCACCTTCGGGAGAGTGCATGGTCATCGCACCGTCGAAAGTAGCCAGACGCTCTTTCATACCCCGCAATCCGCGCCCCAATTTTGCCCCACCTGGGCCTTGGTCCGTAATTGAAATATTCAGTGTTTGATCTGAGGTGAGCAACACAGAAACAGGAGCATTCGGCGCATATTTCGCCGCATTAGTCAGCACTTCTGCACAGAAAAAATATGCCGCGGCGAGCACGCTTTCCTCCAATTCCGGCAGAGGATAGGGAGTGTGCACAACAACGTGAGGGCCATACCCTTCAGCAATTTCCTCAACAGCCGCTTGCAGACCGCGATCGCGCAACACCTGCGGGTGAATTCCGTGGACTGTTCGCCGCAAAGCTCGCAGGCCATCCTCCAAATGGCCGCGAGTTTCCGCCAGGAGCTGCATTAATTCCTCATTGTCAGTATTGGATGCCTCTAACTCCGCAAGGCCCAATTTCATTGAAGCCGCAACAATGTATTGCTGAGCTCCGTCGTGGAGGTCATTTTCAATGCGGCGACGTTCAATCTCAAAGGCTTCGGCAATTGTTCGTCGTGAAGCGGTAAGTTCGGCGATGCGAGCGGCGGCGGATTCCTCGTAGCTGCGTTTCTGCGCCTTTTCTCGGCGGTTCGCGCCGACATATTTGCGGAAATAATCCTTCAGCTCCATAGTCTCCCATGGTACGAAAGCTCTGTGTGCGGAGGAATTATTTTCCGGCATGGTAGACCTAGCACTACCGCAAAAGGAAAGTGAACACGGTGTTGAAATCGCGTCCGTGCGAGTGAAATGAGTGCCATGACAGAGAACAACAGCCCAAAAAACGCACGACTTTGTATCCGCGACATCACCAAGTCCTACAATTCCGCTCCCGTTCTCACCGGCATTTCGCTGACCATTGAGCCCGGCGAAACCGTTGCAGTCATGGGACCGTCCGGCTCTGGTAAGTCCACGTTGCTGCACTGCATGTCCGGCGTGTTGCTGCCGGACGACGGCGACGTCATCTTCGGTGACACCAAGATCAATTCGCTTTCCGACGCCGACCGTTCCGCCCTCCGTCTGCACGACTTCGGCTTCGTCTTCCAGGACGGCCAACTCCTACCCGAACTGACCGCCCGGGAAAACGTCGCTCTGCCAATGATTCTGCAGGGCAAGAAGCGCTCGAAGTCACTGTCGCTTGCCGACGATGTCCTAGGCCGCCTGGGACTAAAGGACCTCACGCGCCGTCGCCCAGGACAGATGTCCGGCGGCCAAGCACAGCGTGTGGCAATTGCCCGCGCGATGGCCGGTGAGCCAGGTGTCATCTTTGCTGATGAGCCGACTGGCGCGCTGGACCAGTCCACGGGACATGAGGTGATGCAGCAGCTCACCGCATTAGTGGAGCAGACTGGCACGACATTGGTGATGGTCACTCACGATGTGAAGGTGGCCGACTGGTGTCGTCGCCGTGTGGAAATCCGCGATGGCCTGATTCACGATGACCGCCTGCTGGCAGGAGCGGAGGTTACAAAGTGAGCACCGTAACTGAAGCAACGAAACCTCAGAAAATTCCTACCGGTGCACTGGCGGACTTGAGCACGCGACTACAGCGCGCCGGGCGTGAATCTCATTCGGGAAACGGCTGGTTATCCGCACTATCCGTGGTAGCTATGACCGTGAGTACGTGGTTGGCGCTGGTCGTCGTCGGTGGCACGGCGATGTTTTACCGCCGTTGGCAGGCTGAGCCAAAGCTGCCACCGAACCCAACACCCGAGGATTACATGAATGAGGGCTCGGGCGAGATGTACCTGCAGTTGGCACTGGTGGCCTGCGTTTTTGTGATTCCGGCAATGGTTTCGCTCGTGGCACAGTCGGCAGTGCTTGGCGCTGCAGGGCGGGAGCAGCGATTGGCAACTCTGCGCTTGATTGGTCTGTCTAACGGGGCAGTAACACGCATGGTTATTATCGAAACCCTCGTATTGGCAGCTGTTGGGCTTGTGGTGGGCACGTTCTTGTCGGTTGCCACCGCGCCATTCTGGGCGATGATCAAGTTCGATAATGACTACCTGGATACCTGGGACATGTTGCTTCCCTGGTGGGGTTACCCGCTGGTTTGGGTAGCAGTGGTGCTCCTCGCGCTCTTTGCCGCTGTGGTTGGTTTGCGAAGGGTGATGATTTCGCCGCTTGGTGTTACCCGCAAGGAAGTGCCCAAGTCGATGAAGGCATGGCGCATGATTGTGGCCGTTGTCATCGGTGCGGTTGTCCTGTACGTGGTTGCCAACTCCAATATCGTGGGTGGGACCGTCACGGCCACGCTTGGTGTCGCAGCGATGATGTACCTAATGGTCTGGGCAATTGGCCTAGTGGCGCCTTTCTTTATCCAGCTTGTTGCCCGCATCTCCAGCTTCTTCGGTACTTCAAGTGATTTTGTGGCGACGCGACGAGTAGCCACTAACGCTAAGGAATCGTGGCGTCGAGTAAGTTCCATGACTTTCCTGTCTTTGCTGCTCGGGTACACGATGATGATGCCGAGCGAAGACAAGATTGAAGAAGTTGCGGATGTTACATTCGCGCACGATATTGCAACCGGTGTGACTATCACCTTCGTAATCGGCTTCATTCTGCTACTAGTATCGACGGTGCTGACGCAGGCCTCAGCCGTCTATGAAGAGGCCTCGCTGACAAAGGCATTGGACTTCATTGGTACGCCAATCACCTTCCATCGCACGGTCACTTTCAAGCAGACATTCTTCCCCATGCTTGCGACCAGCATCTTCGGCTTTGCCATGGGGGCACTGTTGGGAGCCGTCATGTTCGGTTCGGGCGCGTATGAAGTTACCTTTAGCCAACGCTCACTTGTTGTTGCGCTGGCGTACCTGTTGGGAGTTCTAGCAGTTGGTGCTGTGACCTTGGCTGTCGATCCACTGCGCCGCAAGCTGCTGGGGCGCCAGATTCGCCACAACGACTAGTTGCCCTTAAAAGGGCAGTGGAGTGGCCGTGCAGTGGTGCTCGGCCAGTTCCTTAGGGTTCAACTTGAGGATTAAAGCCTGTAACCAATTGTGGTTCTGCTGATAACCAAGCATTCATCTCACAACCACGTAATTTCTACCTCTGACTTTTAGCCTGAGGGCATGCGTACCTACGTGCTTGATACCTCGGTCCTGCTGTCCGATCCCCACGCCACCAAGAAGTTCGACGAGCACCAAGTTGTGCTTCCGCTGGTCGTGGTGAGTGAGTTGGAGGCCAAGCGCCACCACCCAGAGCTGGGGTGGTTCGCCCGAGAGGCGCTCCGTTTTCTCGAAGAGCTGCGCTACCGCTACGGCCACCTGGACCGACCTGTGCCCGCCAATGACCTTGGCGGGTTTATGCATATTGAGCTCAACCACTCCGATCCTTCTATCCTCCCCGCTGGCTTCCGCACCGCCGAAAACGATCACCGTATTCTCGCTTGCGCCCTTAACCTTCAGCACGACGGCCATGATGTCGTGCTGGTCACCAAGGACATTCCGCTTCGCGTCAAGGCTGGTGCGGTGGGCTTGCCTGCCGACGATTACCGCGCCCAGGACGTCGTACTGACTGGGTACTCGGGAATGGTGGAAGTGGACGTCGACCCGGAGGAAATTGATCGTCTCTTCGCCAACGGCTTTCTGGAGCTCGAGCAGGTCCAGGAGCAGCCGCTGCACTGCGGCGTGCAGCTCAGCGCCGGTAGCCAGTCTGCGCTGGCAAGGGTGAGCGCCCCGGGCGTCGTCAAGCTGGTACGGGGTGATACGGAGGCGTTTGGCCTGAAGGGGCGGTCGGCGGAGCAACGCGTGGCGCTCGACCTGCTGTTGGATGACTCGGTGGGGATTGTCTCCCTCGGTGGCCGAGCCGGCACGGGTAAGTCGGCGCTTGCGCTGTGCGCGGGTCTGGAGTCGGTGCTGGAGCGCGGACTGCATCGCCGAATCGTGGTGTTTCGTCCGCTCTACGCGGTCGGTGGCCAGAACCTCGGTTACCTGCCCGGTAGTGAGGACGAAAAGATGAACCCGTGGGCGCAGGCTGTCTACGACACGCTGGAGGGGCTGGTCTCGGAGAACGTCATGGATGAGATTGCCTCGCGCGACATGCTGGAGGTTCTGCCGCTGACCCACATCCGTGGTCGCAGCCTGCATGACAGCTTCGTGATTGTCGATGAGGCACAGTCGCTGGAGCGCAATGTACTGCTGACGGTGCTGTCACGTCTTGGCAGCAATTCGCGGGTCATTCTTACTCACGATGTGGCACAGCGTGACAACTTGCGCGTCGGCCGCCATGACGGTGTGCAAGCGGTGATTGAGAAGCTCAAGGGCAATGAGCTTTTTGCGCATATCACGCTGAAGCGCTCGGAGCGCTCGAAGATTGCGGAGCTGGTCACTAGCATGCTGGATTAGCGGCGACGGTCGTGTTAGGCATCGCCCCTAGTAAGAAGGAAGGTAAGCCGTCGCCGTGTAGCCATACCCGCCGCTCAGAAACCCGCTAGTAAACGCGGATAGCGGGGAAGTCCTCGGCTTCAACCATCTCCAACAGTTTTTCGCGACGTGCAAAAGCGGAGCATGCGCCGACCGCCTGTACGGCTGCTGCACCTGCTGCGGTGGCCAGGGGTACGGCGTCGTAAAGCGAGGTGCCCTTAGCCAGTTCCGCGGTGAGCGTGCCGACGAACGCATCACCGGAGCCGGTGCCGTCGACAATCTTCTCCTCTGGAAGTTTGAGCGCGGGGTGCTCGTAGATTGTCGGTTCGTCATCGAGACCGTCGGAGTGCTGTGCGAAGAGACAGCCGTGGTCGCCGCGGAGCATGATGACGCTGGGGCAGTACTGCAGTAGTGCCTCGAGCTGTGCGCGGTAGTCGGTGGCGAGGATGCCCTCGGCGATGTCCAGGCGTCGAATGGTCTCCCAGGCGCCCTTCATGTTGACGATGAGCGGATCAGCATGGTCAATCAACGCAGGAGTAACGGTGGTGACCGGATTGAGGTTCAGTACTAGTCGCGCGTTATACATGGATGCGACGGACGCGATGGCCTCAGTTGCTTCCGGGAGCAGCTCGCCCTGTGCGAGCACGACATCCGCTGATGCGAACTCGTCGACGAAATCGGTGGGGTCGGTCAGCGCGTCAGCGCCTCGCTGGACAAAAATGACCGGTCGACCCTGCCGATTTGTTGCGACGAAAGCGCTGCCGGTTGGCAAATCCCAGGAGGTTTGAATGGAGTGGACATCCACGCCGTGTGCGTTGAGTTCCTCGACTACGACATCCGCAGCGCGATCCTCGCCAACCGTGCCGGCCATGACAGCGCGGACACCGTCGTAAGCAATGGCAACGGCCTGGTTAGCGCCCTTACCGCCTAGCGAATTAGTGCCGTCATCAACGATGAGCGTGCCACCTTCGGCGGGTACGCTATCGACCTGTACCAGGGTATCTAGGTGGATAGAGCCACATACAACAACGGTTGGATTCTCATTCAGGTCAGGAATCGGCTGCATAAAAATATAGGATAGTCGGGAATTCAAATCCGTGTTGGTCGCCCGAGTTTACAGCCGTCAGAGCCCGCGAATCGATGCCCTACAATCGATGGCTATGGCAAAACTGTACTTCCGCTACGGAACCATGAACAGCGGAAAATCCATCGAGGTCCTCCGCGTCGCGCACAACTACCGCGAGCGCGATATGCGACCGTTGATCGCCAAACCTGCCGTGGATACTTTGGCTGACGGCGACGTGCACTCCCGCATCGGAATCGCGGAACGCGCGCACCTCATCCACGACGGCGATGACCTCTCCTCGCTTGCCGACGGCTACGATTGCCTAATCATCGATGAAGCACAGTTTCTCACCCCTGACCAGGTCGACCAGTTGCTGGGCATTACCCTTCGCAGTATCCCGGTGCTCTGCTACGGACTGCGTACCGACTTTCGTACCCACGCGTTTCCCGGCTCGCAGCGCCTGCTCGAAGTCGCTCACACCATTGAGGAAATTAAGACTATTTGCACCTGTGGGCAAAAGGCCATCTTTACTGCGCGGTTGAATCCGGACGGCAGCATTATTCTTGACGGTGAGACCGTGGAGATTGAGGCACTCGAAGCGCCGAAGTACATCTCCCTGTGTGCCAGCTGTTACAACCGGATGTCAGGCAAGTGGGTGTGAGCGGGCTAGGACAGTTCCGAGATTAGAGTGCGACAAGAAAACTCGCGACGAAAAATAGGGAACAAAAAGGGAACAGCCCTGGCAGTTGAACTGTGGAAGTTCGCCCACCAGGGCATTTAGTGCCCCCACCAGGGCTCGAACCTGGGACAAAAGGATTATGAGTCCTCTGCTCTAACCGACTGAGCTATAGGGGCAAGGCTCGAGCGCTGTGAAGCGGCAATTAAGCACCGTAAATCAGTGCCCGAGGCCTCATAGCATCATAGCAATCTGCCACCGTGCGGTGATAAAAGCCCTATAGCCAGCAGGTTCTGCTGCCATCGCACGGATTCAAAGAAGCTGTCCCGCGTTCTCGATGCCCTCATCTCTGAGCTCGATGAAGCAAAGCGTCTCCCGTGCTCAACGAACCAAAGTTGCTCCGTAAAACTGTCGGCAAAATTACGACTTTCGGTTGATGAATCAGTACTTGGACACTCCTAGCATTAATCCTATGAGTGCAAAACCTTCCTTGAGCAGCGCCGACGTCTCAGCCGACGCACAACCCGGCGCCACAGCGAAAGCGAAGGGTGCCGCCGTCACGGCAATTGCCAGCGATGAGCAAATCGCTGAGTTTGCGGCGTCATCACAGCGTTGGTGGGGCCTGCTCGTGCTCGCGGTTGGTCTCGGCATGATTGTCCTCGACGGCACCATTGTTGGTGTCTCACTGCCGACCATCATTTCGGAGCTGGGCCTCGACATCGTCGGCGCGCAGTGGATTACCACTATCTACTCCGTCGTTTTCGCCGCACTGCTGCTAACCTCCGGTCGTGCTGGGGACCGCTTCGGCCGTCGAACCCTTTTCCTCGTCGGTCTTGTCATCTTCACGGTCGGCTCCGTTGTGGCCGCGCTTTCCACATCCTTGGCCCCGTTGGTCATAGCCCGCGTTATCCAGGGCATTGGTGGCGCGTGCATTCTGCCGTCGACACTGTCCAGCGTTAACGCACTGTTCCGTGACAAAGATCGCGCCACCGCATTCGGCATCTGGGGTGCGGTCATGTCCGGTGCCGCAGCAGTCGGCCCGCTCTTGGGTGGCGTCCTTACTCAATTCGCTGGTTGGGAAGCTATTTTCTGGGTCAATGTTCCCATCGCCGTGGTGCTCTTTATCCTTGCGCTGCGTTGGGTACCGAACACCGCGGGCGATACCAATGGCGCTGGTGGTTTCGATGTCGTGGGGCTGGTGCTGTCTGGAATCGGCTTTGGTGCCGTGGTCTTCGGCATCATTCAGGGTGCCAAGATTGGGTTTGCTTTTCCCTCCGCGACCGTCGTCACGCTCTTAGTTGGTGCGGTGGTGCTCGTCGCCTTCGTGCTGTGGGAGAATCGTCGTCGAAAGAACGCGGATCCTGCGCTGTTGGATGTGTCGATGTTCTCCTACGCCACGTTCAGCTGGGGAAATACCACGGCGATGCTCGTCGCGGTGGGTGAGTTCGCGCTGGTCTTCGTGCTGCCGCTTTACTTGGTGTCGGCGATTGGCTTGTCGACGATCGCAACTGGCCTGGTCCTGGCAGCGATGGCTCTCGGCGCGTTTTTCGCAGGTGCCATGGCGCGTCATCTGGCGGCCCGGATTACCCCGGCCGGTGTGGTGATTGTGGGGCTTGGCCTCGAGGTCTTCGGCTCGCTGCAGTTGGCGGCGGAAGAGCGTGTTGATCTGCCACTGTGGCTCGTTGTGTTTGCGCTGATTATCTACGGTCTGGGGCTTGGTCTGGCATCTGCACAGCTGACCTCGCTGGTGCTTGGCGATATTCCGGTGCGTCTGTCGGGGCAGGCGTCGGCAACGCAATCGACGATTCGGCAGATTGGTTCCGCTCTCGGTGCGGCACTCGGTGGTATGGCGCTGACGATTGGGCTGGATCGCGAGATCGCGAAGCTGTCGCCGGGCCTGGAGCAGATGGGGCAGGGGTTGAAGGATTCTGCCGGCTCTATGCTGATTGGTCTGCGCGCGCAGGGTGCTCCCGACGGTGTATTGATCCCGCTGACAAATGCGTTTGCACATGCCACGCAGTTTGCGCTGTATTCCGCTGTCGGCGCGCTGACTGTAGGCTTCCTCTGCTCGCTGAAGGTGCTGCAGTTGCGCAAGCAGGCTGAGAAATCGAGTTAGCTACTTGGAATATTCGGGTGAGGGGCCGCGTTGGGAATTGGTGTCACAACATCAATCGTGGCAGTCTTATCGTTTGTCTCTTAACCGGACTTGCAAGTTAGAAATGACCAACATGAAAATGCTCACAAAGCGGCGTTGGCTCGATTACGGCCGAATTTCTACTTCCTCCTGTCGCTAAACACTTCGGGCTTCCGCCCCCCGTTGCGCCTACCTCTTCGAGGCTGAGCCCAGCGGCCCCGGATACCCCATCACGCGTATATGCCAGACGGGCTTAGGGCGCGGCACAAGTGTTTTCAGAGAAATAAAATCCCAGGAGGAAAAGTGAATAAATTTAAATGGGCGACCGGCTTCGGTGCCCAAGTTGTCTATGGCCTGATTATTGGTCTCATTTTGGGCTTCATGGCCCGCAGTACTGGCGATGACTCTTCGCTGCGCACAGCGCTGGACGAGGTCGGTAGCACCTACGTCACGCTGTTGAAGCTGCTCATCCCGCCGCTGGTGGTCACCGCGGTGGTGGTGTCGATTGCCAACCTGCGTCAGGTCGCAGGTGCAGCCAAGCTGGCTGTTTCGACACTGGTTTGGTTTGCCATTACGTCCTTTGTATCGGTGGTCATCGCCATCGTGCTGGGCTTGGTCATCAAGCCGGGCGTTAACTCCGGCGTTGATGCCTCGGCCGCACAGGAACCGGATTCCGTGGGCTCGTGGTGGGGATTCCTGCAGAGTATTGTCCCGCAGAACTTCCTCGGTCTCGGCGTGAAAATCAGCGAAACCGATGGCGCTGTTTCCGGATCACTGAACTTCAACGTCCTGCAGCTGCTGGTCATCGCCATTGTCTTCGGTATTGCCGCAGTAAAGGTCGGCCCGAAGGCTGAACCGTTCATCGAGTTCTCCGGCTCGCTCCTGACCATCGTGCAGAAGGTCCTGTGGTGGGTTATCCGTCTGGCACCAATCGGTACCGCGGCTCTGATTGGCCATGCGGTTGCTGAGTATGGCTGGGAAGCGCTCGGCAGCCTGGGCAAGTTCGCCATCGCCATTTACGTTGGCCTATTCCTGGTCATTGCAGTCGTGTACCCGGTAATTTTGAAGATTCATGGCATTAGCCCGATCGACTTCTTCCGCCGTGTTTGGCCGGTGACCTCGCTCGGCTTCTTCACCCGTTCGTCGATGGGCGTCATGCCGGTCACTGAGCGCGTTGTCTCGCGTCGTCTGGCAGTGCCGGATGAGTACGCCTCTTTCGCAGTGCCGCTGGGTGCTACCACGAAGATGGATGGTTGCGCTGCTATTTACCCGGCTATCGCAGCTATCTTCGTGTCGCAGTTCTACGGGGTACCGCTGGACTTCACGGACTACCTGCTCATCATCTTCGTCTCCGTTATCGGTTCGGCCGCAACTGCTGGCACCACCGGCGCTACGGTCATGCTGACCCTGACTCTGTCGACTCTCGGCTTGCCACTTGCCGGCGTCGGCCTCCTGCTGGCTGTTGAGCCGATTGTGGATATGGGACGCACCGCGGTGAACGTCACCGGCCAGGCCGTGGTCCCGTTGGTCGTCGCAAAGCGTGCAGGAATTTGGAACCAGGACGAGTGGGACGCAAGCGCCAACGCCGATTTGTCGCCAGCCGACGAAACAGCTGACGAGCCGGACGACGAGTCTACGGACGCGCCTGCTGAGAAGTCCACGTCTGCCGCGCTTGCGTAGTCTTGAGGACATGACTTCTTGGAAGCCCTCTGTTCTCGCGCAAGTTGACCAGTGGCCAGTCGACGCGGTCGCGACTGCCGCGCGTGCCGACGATGGCAGTTGGCACACCCACGGTGATAGTGGCCGAGTTTTTGAACTGGCCAGTGTGACCAAGCTGTTGGCGGCCGTGGGAATGCTTGTGGCCGTCGAAGAGGGTGCGCTGGAGCTCAATCAAGAGCTCACGCCACCCGGTCGTGGTGCGACTGTGCGTCACCTACTGGCGCACGCCGGCGGGGTGGGGTTTGCCAGCCGTGAGCTGGAAAAAGAGCCAGGGGAGCGGCGTATTTACTCCTCCGCGGGTTTTGACATCATCGCCGATGTGATCGCCGCGGAGGCAGACATGCCGTTTAGTGAATACCTGCGCCAGGCTGTGTTTGAGCCGCTAGGGATGACGGATTCCGTGCTGGATGGCTCGGCAGGGCATGGCGCGCGTAGCAGCGTCGCTAATCTCATGGCCTTCGTCGATGAGATTCTCGCCCCGACTGTCCTGCATCCCGATACCGTGACTGAGGCTTTGACCGTGCAGTTCCCGGGGCTGAATGGTGTCGTGCCGGGCTATGGCATGCAACGTCCGGCCGATTGGGGTCTGGGCTTTGAGATCTTCGGACACCCCGATTCCAAGCAGGGGCTGTGGTTTGGTGCCTCGATGCCCAAGGATGTCGCAGGCCATTTTGGGCAGGCGGGCACATTCCTGTGGCTGCATCGTCCAACCGGACGGGCGGCAATTGCGTTGACCGATCGAGCATTCGGCGAGTGGGCAAAGCCGCTGTGGACGGATTTCAATGATGAACTCTGGCGTGAGCTGGAAGAACACGCTGAGGATTAAGAGGATGTGTGGGGTAAGCCGGCGCCGCTTGCGGCGCCGATTTTTCGTCTCAGCGTTAAATCACATCTGGGGGATTAAGGACAACTTGAGGGTTGCCAGCAGCCGTCTCGGAAATAACAATCATAAACACGTGCAACGCAAACCTCAGAAGTGTTGTTTTACCGCAGTGCTTTTTCTGCAGTGTGGCAAGTGTCGTTGGATGAGTTCGTAGGGGAAGACGAATCTCGTCTTACACCAATTGACCGCAACCTTTCCGAGGACCTTCGTCTATGCGCACCCAACTTTCAGGCGTCCTGTGGATTCACAGCATGCCAGGGCCGCTGCAACCACACATCACGTGGGCGCTGGCCCGACTCAGCATGCCCGATGGCACTAAGCCAGGCCGGGATATTTGGCGTGCGACCGACCAGGATTCCACTTTGTGCGCTGAGGTGCCTTTCACTGCAAGTGCTGACACCATCGGCACACTGGTGGACAACCTGGCTAGGTGGCCGCGCCTCTATTTCGAGCTGGCGCAAGACCCAGCCGTGGATGATGACGGCTACGCCATCGACGGTATGCGCTACTGCCATACCCCGCAGCTGGGGACTTTCGCCGGACAGACCGATGCCGCCGGAAACATCGTGGTCAACGAAGACACGCTGCGTTCCATCATGGCGCGCGGCGGCGACATCGAAGGCGCCCTCGACGCGGCCATCGGCGGGCCGTGGGACCGCGTGTTAGAGCCGATGCGCATGATGACGGCAGGCTACGCCCCCGAAGAGTGCTTTACGACGTCCACCCCTGCCGGGCCCGACAGTGCCAGCGGCAACTCGACCGCTGGCAGCGCAGACCTCGGTGGGGTAGAGGCAGCTAACGTGCTGCAGCTCTACCCGCGCCGGGCGGCGATGTAGTCAACTACATCGCCGAGGGTCTTAAACGAGGATATGTCCTCGTCTTCAACGCGGACTCCCAGCTCTTCTTCGCAACGGACGGCCAACTCTACGACGCTTAGGCGGTCAAAACCGTAGTCGGTCAGCGGGGTGGAGAGCTCTAAGGACTCCACCTCGTCGTTAGCCATCTTTTTGACGATTGCCGCGACCTCTCCGTGAAGACCTGCGGGCAGGTCAGCGTCGGCGGAACTCTTCTTCGAGCCCCCGTTCGCTGCATTAGGTGAGGCATCGTCAGCGTCACCGGTGACCTGTGTGCCCAGTAGGGCGCTGAGCTGATCTCCAAGGCTTGAGGTCATTATTCAGCGTCCTGAGTGGTTGTGGTTGGATCGGTAATCTGCAGCTCTTCAGCTGCTTCCTGGGCGACATTCATGTCGAGCTTGCCAGCGCGTGCCAGTGCGGACAGGGCCGCAACAGCGACTGACTCGCCGTCGGAGTTGAAGTAGCGGCGAGCGGCCGGACGGGTATCCGAGAAGCCGTAGCCGTCGGTGCCGAGGACGGTGTAGTCACCCGGAACCCACTTGCGAATCTGCTCCGGGACCGCACGCTGGAAGTCGGTCACTGCGATGAACGGCCCATCGGTGTCGGACAGCTGGCGGGTAACGAAGGCGTCGTCGACCTCTTCAGCCGGGTTGTGCAGACGCTCAGTGTCACGCTCGTGCCCATCGCGGGCCAGCTCATTCCACGATGTCACCGAGTAAATCGAGGAAGCCACGCCGTAGTCTTCCAGGATGTCCGCGGCGCGCAGCGCCTCCTGCATGCCAATGCCGGAAGCCAGCAGGTTGACATGCTTGTCGCCCTCAGCCTTGCGGAAGCGGTAGATACCGCCAAGTAGCCCCTCGACATCGAGGTCTTCCGGGACGGCCGGCTGCGAAGTCGGCTCATTGTAGATAGTCAGGTAGTAGATGACATCTTCGCCACGCTCCGGTCCGTACATGCGGTCGATACCGTCGCAGACGATGTAGGCAATCTCGTAGGCGAACGCCGGGTCGTAGGCGACCACGGACGGGTTCGTAGCCGCCAGCAGCTGGGAGTGACCGTCCATGTGCTGCAGGCCTTCACCTGTCAGCGTCGTGCGACCAGCTGTAGCTCCGAGCAGGAAGCCACGGGACATTTGGTCACCAGCGGCCCAAATGGAGTCAGCCGTGCGCTGGAAACCGAACATCGAGTAGAAGATGTAGAGCGGAATCATGGCCACGCCATGGGTGGCGTACGCCGAGCCGACAGCGGTAAACGACCCCACAGAGCCCGCCTCGGAAATGCCCTCGTGCAGAATCTGGCCGTCCTTCGCTTCCTTGTAGGACAGCATCAGCTCATGGTCGACCGGAGTGTAATTCTGGCCGTGCGGGTTGTAGATCTTCAGCGTCGGGAACCAGGAGTCCATGCCGAAAGTACGGGCCTCATCAGGGATGATGGGCACAAAACGATCCTTGAGGTCCTTATCGCGCATCAGGTCCCTGAAAACACGCACCGTCGCCATAGTAGTGGCGACCTTCTGCTTACCTGATCCCTTGAGGAGGTTTTTCAGGCTCTCAGGCTTTGGCACTGTCAGAGGCTCGTAGCTAGTGCGGCGCTCTGGCACGAAACCGCCGAGCTCCTTGCGTCGCTCCAGCATGTACTGCACTTCCTCGGACTCCGGGCCCGGGTTGTAGTACGGCGGTAGGTAGGGATTCTTCTCCAGCTCCTCGTCGGAGATTGGAATGCGCTGGTTATCACGGAAAAGCTTCAGATCATCGAGCGTCAGCTTCTTCATTTGGTGGGTCGCGTTGCGGCCCTCGAAGTTGTGGCCGAGGCCATATCCCTTAATCGTGTGCGCCAGGATGACAGTTGGCTGGTCCTTGGTCTCCAAGGCCTTCTTGTAGGCAGCGTAAATCTTGCGGTAGTCGTGGCCACCGCGACGGAGGTTCCAAATCTCCTCGTCGGTCATGTCCTCGACCAGCTTGGCAGTGCGCGGGTCACGGCCGAAGAAGTGCTCTCGCACCCAAGCGCCGTCGTTAGCCTTCAGCGTCTGGTAATCGCCATCGCAGAACTTATTCATCAGGTCGACTAGTGCGCCGTCCTTGTCCTTGGCGAAGAGCTCGTCCCATTCACGGCCCCAAACGACCTTGATGACATTCCAACCAGCGCCGCGGAAGAACGACTCCAGCTCTTGGATGATGCTGGTGTTGCCGCGCACCGGACCGTCGAGGCGTTGCAGGTTGCAGTTAATGACGAATGTCAGGTTATCCAGGTTGTTCAGCGCCGCATGCTGAATGGCGCCACGGGATTCCGGCTCGTCCATCTCGCCGTCACCGAGGAAGGCCCAAACGTGCTGCTGGGAAGTGTCCTTGATACCCCGGTCATGGAGGTAGCGGTTAAAGCGGGCCTGGTAGATAGCGTTAATCGGGCCCAGACCCATCGACACCGTTGGGAACTCCCAGAACTCCGGCATGCCATGCGGGTGCGGGTAGGAGGGAAGGCCATTGCCCTCACCGAGGGAGACCTCCTGACGGAAACCGTCGAGGTCCTCCTCGGTCAGGCGTCCCTCCAGGAATGCGCGGGCATACATGCCCGGCGAAGCGTGGCCCTGGAAGAAGACGTGGTCACCGCCGCCTGGGTGGTCCTTGCCGCGGAAGAAGTGGTTAAAGCCGACCTCGTAAAGCGGTGCGGCACCCGCATAGGTGGAGATATGTCCGCCCACACCGATACCTGGACGCTGTGCGCGATGGACCATAATTGCCGCGTTCCAGCGGATCCACTTGCGGTAGCGGCGCTCAATATCCTCATCGCCTGGGAATTCTGGCTCCATCTCAGTCGGGATGGTGTTGACGAGGTCTGTCGAGGTCAGCGGCGGTAGGGCCACGCGCTTTGCCGTGGCACGTTCCAGCAGTCGCAGCATGAGGAAGCGTGCGCGTTCCGGACCTGCCTCTTCTAACAGGCCGTCGAGAGACTCAAGCCACTCCCTGGTCTCTTCAGGATCTGCATCCGTGAGATAGGAGGCGACCCCATCACGGATAAGGGCAAAGTTTGACTCATCAGAGTGGGCTTGTGGCGTACCTGACGATGTATCGGACATTGTGAGCTCCTTTCAGTCCCTGAAGGAAAGGCAAAGGTTATTTTTCTCCACTCTACTTCTGAATCGTTTGTTGTGCCCCTAGCCGTTTCTTACACACGCTTTCACCAAATAATCCGCTTGGCTTTACGACGAACATTGCGAAGAACACCGCGAAAACTGCACCTTTTTGGGGAAATTCTTATTTTGCAGCTGTGAAAAATGTATTTGAGCGGTAAAATTCCTGCACATAGTTCGAAAAATCGAGCTGAATAGTTTTTCTAGAGGAGGAAAAGGGAAGTGGTCAACGCCACAGGCGCTGCTCATGAATATGCGAGCAGGCTCGGCATTAAGGAAGGTCAGCTAGTCCAGGAGGTTGGCTGGGATACAGACTGTGACTCAGCAATCAGTGAGTCGGTCGAGAATTTCCTGGATGCAGACCTGCTCGACGAAGACACGGATGAGGTTGTCGACGTCGTATTGCTGTGGTGGCGCGAAGAAGACGGCGACTTGGTCGATGGTCTTGTGGACGCTTCCCGCCCTTTGGAGGATGAAGGTCGCGTTTGGCTGCTCACGCCGGGCGCTGGTCAGCCGGGTGCCATTGATCCTGGCGTGATTGACGAGTCCGCACAGCTGGCAGGTTTCTCCAACACCTCGGCGCTTCGTCTGGGGGATTGGCAGGGCAATTGCCTGGTGCAGCGCTCTAGTTAGCCGGCTTTAGCTGTCCCGTTTGAATCGGCTACTAGTTGAGCTGTTGAAACAATATACTTAAACGCTGTTTGTAGTGCGCAATTGGCAATCTATGTTTGCCGTGTGTTAAAGTTTCGCAGCAGCGCGGCGATAGCTCAGCGGTAGAGCTCTGGTTTTACACACCAGCGGTCGGGGGTTCGAAACCCTCTCGCCGCACAGATATAATCCGCCCGGATTCTTGTAATGGAGAATCCGGGCGGATTTTGTTTGTGCTAAACTCCCGGTCTGTGCGTTTTACAAAATCGCTTGCCACCATTGTTTTTGTCGGATCTCTGCTCGCGGGCGCTCCCGCCTACGCAATCGGCGGGGATGGTAAACCGATAATCGATTCGGCCACCTGTAAAGCAATGGTCAAGGCTGCAAATGCGGGCGAGCCGGTCGATGTCGTAGCCGTTCTGCAGGGACAGTTTGATTAGATTGCGTACATATGCCAGAAGTCGACACCTCTGGCGGCGTGGTGCGGCTATCGCAGTGGGGTATGCACTTGACCGCATTTTCGCAGACCCCACCAATCACCATCCGGTGGCCCTCTACGGGCAGGCCGTCAGCAAACTTGAGCGCCGAATCTACGCCGACTCCAAAGCGCGCGGTGTGGCGTTTACCGCAATCGCAGTGGCCACACCGGTAGCGCTTACCGCCGCAGTCAGCACAGTCGCACCGAGTCTCACGCTGGCTGCCGCCACGTGGGCTTCGCTCGGCGGCACCACTCTCCGCCGTACTGGCGAGCGCATGACTGACCGACTCACCTCCGGCGACATCGATGCCGCCCGCGAACTTGTGCCGTGGTTGTGTTCGCGTGATCCGGAAGCTCTCGACGCTGATGGCATCGCCCGAGCGACCGTCGAATCGCTCGCTGAAAATACCTCCGACGCAGTCACCGGCACTCTCATGTGGGGTGCCATTGCAGGCGCTCCTGGTGTGGTCGCTCATCGAGCGGCTAATACCCTCGACGCGATGGTGGGATACCGCAACGCTCGCTATCGGCAGTTCGGGTGGGCCAGTGCACGGCTTGACGACGTCGTCGGGTTCTTCCCCGCGAGACTTACAGCTGTCGCAACTGTGGTTGCAGGTCCGGACCGTCGTCAAGCATTGGCGGCGTGGCGACGAGACGCCAGCAACCACCCAAGCCCGAACGCGGGCGTCGTGGAGGCGAGCGCTGCAGGCGCGCTGGGGCTCAAGTTGGGCGGCGCGACGGTGTATCCCAGCGGAGTGGAGATGCGCCCGGTGCTTGGCAGCGGTCGGAGGCCTTCGGTGACCGATGTGCGGCGTGCCGCAGGGCTGAGCAAGCGAGTACAAAACATTGTTGCGCTCAGCTGCGCCGGAGCAGTAGTAATCGCCGGATGTATCCGACGAGTGAAAGCGCGAGCTGAGAGTTAGAAACGCTCGTCGTATCGGTTATCGCGATAACCTGCGGCGCGGTGGCCAGTGTTGCCGTAGCGTTGCGCCATGCGCTGACGGTGCAACTCGGCGGCGCGATCCTCTTCGGGCTTAGCCGGCGGAGAGGTGGGAGTGGTGGCATCGTCCGATTCGGGTGTTGCGGCCTCGGCGGCATCAGCGTCATCTGCTGGTTCCGCAGCTTCGGCGTCGCGGAGGGCCTTGGCCATCTCCTCCTGCTCCGCGCGGTCTCGTCTGCGCTCGACGATTTCAGCGCGAATGAACCAGACGACGGCAAGCGGCACGAGAGCGCCGAAGAAAATCCATTGAATGCCGTAGGAGAGGTAGGGGCCGGACTCCAGAGTGGGCAGCGGAATGGCCTCGATGACGGCATCGGATTTGTCCGAGAGCTGAAGCCAATCGGGGTTGAGTTCGGTGTCGACTAGCTCGGACACTTCCTTGGTATTGATTCCGTAGACCTGCGGCGGGGTGCCGGGGATTGGAGCGGTCTCGGCGGGAATCTCGTTTCGGCGGGTAAAGGCCGAGATAGTCAAGGTGCCCTTCGGGGCTGGCTCAACATTGGGGGTGCTGGAGTCTGTCGGGCGTACAAAACCACGGTTGACCAGGTAGTTTTCGCCATTGTTAGCGACGAAGACATCGAGTACCTGAACGGCGGGAGCGCCATTTACTGGGCGGTTACGCAATAGAACGCGGGTATCCGGCAGGAAGGACCCGGTGGCGGTAACGCGACGCCATTCGTTGCCCTCGACGAACCCTTTGCCCTTGGGCATTAGCTCATTGACATCTACGGGGTCGAGCTCAAATGAGTGCTCAAGCTGCTGATTGCGATGCTGCGTCGCGGTGTTCTTACCCAACTGCCATGGAGCCAGAACAGTAAATGCGAGATAGGAAAACGCAATGGCGACAATCGCAGTGAGAACCCATCCAGGGGTCAGAAACTGGCGCACATTCTTAAACACATTCATTGAGCTTACCCGGTGCTGCGGATGGCACTAGAGCGGCTGGCACTGTTGCGGCGGGTGGGCAGTGGCGCCTGTTTTAAGAGTGCATACCAAGTGTGCACAGTGCTGATGTGGTGATGCGGGAGGAAATGGCTGATTGCCGTGAGGGAAATCTCGCTTTCACAAGGATTCACCTTCGCGGAGATTGAGTGAACTTCGGGTAAAGTTGTTTGAGCGTATTTGACGGGGAATCTACCCGGGATAGATGGAAAGAGAGGTGTCGTGGTGGGCACGCAAACAGCGAAATCTTCGCCTTCACGCCGCTTCAGCACAGTCTCGCGCCAGTTCATCAAGTTCGGTCTGGTCGGCGGCACAGGTGTGGTTGTCAACCTGATTGTCGTGATTATTGCCCGCAAGTTTGGTCTCAGTCTGGGCACCAATGAGCACGACGTGTTTATGAACCTGTTCGGAACGCGGTGGAATATCCGTTACTCCCACGTCTATGCAACTCTGGCGTTTGTAGTGGCTAACATCTGGAACTTCCAGCTCAACCGCTCCTGGACTTTCCGAACTGACAATCGCCCGAACTGGTTTAGGCAGTTCTTCCCGTTTTTATTTGCAGGTATCTCAGCGCTGATTGTGAACCTGGTTGTCATCACGCTGCTGACTAACCCCACCTCGCCGCTGGCACTGCCAACGGACATTTTCGACGACTCCACCGGCTTTAGGAACCGCCTCTACTGGGCAAACCTCATCGGTGTCATCTTGGGCACGCCCGCTAACTTCATCTTGAATAAGATTTGGGCGTTCCGAAACCGGGGCAATGCCAATAAGACAAAAGAAAAGGTTGTTTTGAAACCTTAACGCTCAGAGGCCAGCGCCAGAGTCTCACGCAACCATGCGATGATGCCCGGCGTCGCGGCCTCAATTTCGTTTCGAGTGCGGACGAACCCCTCCGGGCCGCCGTAGTAGGGATCGGCCACGACGGCGCCCTTCGGGGATGCCGGGTCGAAGGAACGCAGCAGGCGAATCTTTTCTTTTGGCACGCCAGCGCGGAGTAGACCATTGATGTGCGATTCATCCATGGCGATGAAAAGCGTTGCATCCATGTGCTCATCGCCCAACTGTGCTGCGGTGTGATTTGGGTCGTATCCAGCATTTTCCAGCTCGGCCTGAGCCCGCTCGTCGGCGGGTTCGCCGACATGCCAGCCGCCGATTCCGCAGGAAGCGAGCAGGACATCGTCGGCAAGCGCATTGGCTTCAACTGCGTCACGGACGATGATTTCAGCCATGGGGGAGCGGCAGATATTTCCGGAGCAGACAAACACGACGTACACGGACTCAGTACGATGCGACGAGTTCATAAGCATAATAGGCAAAACCAAACTTCTCGGAAAATAAAAATAGGATTGTCACTAATCGTTGACGAGTCTTAAAGATACAACATTTCCCGCACAACACGATTCAGGTTCTCAGGCGAGGCCGCCACCGCCGCAGCCGATGCCCACTCAGATTCCGAGCCGTAGCCCCATTTAACAGCGATGGCCGGGATACCGAACTGTGCGGCGCCCTCAAAATCATGTATGCGATCGCCGACCATTACAACCGACCCACACGGGCGCACTGCTTCATCGGTTTCAATGCCCAACTCCTTGAGTGTGTACTCAATGACCTCAGTCTTTGTCTGCCGTGAGCCGTCGTCGCTGGCGGCGCCGATGAAATCAAAGGCGTCGAGAAGCCCGAAATTATCCAGGGTCTTGCGGGCGAAGTACTCGCCCTTGGAAGTCGCGGTGGCTAGTTGAACACCAGCTTTCCGCCAATCGCGCAGGAGCTCCGGCCAGCCGGGAAACATCTCGGCACGCTGCCAACCACCGGCGTGTTGATGCTCCATGTACACGGCGAAGGCTCGGTCGACTTGTTCGTCGGAAAGCCCGAGAGATGCGAGTGTTTCCACCATTGGCGGCCCGGGAATCGTGTTGATAAAGCTCTCAGGCGGAAGTGGGTGGTCAATTTCCTCCAATGCAAGGCGAAATCCATGTGCGATTGCGGGGAGAGAATCGGCGATGGTGCCGTCGACATCAATAAGGACAGTGGGGCGATGGCCAGTGGACATATTGTTCATCCTAAAAGGTCATTAGGCTGGATGGCATGTTAGACGACCCGCTGCGCTATCACGGCGACCAGGCCGCCCATGGCGCTGACCTGGACTTTGCCGTCAATGTCCACGGCGCCACACCGCAGTGGCTACAGAACTCGCTGGCCACGTCCCTCGGAGAACTTGCCGCGTATCCGTCGGCGCAGCTCGATGCCGACGTCCGCGCCGCCATCGCCGCCAACCACAATCGCAGCGCCGACGAGGTACTGCTTCTCCACGGCATCGCCGAGGGCTTCTCGCTCTTGCCTCACTTGGGCTTGCCCGCCACAATCGTCCAGCCGCAGTTCACCGAACCCGAAGCCGCCTTCCGCGCCGCAGAAGTCGAGGTGGATTCGCTGGTACTGCCGTCGCCGTACACACTCATGCCTACGCTTGGCGACGTCCATGAGAACGCATCCTTCCCGCATTCCCAGCAGCTTGAAGGCCGGATGGTCATCATCGGCAATCCGACCAACCCCACCGGCGTTGCTCATTCAGCGGATGATCTGCGGGAGCTCGCCAGCCGTTGTGGGATCCTGGTCGTGGATGAGGCGTTTATGGACGTCGCCGATGGCGAGATTATTCGGCGGTGCTCGCTAGCCGATTGCAGGCCGGGGGAAGCGAACAGAATCCCCGATAATGTCATCGTTTTCCGCAGCATGACTAAGACCTGGGCAATCGCAGGCCTGCGCTGCGGTTACGCACTCGGTCACCCGGAGCTCCTGGCACAGCTGGCGCGACGGCGTCCGCACTGGCCGCTGGGCACGCTGCAACTTACCGCTATGGCGGCAATCGCTCAGCGCGAGGCAGAGCTGTTGTCACAAATCCGCGCTGAGATTGGTCAGCAGCGCGAGGCTATGACACAGCTGCTAGGAGCCGCCGGCTGGCAAGTGTTGGATTCCGAGGCTCCCTTTGTCCTGGCACGTCCGGGAGGTGACCGGAGTTCTCACAATGGGCAGGGTGCTGCGGAGGTTGACGTCGTCAAGCATGAGCGTTTGCGGCAGGATCTTGCAGAGCGTGGAATAGCCGTGCGACGTTGTGACACCTTTGCCGGCCTGGACGGTTCGTGGTGGCGGCTGGCCGTGCGGGATGAAGCGAGTGTGCGGCGACTAATTGCGGAGGTGGCGGATTTACTGTCGCAGAACTGATGCGGTGGGGCAGAGTTCACTACGCTGGAGGAGAGGCTGGAGAGAAATGCATGTTGAAGGGATGGATGTATGACGGACTCTGCGCAGACCCGTGCCGAGGGCGATAACACGGTGGTGACCGTTGCCGACGTGCGTACGGCGATGGACGCGGCCTACCCACCGGCACTGGCGGAGAGCTGGGATAAAGTTGGCCTGATTTGCGGTGACCCGCAGGATGAGGTTCGTCGCATCGCGTTGGCGCTGGACTGCACTGACGAGGTCGCAGATCGCGCGATTGCCTCCGGTGCTCAGATGCTCGTTGTGCACCATCCGCTGCTTCTGCGCGGTGTGAATTCCGTGGCGGCGGATACACCGAAGGGTCGGATTATTCATAAGCTGATTCGGGCAGGTGTAGCTCTCTTTGCAGCGCACACTAACGCTGACAGCTCACGACCGGGTGTCAACGACCAGTTGGCCACGGTGCTCGGAGTCGAACCGGGTGCGCCGCTAGCTCCGCAGCCGGCTCCCGGCTTGGATACCTGGACGGTGAAGGTTCCGGCAGATCACGTCGATAAGGTCGCGCAAGCCATGTTTGAGGCGGGCGCGGGCACTATCGGCGACTACGACAGCTGTGCGTTTCGCATTAACGGCCGCGGCCAGTTCCGCCCGCTGAGCGGGGCAAATCCCTTCATCGGTGCCGAGGGTCAGGTCGAGTATGTCGAGGAAGTGCGCCTGGAGATGGTCGCACCACGGTCCATGCGCGCGGCGATTGTTAAGGCACTCGTTGCAGTGCATCCGTACGAGGAACCGGCCTTCGACATCGTGGACAATCAGGCCACCGGTCTGGACCCACAGCAGGCTGTGGGCATTGGGCGAGTGGGCACGCTAGATACGCCGATGCCATTTAAGGACTTCGTCGCTCGTGTGGCTGAGCGTCTGCCTGCAACGGCATGGGGAGTGCGCGGCGCAGGCGATCCGGAGCGGATGATTCGTACGGTTGCCGTTGCATCTGGTTCGGGCGACTCTTTCCTGGACACTGTGGCGAAGATGGGCGTCGATGCGTTTGTTACCTCGGACCTGCGTCACCACCCCGTTGATGAGACACTGCGGACCGCGGACTTCTGCGTCGTGGATACGGCCCACTGGGCCAGCGAGTTCCCCTGGTGCTACCAGGCCGCAGACATGCTGGCCGAGAGGCTCGGGATCGCGACCGAGGTCCTTGAGGTGCGCACCGATCCCTGGACAGTGGCAGAATCGTCGACACAGGCAAGGAAGTGAAGACCATGAGGCTTAGTCCACAAATCCAAGTGGCGATGTTGGAAAAGGCGGAAAACCAAACTCTGTTGGATGGGCTCACCGCCCGCCAGAATGTTCTGCCCGAGCGTGCCGAGTTGCAGGAGCTGCGCAAAAAGCACAGCCGTCAGGCCAGTGAGGCTGCGCGCTCCAAGCTCAGCGCCTCCGATATTGGCCGCGATATTGCCAAGCTGGAATCGGACATCAACAAACTGAAGGCCCGCGAAAAGGCTGACCGTCTGTCGCTCGGTGCCGCAGAAGACGCATCCACGCGCCGTGACCTTGAGCACGACCTGCACTCCACCGAGCGCCGCCGCGAGCGCGCTGAACAGGAACTCCAGCAGTACGAGCGCATGCAGGAGGCCTATCAGGTCGACGCTGAGCACGAATACGACGCCGACGAGGCGCACGATGACATCGTCGCCGCCAAGCAAAGGCTTAACGACGCCGAGGTTGACCTCATTGCGCGCATTTCCATCGCTGAGACCCGAATCGAAGAGGCTGACAAACTCATTGATGGTTCGGCAGCCAAGCTTTACCGTCGTCTAGCGCTTGCTAACGGCATCCCTGTTGCACGCCTGAACGGGCGCACCTGCGGTTCCTGCTTCATGGAGCTCGATGTCGGAACCGTGCATGAATTCACCACGCTCGCGCCGGAAGAAGTGACGTTCTGTCCTGAATGTGGCGCGATGATCGTGCGTGCGGAAACGCTGGGAGCAGTGAAAGGCAAGTAAATGAGCCAGGCTGCAGACAAGCGCGATAGCGCGCCGGGCTGGACGGGTGCGACTACCGATCCCACGCGGCTGGTGCTGCTGCGCCATGGGCAGTCGCCGATGTCGATTCGCCGGGAGTACTCGGGAAGTCGTTCGAACCCCGACCTGACAGAGGTAGGTAGACAGCAAGCGGCAGCGGCGGCACGGCACCTCGTAGAGCTGGTTGATAGCGGCAACATGAATTTCTCGGCCATTGTGGCCTCTCCACAGCGTCGTGCACAGCAGACGGCAGAGGCGGCAGCAAATGCGCTCGGCCTGGACATCCACATCGAAGAGGATCTGCGCGAGACCGACTTCGGGCAGTGGGAGGGCATGACTTTCTCCGAGGCGCACAACTCCACCCCTGAGCTGCACAGTTCCTGGCTTGCGGACCCGACCGTGGCGCCGCCGGAGGGGGAGGATTTCCGCTCGGTCGATAGCCGAGTGGGCGCCGCGCGCGAGCGCATCGCTCAACAATTCGGCGCCTCTGATGTGCTGGTAGTCAGCCATGTCACGCCAATCAAGTCGTTGCTGCGCCAGGGGCTCGGCTGTGGTTTTGAAATCTTCACCCGCCTGCACCTGGACCTGGCCAGCCTCTCCATCGCGGAGTTCTACGCAGATGGGCCGACATCAGTGCGGCTGATTAACGACACCAGCTACCTGCGTGGTTAGCAGCCGGGTACGGCGGGTTATTCGAATTGCGGTTGTGGCGGGTACACTAACCATTCGAGCGAGCCGGCCGGGTGATCGCGGCAGTTAACGGAACCGGGCGCCTCTTTTTACAGAGTGTGTCCAGGCCGCTGTCGAGGAAAGTCCGGACTCCACTGGGCATGGTGGTTGCTAACAGCAACCCAGGGTGACCTGCGGGAATAGTGCCACAGAAAATAGACCGCCGGACGCACAGCCGATGTCTTTGACGTAAAGCTGTGGAGATCCGGTGAGGGTGAAAAGGTGCGGTAAGAGCGCACCAGCGGGGCAAGTGATTGCACCGGCTAGGTAAACCCCACCAGGAGCAAGGCAAAATCGCGCATGCTTCGTCGTGCGTGTGCGCGAGTGTTTGAGGGCTGCCCGTCCGATACTCGCGGGTGTGCTGCTTCAGGCTGTCAGCAATGGCAGACCGAGATGGATGATCGCCACCCGGCGCTTTCCGAAAGGGGCGCCGAGGGACAGAATCCGGCTCATAGGCCGACTCGTTCACACAAACTTTTTTACTCGACCACCGCGCCAGCCGAAGTGTTCTTCACACGGATGGTCTCGGAACCGCCGTCGTTAAGCGCGGAGGTGATCCGATTGGCGTCGTCGATGTGGGACCACATCACCAGCGACGCGCCCGGGCACGGCGCACAACGGGCAATCTTCTCACAGTCGATGGTGTCGGTCAGCTCGGCAATCTGCCCCAGCACAGAGCTTGCCGACGGCGCGGAGCCACGCTCACTGACATCGCGGGAAACCCCTGCGATGGCTGCTTGAATATCGCTGTGTCGGATGTGGCCGATGACTGCGCGGGCGCGGTCGGAGGATGCGTCGGCGTCGTCAAGCCACTGGATGGCGCGGCCGATGGTGGGGATGTCTTCGTCGTCCGGGTGCACCTCGTGACGAGCACGCACCCAGTCCGCGACCCGCTCCTGTGAGTCGGGGAGGCTAGCGAGAGTCGGCACGCCAAAAGCGGCGCAAGCTTGCTGGAAGAACTCGTATCGCTCCTCGTCGGGCGAACCACCGGTGACATCGGGGGAGTAAGCGATAGTCAGCGCCAACGACTGTGGCAACGCCGTCTGCGTGACTGCCTCGTCGGAGTGGTTGATGCACAGTAGGCTGTCCGGGCGGCTGCGCAGTGCCGTGGTGTAGGGGTACAGCGGCCACGACTGGCCCTTTACCTGCACCATGGTCTCGTGGATAGCGGTGGCAATGCGCGTGCGTGTGGGCACATCATCTCGGTCGCCAAAACGCGCATTGAGAGCCAGCGCGAGTGCACACTGAATTGCCGGAATCTCTCCAAAACCGCGACCTGGCGCGATAGTGGAGGCAATGGTGACCTTCAGGCCGTTGCTGTTGCGCGGAACGAGGTGCAGCGAGTGCTGCAATGCGACGATGGTAGCCGCGACAGCGGTCGGCACCTGCGAAAAAGCGGCGGGGACGCTGTCCGGGAAATCCATCTTGGTAGTTTCGCGCTTGTACACGACAATGAGCTGCTGCTCGTCGATTTCCTCGATACCGACCGCAGCATAGGCCGGAATAGCGGTGGTTAGGAGCATGCCGCCGGAGGACGCGCAGTCCTCACCCAACAGGTTGATGGAACCCGGGGCGTATGCAACTGAAGCATTAGAACCGACGGCATCGAAGACGTCGTTTACGACAGCAGGTGCGGCGGGCATGGGTGAAACCTCTCCAGAGATCGGACTCATAGTGCTTGTGTGCAGTGTTAGCGTTCAGCGCTTGCGTTCTAAGGCGAACAATTCCGTCGATAATACCCGGCTCGGGGGACAGTGACAAACCTATATACTGGGATTATATGTCGCCGCAGCGCACATGGCAGGTAAAAGGTTGCCTTTCTGCAAGCTTGCTTATGGGTGGAGCTAGCGGTGGCACAACCGCTTGAAAACTGGACATGTTCTCGATGTGGAAGAGGAGAAAAATCGTGAGCGACAACAGCAGTAAGTGGTACTACCAGCCGTCGACAGGCACGGTGTTTCAGGGGAAGAAATCCGGTTGGGACGACCGAATGGGCCCTTATGATTCCGAAGAGGAAGCTCGCGCTGCCATGGAAAAAGTCGCCGAGCGCAACAAGGCGGCCGACGACTGGGATGAAGAAGATGACGACTGGGGCGTAGCTGAGAAATAAGGCTCTACGCGTTTAGGCCTTCTTGCCCTTCTTAATCTTCTTTTCCATCTTGCGGAAGGCCTTGAAAACCTTTGCTACGGCATCGTCGTACTCAGCCAGGGCCTTCAGGCCGTCGTAGTACTCCATCTGGTAAAGCACGCCGTAGCCGAAGGTGTCCCTGCCCGCACGGGAGGCACGCTTAGCGCGAGCCAACACGAAGTCACGCGCAGTACAGGTGTCCTGGAAGTCACCGAGAACCGACTGCAGGTTCTTGCAAGCAGCGTAGAGCTTCTCGGTCGGCAGGTCCGCGTTCTGAGCAGCTTCCGCGCTGTAGCGGAGCTTCTTCGCAGCCTTGCGGACATCGTGGTAGCGCTCGTCCAAATCTGCCTCTGGAAGGTCAGCATCCTCTCGGCCATCGAGTACCAGGTTGTGGCGACGACGGAACTTCGAAAATGCGCTGCGCAAGTGATCGAGCAGCACCGCAGTGGTGTTGAGTTCCTTCGGTGCCTCTACCTTCTCCGGCTCGGCCTTGTCTGAGGTCGTGGAAGCAGCTGCATCGGCGGCAGCAGTATCAGTCTCAGCCGCGACCTCGGAGTCAGCTGCCGAAGCATCCTCGGAGGCTGCGGCCTCCGCGCCGTCGACAAGCGAATCATCCTTCTTCTTGGACTTCTTTTCCCCAGCCTCGGCCTCTTCCGAGTTTGCGGCGATTGGCGGGTTGGCGAGGAACTCATCGAGATCGTCGAGAAGTTGCAGGTACTCGCTGGAATTGAGTGCGAAAATGACTCGCTGATGAGCGCGGTCGTAGTCCTTCTGGACATCCGCGACGAGATTCGCACGCAGCTCCTCGCCTAAAGCGGCGCTTTCGCGCTTGGCCAGCAGCTCCTCCCAGCGCATAGCGACGACTTCAGCGTCACGGGCCACACCGAGGACACCCGCCAGCTGCTTGAGGTTGCTCTCCAGCTCAGCGACCTTATCGCCCACTACAATGCCGTGGAAGGTCTGCATGTGACTGCGCAGCTCACGAGTGGCGACGCGCATCTGATGCACCGAGTCAAATTCATCGCGGCGGACCTTCGGGTCGTACTCGACCATCTTGGCCACGTTAGCGGCCAGCGCATCGACCACAGTGCGCCCCGGAGTGCCCTTCGGTAGCTTCGCCGGAACAGGCGGCAGGGGAGCGGAGTCGATGGAGTCACCCAACGCCGTCGCCAACTTCGACGGGCTTTCCGACGGCACGGCACCAGCCACCTCAGCGACCTTGGACATCGCTGCCATTACAGCCTTGCCGTCCGGGTGATCTGCCCAATCCCCCAGAAGCTCAATCTCCCACTCACGCCAGGTGGTGGTTTCGCCGCCGTCGAGGAAGGAAGTCGCCGTGACGTGGTCATCCGCGAACTCCGCCATGGGAGTGCCATCGAGGGCAAACACCGTGGTGACGTGGCGCTCATTGTCTACCTGTGCGATTGGTTGCAGCGGGTGATTGCGCACAATTGCGCGGACGGGGGCAAGTAACTCGGTGGGCACGACGTAGTCGGCGTCGCGGCCTTCACCGTTAACAGAGCCCTCTTCCAGGCCAACGCCATATTCGAGGCGACCGCCGGTGCCCGGTGCCTTCAGATGCCACCCCTCATCGGGGCCGCCAGTGCGGCGACGCAGGGTGTGCTTGGACCGGGTCAGACGCAGGTCCGCCGTGTCCAGATAAATCGCGGAGAGATTTCGCACCTCAGTGGTGGTGGAGCCAACCTGTGGAACGAAATCGAACGATGGGGCTACCACCTCTGGGGTAGCTGAGAACTTAGATTCCACCTCCAACGCCGCAGTTGGAGTTTTGGACTTAGAACCAGACTTAGATGCCATAAGCACCAAGTCTACCCCCGAATCGAAGAGCTAACCCGAGAAGTTCTGCGCCTCAGTTGGGAACTCGCGGGAGTGCACCTGGCCGACGTACTCCTTAGCTCCCTTGGTCAGCATCTCGCCGACCTCTTCGAACACCGAACTAAACGACGGCCTGCGGCCATCGGCCGGAACTGCAAAGGCATCTTGCCAGACGAGAACCTGGCCATCGCACTGATTACCAGCGCCAATGCCACAGGTTGGAATGGATAGCTCACGGGTAATCTCAGTGGCCAAATCTGCAGGCACCATTTCCAGGACCACGGCCGAGGCGCCAGCATCGGCTACCGCGTGGGCGTCGGCACGCAGCTGTTCCGCCCCCGCACCGCGTCCCTGTACCTTGAAGCCGGACAGCGCGTTGACGGACTGCGGAGTGAAACCGATGTGCGCCATGACCGGAATGCCGGCGTTGACCAGCGCACGGATGCGCGGAGCGATGCGCACGCCACCTTCAATCTTGATCATGTGTGCGCCGGTTTCGCGCATCATCTTCGCGGCGGACAGCACGGCCTGCTCATCGGATGCCTCGTAAGTGCCGAAGGGTAAATCGGCAACCACAAGTGCGTTGCCAGCGCCTCGGACGACACCGCGAGCAAGCGGAATCATTTCTTCCAGCGTGATCTCGGTGGTGGTGTCGTAGCCGTAGACGACGTTTGCTGCAGAGTCGCCGACCAGTAGCAGCTCGACACCGGCGGCGGAAAAAGCGCGCGCGGTGGAGTAGTCGTAGCAAGTCAGCATTGCCCAGGGGCGAGACTCAGCCTTCCATTCGGCCAGATTATTCAGACGAATCTTTTTTCCGCTCATGCCAATAGAGCATGCCATAGTCACACGCAATTCGAGACCACGAGGGCAGCAGTTATGACGCGGGTGTGGCAGTTGGCTAGCCACGCCGGATGGTCAAAATGTGTACCGCGAATCCGGGCACCTGGGTAACGTTGGAAAGTATGAACAGTCAGCAGGAATTCGTCCTCCGCGCAATCGAAGAGCAAGATATTCGCTATATCCGCCTCTGGTTTACCGACATTTTGGGGTATCTGAAGTCCGTTGCCGTCGCACCGGCTGAGCTCGAGGGTTCCTTCGAAGAGGGCATCGGTTTCGATGGTTCCGCGGTAGAGGGCTTTTCCCGCGTCTCCGAGGCTGACACCATTGCACAACCGGATCCCTCGACGTTCCAGGTCATGCCGCGTCTGCATAAAGAAGACACAATCACGTCCGCGCGCATGTTCTGCGACATTGTCATGCCCGATGGTCAGCCGTCGTGGGCAGATCCACGCCAGGTGCTGCGCCGCCAAATTAAGGCGCTTGCCGACGAGGGCTTCCACGCGTTCATCCACCCGGAGATTGAGTTTTTCCTAGTAGAGAGCCTGGCTACTGACGGAAAGCCGCCGGTGCCAACGGACAATGGCGGTTACTTTGACCAGGCGGTCTACGACCGCGCACCCCGCTTTCGCCAAGAAGCGATCACGGTGTTGGAAGACATGGGAATCCCCGTGGAGTTCTCCCATCACGAAAACGCGCCGGGCCAGCAGGAAATCGATCTGCGCTACGCAGATCCCCTGACTATGGCGGATAACGTGATGTCTTTCCGCTACATCATTAAGCAGATTGCGATGAAAAACGGTGTGCAGGCGACATTCATGCCGAAACCTTTCCAGGACTTACCGGGCAATGGCATGCACACGCATATTTCCCTCTTCGAAGGGGACACAAATGCATTCCACGATCCGGATGATGAAAATCAGCTCTCCGACACCGCAAAGGGTTTCATTGCCGGCATTCTGACTCATGCCAGCGAAATTTCCGCTGTGACCAATCAGTGGGTTAACTCCTACAAACGCACGGCATTTGGTGATGAGGCTCCGACGTCCGCGACCTGGGGAATGGCCAACCGCTCGGCTCTCGTGCGTGTGCCCATGTACTCGCCGGGTAAGGCACATTCGCGCCGGGTAGAAATTCGTTCCTTGGACTCGGCCTGTAACCCGTATCTTGCTTACTCGGTGATTTTGGCCGCCGGTCTGAAGGGAATTAAGGAGGGCTACCAGCTTCCGGAGCAGGCAGAGGACAACATCTCCGAGTTGACCAAGCGGGAACGACGTGCGATGGGCTACCGCGATTTGCCGACGTCCCTGGAGGTGGCGCTGCAGGAGATGGAACGCTCCGATTTGGTGGCCGATGCTCTCGGTGACCATGTCTACGAGTTCTTCCTGCTCAATAAGTGGCGCGAGTGGCGCGAGTTCCAGCGTCAGGTGACGCAGTGGGAGCTGCGCACAACCCTGGATTATTAGTTTCCCCGCATCGCTCCTTTCCTTTTTCGTCTTTATTTTGTTTTTTTGGGTGACCAGTTTCAATGGTGATGAATCGACCTCGCACATCCCGCCAGTCAGTGCCGCGGCCCGCAGCGCTGGGCTTGCGTAACGACGATCGGACGCGCGCTGACCTGGAAGATTTGGGGTGGTACAACGAGGAGTCCCTACAGCTGTTGTGGGGGCTTGCCGGAGCCAGCGACCCCAAGCTGGCGCTCGTGGCACTAGTGCGGCTCAAAGGCGCTCTCGACGAGCTGGAGCAGGATGGAAAGCTGGAGAACTGGGCCACCTGGTCTGGCCTCGATGAGGCCATGCGTGCGCAGGTTCCGCTGCGTACGCGTATGTTTGCGCTGCTCGGAGGATCGAGTGCACTGGGCGATCACTTGGTTGCGCACCCAGAAAAGTGGGTTCTGCTCCAAGCTGAGCTTCCCACTGAGGCAGACATGTTCCGCGAGATGCTCTCCAGCGTTGGGGCTGTGCCCGAGGTCATCGAGCTCACTGATGAGGCCAGTCTGGAAAAGCAGGAGGATCCGGAGTACCGCAAGCCGGTCGTTGCGCCCGCCACGCTTGAAGGCCCCGGTTTGTACCGTGCGAAGCTCACCGGCCGTGAGGCTGAAGTTGCGATGCAGTGCGCCTACCGAGACTTGATTATGCGTATTGCGTGCCACGACTTGGCTGGTACGTACCCACGGGGTCCCCGCCGCCCTGGACAGCCACAAGTCCCATTCCGTCAGGTCTCGGAGGCACTCAGTGACTTGGCGGATGCAGCGTTGACAGCTGCCCTGTCTGTGGCTGTTCAACAGGTCTTTCCTTCCGCACCGGTTTCAACACGCCTGGCCGTAATCGCTATGGGCAAGTGTGGTGCGGAAGAGCTGAACTACATCTCCGATGTGGATGTCATATTCGTCGCAGAGCCGGCGGATGCCCGAGCTACTCGCTTGGCCAGCGAATTTATCCGGATTTCTTGCCACTGCTTCTTTGAGGTCGACGCGAATCTCCGCCCGGAGGGCAAGTCAGGTGCACTCGTACGCACCGTGGATTCCCACGTCGCCTACTACAAGCGTTGGGCTGAAACCTGGGAGTTCCAAGCGTTACTGAAGGCGCGGCCGATGACGGGCGATGTCGAGTTGGGCCGCGAATACATCGATGCTCTAGCCCCGATGGTGTGGACCGCCTCTCAGCGAGAATCCTTCGTCGACGATGTTCAACGCATGCGCGCCCGCGTGGTCCAAAACGTCCCCGAAGAGCTTCGCTACCGAGAGCTCAAGCTTGGACGCGGTGGTCTGCGTGATGTCGAGTTCGCAGTACAGCTGTTGCAGCTGGTCCACGGTCGCTATGACGATAGCCTCCGTGTGCTGCCAACTGTGATGGCACTCGATGCACTTGTCGAGGCTGGCTACATCGGTCGCGAAGACGGTGCCGCGCTGATTAACGCCTACGAATTCATCCGTTTGCTGGAGCACCGCCTGCAGCTGCAAAAGATGCGGCGGACGCATTTATTGCCCGCCGAGGACGACACCGAAGCTCTCCAGTGGCTCGGTCGGGCCTCTGGCATCGTCGGTGAGGGCGGCACCGATGCCAGCAAACCGCTGGCCAAGCAGGTTCGACTGGCCAGCTCGCAGATTCGCTCCCTGCACAACAAACTTTTCTACCGTCCACTGCTGAACTCCGTGGTGGAGCAGGACATTGGGACCTTACAGCTATCGGCCGATGCGGCAAAGCGCCAGCTGGCCGCGCTGGGCTACCAGTACCCGGATCGCGCCTACGAGCATCTTTCTGCACTGGCGGCGGGGACCTCGCGCAAATCGCGTATTCAGGCGATGCTCCTACCGACGCTGATGGAGTGGCTATCGTCGACGCCAGACCCCGACGCGGGGCTGCTCAATTATCGCAAGCTCTCTGAGAAGCTCCACGACGAAACGTGGTTCCTGCGAACGCTGCGCGATGAGGGCGTCGTCGGTCAGCGGCTGATGCGCGTACTCGGTTCTTCGCCCTACGCGTCTGATTTGATTATGAGTGCGCCGGACGTGATTAAACGGTTCGGCGACGGTGCGTCCGGGCCGAAGCTACTGAATACCGACTCCGATGCAGTCGGGCGTGCGCTGGTCGCAGCGGCTGCCCGTCACAACAGTCCAGCTAAGGCCATTGGTGTGGCACGTGCGTTGCGTCGTGCAGAGCTCGCGCGCATTGCCTCCGCGGATCTCTTCGGGCTGATGAATGTGCAAGAGGTCTGTCACTCTCTGTCGATGGTGTGGGACAACGTGCTCGAAGCTGCCCTCGCCGCCGAAATCCGTGCGTGGTCGCTGGAGCATCCGGACTCGGAGGTCCCGGGCGTTATCTCCGTGATTGGTATGGGGCGACTCGGCGGTGCTGAACTGGGCTACGGCTCCGATGCCGACGTGATGTTTATCTGTGAACCCCGCAAGGACGCCGAAGGAACGCCGCTTGTCGACGATTCCGAGGTGGTCAAGTGGGCAACCAGGATTTGTGACTCGTTGCGTCGTCGGCTGGCAAAGCCAAGCCAGGACCCGCCACTGGAGGTCGACGTGGACCTGCGTCCAGAGGGACGCTCGGGCCCAATTGTGCGGACCCTGGATTCTTATGTGACCTACTACGAGCGCTGGGGTGAAACCTGGGAGATTCAGGCACTGCTACGTGCTACTTGGATTGCCGGCGATAAAGACCTCGGCACCCGCTTCCTCAAGGCCATCGATCCGCTGAGGTACCCACAGGGCGGAGCTGATGCCAAGATGGTCCGCGATGTCCGTCGTATGAAGGCGCGTGTTGATTCGGAGCGACTGCCGCGCGGCGCTGATCGGCGTACCCACACCAAACTCGGTTCCGGCGCACTGACCGATATTGAATGGACTGTGCAGCTGCTAATCATGCTGCATGCCCACGAAGTGCCGGAGTTGCACAACACTTCGACGCTGGAGTGTCTGGAGGTGCTGAAAGATCGCGAGATTCTAGATGCAGAGGATACCGACGCACTTCGGGATGCCTGGCTGATGGCGACGAATGCTCGTAATGCACTGGTGCTCACGCGCGGTAAGCGCACGGATCAGCTGCCGCAGCCGGGGCGTCAGCTGACTCAGGTCGCAGGTGCGGCAGGATGGGATGCATCGGATTCCAACGGTTTTATTGAGCACTATTTGCGTCTGACTCGCCACTCCAGCCGTGTCGTCAATCGCGTGTTTTGGGGTGAGGAGAACCCCGACCACGAGTAACCCCGGCAGAGGTCTGCCGAACCTTGCTGCGAGGCTCATTATGCGGCAGCGGGGTGCAGCCTTTGTCTTAGCCCGGCGACCGGGCATAATGGTGGGATATGGAACGCAACGTCGATTATTCGGTACGCCCTAGGTATGAGGATTTCATTCTCAACCTCGATGGCGCTGACCTGCGTTTTTTATTGAGCCGCACGTGTCCAGCAGCTGACACCTCAGCTGCTGGCCAGGAGGCGGTGGAATTGCTGATGTCGCAGGATTCAGCGCATACCGCGCTGTCTTTTTGTGATCCCGATGTTCTCGATGTGGCTCACTTAGTTCATATTCTGGAGGATTCCGCATCGCTGGATACCCTCACAGAAGTGGCCTATTGGGCATCGGATGCGGACGTGATGGCGCACGATACGCCGAAGGGTGTTGACCGCAAACGTCGTCGCGTCGGCAAGCAGCAGCTTGAGCATGTGCTACGCCGTGGCCAGCGCCAGGGGCTCGTGTGGGAGGAACCGGCGGGCGTGTGGCATGTGCCGCCACATATTTCGGAGGTGTTCCCGGCGGAACCGAGCCTCAGCTTCCGCGTCGCCGACCTGGTGGCGAATATGCCAGCGGATGTGCTGAGTCGCCGTATGGAGCGCATGGGGCTGGAGCCGGATAGCGCGCGGGGAGAGGGCGCACCGCGAGCTCTGAACGCCAGCGATTTGACGGTGCGAAATTTGCAGGCTCGCCAGGTGGAGCAAATTGCAGGCTTCCTCTGCGATCCGGTGAAGGTGCGGGCGCTGGTGATGACAGCGCCGGTGGATATTCGCAATGAGCTGCGTTGGATGGCAACCGACGAGAAATACTTGCCCTCCTACATGTGGTCCGAACTGCGTGCCGACGCGGTGCGATGGGCCGAAGAGCGTCTGCTGCTGACTGTGGTTGAAGAACCGGCAATGCCGGTATTCGAGCAAGAGGCCGAAGCACACAACGGGCCGACAGAGGTTGCCCGCCTGGTGGGCGCAGTCGCGTTGGCGCTCAAGGGCGACATGTGGTCGATTCGTAAGCCGCATCCGACGGAGTCTTTCCCGGCAACGCTGGAGTCAAAGGAGTTGACCGAAGCTTCTGTGGCTGCGGTGGCGTTTGCTTCGGCGTTTATGGATGCTGCGGGCAGCGGCGACGGGCGCCTGAAGGACCCGTTGCACATGTATGAGGAATCGAGCCTGCTGTGGATTCAGGACTTTGCAGCATCAATAGGCGCGAGTGGCTTCGCAGCGCCCTGGATTGTGGAGATGCTGGTCAACGCGGGATTAATTCACGCTGACAGCGGGCATCCGACTCCGCGCGCACTGCAGTACTGGTACAACGCCGATGCCTCGACCCGTTGGGCGTATCTCGTGGCGGGCTTCCTAGTTGGTCGCGGTCCGTGGCACGGTGAGTTTCCGTGGGTGACGGTGGGTGTCGATGATTTGTCACATGCCACCCTTGCTTACGGCTACCCGTTTGCCGCACGTGAAGTAGTGTCGCTGGCCGCACAGTTGGAGGAAGACCAGAAGTTCTATGGCTGCTGCGTCGAAGGGCATATGGCTTGGAATGTCGACAACCTCTGCGCTCGCAACGGCGCTGATGGGGACGCGATGGTCGGTTGGCTGCTGGAGCAGGCCGGCATCTTGGGCATTCTCTACCATGGGCACGCCTCGTGGCAGGCCATGGCCATCATGTATGCCTTGCACGACATTTGGCTGACTGATCAGCACGTCGGCGCTCAGCGTATCGCTGAACTCATCGCTGAGTATGCCGCTGGCCAGGTGCCGACGGCGGAGGCAGTCCAGATTGCCCGCCTGTTCAAGGATGCCGCACCTAACGAGCGCCTGGCTGCCACACTGGATGGCGTCGCCAGTAATCAGGTTGCCCTCGCGTTGGACTTCATCGGTGACCGCGAAACTTGCGCGGAAACCTCCCGCTGGATTATTTCCGAGGAGAGCCTGCGCCGCGCATGCCTCGCGGTTGACGGTGACGTTGACGTCCTGTTTTCCCAGCTGGGGCCGCTGGTCAATAGTTCTATGAAGCTGGTCATCTACGCCGAGCTAGTCCGCATTACTAAGACCGAGAAGTTGCAGGAAATGTATGAGCGTGAGGCCGTAGAATCAACGCCTTCGCTTGACGACGTCCCGGAGAACGCAGCCCCCGAAACTGACACCGGTCAGCGCGTTTCCCATGGTGCTCAGACCGATGGCAGCGAACGCACGGCGGATAGCGGCCACGCAGACACCTCTGAGCAAGCGGAGGACTCGGGCGACTCGGACAACTCGGAGGGGCTGGAAGGGCCAGAGCAGCTTTCGCTGTTCTAGCCACTCTGCCTCTCGGCTTCCTGCAGTTCCTACTCCGTAGGCTCCAGCTCAAAACGGCTCTGCTGGGCGACAAAGCGTGCCGCCGCACGCTTTGCGACCAGCAGGCCAACGAAACCAATCACCCACACACCGACGACAGCCAACCAGCCAATGCGGAAGGTTTCCCAGGTGTAGTTTCCATCGGGAGCTGCAATATCCAGCAGGAATCCGACACCTTGTGCAGCGAGCATGGTGGCCACAAAACCGCCCATATTCGCCAGCCCAGTGCCGGTGGCGAGTACCTTGCGATCGACCTCTTCGCGCACTGAGTCGAAGCCGAAGTTGGACATCGCACCAAGACCGGCCATGAGGATGTTGACCACGATAATTGCCCAGTACGCTGGTGGGTTGCTCGGTGCCAGGAACACAATCCAGACGGCCATGTTGATAAACGCGATTGCGACAACAACCTTGATGCGGTCGCGGCCGGTGCGTGCCGACACCATGCCCATCAACGGCCCGGCGATAATTACTGACAGCGTGTTAATGACCAGCACCACACTGGCCTCGGAGGGCTTAAGCCCCATACCCAGCATCATCAGAGGCATGCCCCACAGCAATGTGAAGATGCACTGATGCATCAAACCAGTCCAGTGCGTGAAGAAACCCTGCCAGCACACCGGGTGAGTGGTCACAATCTTCAGCGTCTGGCCGATAGTCAGCTTCTCATCGGCTGCGGCAGAGGCTCCGCCATCAGCAGCCGTCTTCGCGGCCTTTTTGGCGGCGCGGCGTTCACGAAGTGACATCCCCGCTGTGGAGGAGTTCTCCGGGACGTCGGCAAGCGCGATCATGCCTACGATAGCGATGAGAAGACCCGCGGTGCTCAGCGACAGGAACGCGGGCACCCACCCTGCAGCGTGCAGAATCGCGAGGAATGGGACAGCAGAGATGAACTGACCGAGCTGGCCAAGACCAGCCGTGAGCTGTGTAAACAGCGGAGTGACGCGCAGCGGGAACCAGGCGGGAAGCAGGCGCATGGCACCGAGGAATGCGGTGGCATCGCCGGCGCCGATGAACACACGAGCGATGACAGCCAGCGGATACGATGTCGTAAACGCGATGATGACCTGGCCCAGCGCCATAATCAGTGCGCCCACGACCATGGTTTTCTTGGCGCCGACGCGGTCAATGATGATGCCCGTCGGAATCTGTGCCAGGGCGTAGACACCAACCTGCACGGCGGTGAACAGCGCGAGTTGGGAGGCGTTGATATGGAAGCGATCGAGCGCCTCGACGCCAGCGACACCCATGGAGGTGCGGCCGACGATGGCAACGATGTAGGTAATCAGCGCCGCCAGCCAGACGGCAATCGCGCGGCCAGTGACGTGCTCGCGCGGGTCCTTTGCCACGGCGGTGGACGGCTGATTCGTTGATGAAATCTGATCGTTACCGTTACGCTGCTTTACCACTCGCCACATTGTAGACCCCATCAACTAACCGGCCTGAAGCGGGGTCGCACCGGGGGTCTAGGTGACCCGATCATGCCCGCGGCAAACTACCTTTGTGCCTTAGCCAGAACTTCCTTCACGAAGTCCGCAACCACCAGCCGTGAGACCTTGAAATCAATTACGGCAACGGAAGCCTCATCGGAGTTGGAAACGTCATGGAAATAAGCATCGAGCTGGGCAAAGTCCTCAGGTTTGCCGACACTGAAACCGTGAGCGCCATAGGCGCGCCCGACTGCGGCGAAGTCGTAGTCGGCAATCTCCATGGACGAGGTGTCCAACCCGACATCGCCAAACTGGTGCAGCTCCGCGCCGTAGGCAGCATCGTTAATGAACACCACACAACCGCCACGACCACGCCGCAGCTGCTCAATCGCCGCAGGTAGATCCGCAATACCCATCGTGCCGCCACCGTCACCGGCGACTAGCACGCAATAGTCCTCGGGCCGTGCCGCCGCGAGGCCGACAAGCGAGCCCATGCCCAGACCAATTGACTGAATCGCCGTGCCCACAATCACTTGCTGCTGCGGACCAGGCACATCGAGAAATTTTGGAACCCACCCCAGGAAATGCCCACCGTCGGTACACACAGCGCGCTGATTGGGCAGGACACGATTTAGATACTGCAGGCACGCCCGCGGATCCAACCGACCATCCGCACACGTCAGCGACTCGACCTCCGCTGTCGTCGGCAGTGTTTTCAACTCCGCACGCCATGTGCTTGACGACGATCCCAGCGCCTCACCCACTGCGCTATCTTTGGCTGTCTGCGCCCGAGATTCCAGGGGCTCCTCCAGCCGCTCTGCCAGGACGGGCAGAAGTTCCTCCAACTTAGCCAATAGCGGTGTCACCGATGGCTGAGCGGCGGGATGGGGCTCGTCGACAACCTGGATAATCTTCGCGTCCGGTGCAAACATGTTGCCGCCACGGTTTTGGAAAGCGTTGAAACTTGCTCCCAGGAACAGCACCACATCGGCCTGTCGAGCTAGCTCCACCTGCCACGCGTGCGCAAAACCGCCCACAGTGCCAATCTGCCACGGGCTGGAAAGCACATGACGAGCCATCGCCGAGTGCATAAACAGTGCCCCTACACTGTCCCCGATGCGGCGGACTAGCTCTGCGGTATCAGAGAGCAATACACCTCTACCAGCAATAATGAGAGGGCGGCGGGCAGCCTGCAGTTCCGCTGCCAGCGACGTGACAGTTGACTCTAACCATTCTGGTCTGCTGGTGTGTAGATGCTCCTGGTTAGCCGACTGTGTTTCAGACACAGATGCCGTTATCGGTGCTTCTTGGAGGTCATAGGGGAGCAGCAGCACGACAGGCTGCCGAGACCTCAGCGCGTGCTGGACCGCAAAGTTTGCGTCGTCAAGCGCCGACTCGGGAGTAACAGTGCGATGGCAGACGTCGAGGGCGTCGAGGAGCGCCGCCTGATTGAGGTCAAAGGGGCGGGGGCGTTCCGGGTGCGTGCCGACGACAAAAATAAGCGGGATACGGGCTACGCGAGCCTCGGCCAGAGTGGTTAGCGCATTGGTGAATCCTGCGCCGCAAGTGGCGGTCGCGATAGCAAGCCCTCCGCCTGCACGGTGGAAGGCATCGGCGGCCCCGACAGCAGCCGATTCGTGTCGGACGGAGGAGTAGCCGAAACCCGATTCAGTAAGAGTTGACGTGAAGTGGGAGTTCGCGTTTCCGATGAGACCGAAGCAGTGGTCGCAGTGCTGGGCCAGTGTGTCGGCCAGCGCCTGCGAGACCGTGGTGATCTTTTGGGAACCTTCCTGCGAGGAGGAAGCGGGCGCGTGGGGCATAGGACGGCTATTAACTCGAGTGAAACTCATGTGAACAATTGTGAGGTAATCACGGGGGTAATAACAGCCCTATAGCCCAAGATAATGCCGTTTGCCCTTAAAAAAGAGGGCACTATTCCACATCGCTGCTGCGCGGATGGGGGTGACGTTGGGCTTTGCCAGGCTTTAAGCCACGTTGTCGTCGATGAACTTCTTCACCACATCGACATCGTTCGGAAGCTCGGTAACGCGGCGCGGGGCATTCATGATGTCCGCGAAACGCTCCGGGCAGTCCGGCTCGCGGCCGGTGGCTTCCAGGATGGTCTCGGAGAATTTCACCGGCAGGGCGGTCTCCAGGCAGACAATTGGGGTGGACACCTGGTCTACCAGGCCGCGGGCGACGTGGATGCCGTCAGCGGTGTGCGGATCGACCATGACCTCCAGGCGCTCCCAGCAGTCCTTGATGGTCTCGACGCGGTCAGCGTGGGTGGAACGACCGGAGAGGAACCCGTACTGGGCAGAAGCCTCCGGGAAAACCGGATCAGCAGTAAGAGAGAAGCCGCCCTTCTTGACCTTGACACCAAAGAGGTCTGCAGTGCGCTCAGCATCGCGCCCCAGTAGATCGAAGATGAAACGCTCGAAGTTAGACGCGCGGGAGATATCCATCGATGGGGAAGAGGTCGCCTGTGTCTCCGCCGCGCTGCGCACGCGATAGGCGCCCGTGTGGAAGAACTCATCCAAGACATCGTTTTCATTGGTAGCCACAATCAGGCGATCAATTGGCACACCCATCTGACGTGCAATATGACCAGCGCAGATATCACCGAAGTTGCCGGTCGGCACACTGAAGCTGACCTTCTGCGAGTTATTGGCCTCAGCACCGTTGCCGCCAGTGACACGAATCCACGAGGAGACGTAGTACACAATCTGAGCCATCAGGCGAGCCCAGTTGATGGAGTTGACTGCGCCAATGTGGCGGCTGGCCTTGTAATCCAAGTCACCGGAGACAGCCTTAACGATGTCCTGACAATCATCGAAGACACCGTCGAGGGCAACGTTGTGAATGTTGGCATCCTGCAGACCAAACATCTGAGCCTGCTGGAAAGCGGTCATTCGGCCAGCCGGCGTTAGCATGAACACGCTGATTCCCTCACGACCACGCATTGCGTACTCGGCCGAGGAACCCGTGTCACCAGAGGTGGCGCCGAGGATATTCAGGGTCTCGCCACGACGAGCCAGCTCATACTCGAAGAACTCACCGAGCAGCTGCATCGCCATATCCTTGAATGCCGCTGTGGGGCCCATGGACAAGTGACCGATGTAGAGCTGATCTTCCAGCTTCGTCACCGGCACAATATCCGGATCGGAGAACTTCGGGTAGGTGTACGCCCGTGCACAGATACCGCGCAAATCCTCCAGCGGAATGTCGTCCACAAAAAGGCTGACGACCTCTGCAGCCAAGGCTGCGTAACCGTCGTCGACAAGCACGGAGCGCCAACGCGTCAAAGTGGCATCGTCAACCTGTGGGTACTCGACCGGCAGGTAGAGGCCACCGTCGTTAGCGAGACCTCCCAGGAGAATGTCTGAGAACTTGTGCGGCGTGCGCTCTGGGTCACGAGTCGAAATGAAGTCCAAGGCGGGCCCCTTACATGTATGCCAACACCCGCCGCATCGGCCTATAAGAAGGCCTTGTGAAAGATTGCGACGGGGTCGACCGGTGGATGTTTTCTTTAATTTTTACATATGCACTGAAGCCAGTCAGGCCTCGGCTGTGGAAGATGCGGAATTGGCCACTTCCGCGTCGAAGCTGAGCTCTTCGGAACGGTCGATGACATCATCCTTGGCGAAGCGGTTAACGATCATGGCAATTGCGCCGTCACCAGTGACATTGCATGCGGTACCGAAGGAGTCGATGGCGATGTAGGAGGCAATCATCAAAGCGACCTGCTCCTGATCGAAGCCGAGCATGGACTGCAGCACACCGACCGCGGCCATAATTGCGCCACCCGGAACGCCCGGAGCCGCAATCATGGTGATACCCAAAGTGAGAATGAAGCCGATGGCCATACCCGGCGAAACCGGCTTGTCCGCCATGAACATCACCGCAAACGCGAACAGAGTGATCTTCATCATCGAACCGGCCAGGTGAATGGTCGCGCACAGCGGCACGGTGAAGCCAGCGACCTTCTCCGAGACACCATTCTTCAGCGCGGCCTTGTAAGTCACCGGAATGGTAGCTGCCGAGGACGAGGTGCCGAGTGCGGTGGCGTAGGCCGGCAGCATGTTCTTCAGGGATTGCCACGGGCTGCGGCCAGCGATGGCACCAGCGATGGAGAACTGGATTGCCAACAGAAGCACGGTGCCGATGACTGCCAGAACGAGCACCTTGAAGAACATCGACAGCGTCGTGGTCAGGTTGCCGTTCATGCCCATAGACAGGAACATGCCGAAGATGTAAATCGGCAGCAGCGGGATGATAAACGCCGAGATGATCTTCATAATCACATCGCGCAGCTGCGTCGCACCGCGGTAGAGCGAGTCCGACTTCACGGTGGTCATCGCCACACCGACCGTGAAAGCCAGCAGCAGGGCGGTCATGACGTCAAACGGTGGTGGCATCTCTACATTGAAGAAGCTCTCCAGCGCACCCTCATCAATATCCACCGATGCACCGGCCTGATCAGCGCCGAGCAGCCAAGGGTAGAGCCCCTGGGTAGCGGCGTAGGCCAGCAGGCCCGAAAACACCGTCGAACCGTAGGCAATAGCAGTGGTAATACCCAACCACTTTCCGGCACCACGGCCCAGGCTGGCAATCGCCGGCGTGATGAGGGCAAAAATCAGCACTGGGATAAAGAAGCCCAGAAAATTACCAAACAGACCATTGAAGGTTACAAAAATCCGAGCCAGCCATTCCGGGAAGAAAAAGCTGCAGATAATGCCCAGAATAATCGCGACAATAACGCGGAAAAGGAGCGTTTGCGTAAAACGCATTCGGGTACTCATAGTCAATCCTTGTTCGGATGGAATTTACTTCTCTAGCGTGCGGTATTTACGTTATGCAACGCAAATAACCGGGTGTAGTTTTACGCCTTCTCGGCTACCTCTTCTGCGACGGGAGCGTCGGCAAGCACGCTCGACGGGCGATGCGCACGCTGCTTCCGCGTGACGACGTCAATTGCGTAACCAATCACCGTCGCTGCCAGAGTCGGCAGGAACCATCCGAACTCGATGGCCTGGCCCGGGACGAGACTGAGGAAGTCCGCCAAAGCAGAACCACCGACACCCAAACCGGAGAGTACTGAGATACCCGACCAGATGGTGGCAACCCAGACGCCCAGGCGGTAGGTGTAATGCAGCTTGAAGGAGTAGGAAATGACTGGGTCGAGAAGTGTCAGTGCAATCAGCGTGATTGCCGGCGGGTAAATAAAGGTGATAATCGGTGCGGCAATCGCCAGTACCTGAGACAGCCCCTGTGTTGCCATTACGAAGGACATAACCGTGAAGACAATCGCCCAGGCCTTGTAACTGATACCCGGAAGCAGCAGATTGAAGAACTCACTGGTTGCGGCAATCAGACCGACGGCTGTGGTCATACAGGCCAGCAGAACGATGAGACCGAAGACAATCTGACCGCCCTGACCCATGGCCTGTTTGGAAGCCTCTGCGAGGATGCCCGAGCCGTTATCGAAGGAGGCGGCATTCGGCAGCACCTGGCCGACATAGCCCAGACCCAAGTAGATGATGGCCAGCAAAATGCCGGCGAACAGGCCTGAGATCATTGTGCCGCGAACCATACGCTTGCCCTCTGGGACACCGCTGACGCGGAGGGCAGAAATGACAATGATGCCGAATGCCAGGCCGGCGATGGAGTCCATGGTCAGGTAGCCCTCGACTAGGCCGGAGGCAAATGGGGTAGAGGAGTACTTTTCAATTGGCCCAGCCGAAGCGGCATCGAATTTGAATGCCGACATCCCAACCAATACAACCAAGAGAATCAGCAGAGCCGGGGTGAGAATCTTGCCCAGCTTGGACACAATTTCATTCGGATTCCACGCCAATGCCAAGGCGATACCGAAGAAAACAAAGTAGAACGCCGCAGCGGCGGCCAGCGAATCACTGCCGAAAATCGGCTGGACACCGGTTTCGTACGACACGGCACCGGTACGCGGCAGAGCGTAGAAAGCACCGATAGAAAGGTATGCGATTACTGGGAAGCCCAGGGAAAAGATGCGGCCCGCGCGGAACGCTAGGTCACGTAAATTGCTGCCTGAAATGGCGATCGCAATGATGGCCAGAACTGGCAACGCCACACCGGTGAGCAGGAAGCCGGTGATTGAGGGGCCAAAGTTGGTACCGGAATCCACTCCGAGCTTCGGCGGGAAGATGAGGTTGCCCGCGCCGAAGAACATCGAAAACAGCATGAGCGCTGTAACAACGATTATGGAAGCGAAAGACTTCGGGGACTCCACTCCGCTCGACTTGGTCATGAGAATTGTGTTCTTTCTAAAATAGTGTCGCCCGTAAGGTCAAGGGCGATGCTGCATGCTGCTGTGGCGACGCCGTTGTTGCTGGTGCTGCGGTGGCGCAAACGCCCGTTACAGCAGCGCAATTGCAGTTCGTGTGCCCATGTAGATGAAAGGCCACGATGTCGAAAACTGACACTTTAATGTGAAATTGTGAATTGTCACGGGCTGGGTGGAGCCTGATGCGTGAATTAAGTTGCGGCTTGTATGAGCCGTCTTTATTTGAACTATTAAGGGGCTTCGACGGCGTTGGTGGTGCCGACGAAGGCACTCTATTTATCCTAATCGGGCGTTCGAGAGAGCGAAAATCAAGAAATTACCCAGAGAGTTCGCTGCTCGTGATCGATCGACGCGCCAATAAAGAAAGAGCCTGGCACACACTTTTACGCTGACCGTGTGTGCGCCAGGCTCAGTAATAATTCCGTCGCTCTACAGCAGATCCTTCACCTTCGGATCCACCAGCGCGGTCACTGCGGCCTTCGCATTAGCCGCAGTCTCGGCATCGACAGCGTACGCTGCCATCTGCTGGCAGGTAGCGCGGTCGTGGAGGCGGAGAGCGGCGCGGACGGCCGGTACCTTCTTGGAAGCCATGGACAGCGAGCTCACGCCGAGACCCACCAGGACCAGTGCCAGCAGCGGGTCACCGCCGGCTTCACCGCAGACACTAATCGGCTTGCCGGTAGCATTGCCGCCCTTGCATGCGGACTTAATCATTTGCAGTACCGCTGGTTGCCACGGGGAAAGCAGATCCGCCAGAGCCCCCTGCATACGGTCGGCCGCCATAGTGTACTGCGACAAGTCGTTAGTACCAATGGAGGCAAAGTCCACAATGGACAGCAGCTGCTTCGCGCGAATTGCTGCTGCGGGGACCTCAATCATGATGCCGACCTTTGGCAGGCCACGCTCACGCGCCCTGTCTGCAAACCACTTTGTTTCTTCGACCGTTGCTATCATCGGAGCCATAACCCGCAGGTCAGCCTTGCGGCCGGTGGCATCAAACGCAGCGGCGAGTGCATCCAGCTGCGTATCCAGCAAATCTTCCCGAGCCTGCGACAGGCGCAGTCCGCGGCGACCCAGCGCCGGGTTTTCTTCCTCGCCTAGGTCGGCAAAGCTCAGCGGCTTATCCGCGCCCGCATCCAGTGTGCGCACAACCACGCGGCGCTCACCGAATGCCTTCAGCACACGAGTGTAGGTTTCCGTTTGTTCTTCCAAACTCGGAGCCTTGTCGCGGTCGAGGAAAAGAAACTCAGTACGGAACAGACCTGTGCCCTCATTATCCTGCGCTGCTGCAGACTCACCATCTTCCGCCGTACCAATGTTGGCCAGCAGATTCACAGGGTAACCATCAGCGGTCTTGCCTGCGCCCACAGACTGCGCCAGGGCGGCTTCCCGGCGACGAGCGCGCTCTTCCAACTCGGCGACCTCATCGGCGGTCGGATTCGCAATCACCTCACCGGCGCCACCGTCAATGGCGACAAGGGTACCGGCCTCAAGTTCCATGACGCCCTTCGCCTTAACGACAGCCGGAATGCCCAGCTGAGCTGCGAGGATAGCCGTGTGACTGGTCGGCCCGCCACCAGCGGTGGCGATGCCTACGACCAACTCGGGATCAAGCCCCACGGTTTCGGCGGGCGCGAGATCGTCGGCAAGCAGAATAGTTGGGGTGGAGACATCCGGGACGCCCGGCTTTGGCAGACCGCGCAGCTCGCAAATCGTGCGGTCGCGAACATCGTAGAGGTCGGTGACACGTTCAGCCATGTAGCCGCCGAGACTTGCAAGGAGCTGCGCGTAGTCCTCAACGGCATCGTGAACTGCCTGGGTGACGCCGGAGTCCGCCTTAAGTTTCTTCACCACGGCCTTGACGAGCGCCCTATCGGAAGCCAGTTGCGCAGTGGCCTCCAGAATCGGACGTGCCTGCGGGCTGGAATGCTCAGCTTGCTTCTTCAGCGACTCTGCGACGTTGGCCATCGCTTCGCGAACGCGCTCACCATCGGCGACAGGGTCGGTCGACGATGGCTCTTGAGTATCAACTCCCGGAGCGGGGAGTACCTTTACTACTTCAGCGCTGGCCGTACCGGTCGAGACACCGATGCCATAGATGACAGTGTGCTGCTCGTTCATTGCTTCCGATCTCCTTTTCGGGACCTTTGCGGGGAGACCCCGTCGGTCGTGGTGTGCCGTGGTGTTATCCAGGAGTGTTTTAGCTGGGCTTACTCGGCATCCAGGTCGCGCTCGAGCATGGCAGCGAGCTCGTCCAGAGCTGCAGCTGCGGAGTCGTCCTCACAGCTCAGCGTGACTTCATCACCGTGCTTAGCGCCGAGGGTCATGACCTCCAGAATCGAAGCGGCATCGGCCTCTTCGTCATCCAGAGAAATGACAATGTCGTAGTCGTACTCAGCAGCAGCCTGAGTGAACAGGGAAGCCGGGCGAGCGTGCAGGCCTACGGAGGAGCCGATGGTCGCGGTACGAGTAATCATGGTTGAATCCTTTCGGGTCGAGTGTGTGAAATTCTCTGACTCAGGCACAGTGCCTGTACACCCCACCGCGGGTGCGCCGCCCGCTGGTGCTTGCTTAGCATCAACGTCGCGCACGCTCCGGGAAGCCCTGGAGGCGGTGGGAGATACAGCCGCTGCCTGCACAATGCGTGCAATGTGCAGGGTGAGGTAGGAAATTTCGTCTTCCGTTAGCTCCGACCCCAGACGCAGTTCAATGACTGCGGAGATGCGCTGTGCGCAACGATATGCCTCTGGGGAAGAGTCACGGATGGCCTGGCCAATAGCGGAGGAGTGGTCTTTCAACTGCTCATGCTTGGCGATCCGGACGAACAGGTAGCGCAGGTGCGTGATGAATCGCCCCACATTGACAGTCTCTGGCTCCAGCGTGATGTCAAAATCACTTTCAATGATTGTGAGCAGCTGCTGCAGCACGCCCGTCATGGTGTAGGTGAAGCTCAAATCGCCCGTAGAAAAACCAGCATTGACCAGGTGTAACGTAATTGCCACCGATTCTGAGCGGGGCAATGGCGCTATACGACGGTCATTGAGAGCGCGATTGATATGCGACAAAATGGCCTGCGCCTGCGCGTACTCTTCACTATAAAGTTGGCTGACTTCCGCGAGCAGCGGGTAATCAGCTCGCTGCCCGTTAGCTGCCCTCATGATGGCGAAACCAATGTGATCGGCCAACGCCACAAGAAGGGAAGCGTTCTTTGTCATTGATTCCGGCAGACCGGCCGCGGTTACCGCATCGGTCACAAGAGTGATGTGGGCCAACGGAATCTCTGTGAGCATCGTGGCAATATGGTCCGGATCGCGGCCTTCCGCTGGGACAAAGACTCGAACAACTTTGCTCGAATCAACCGACTGCCCCGGGCGGGCCTTGAAGCCAATGCCGCGGCCGGTGATGATTTTCTCGCCGGTCGCGTCCTTGGCCAGGACCACGTTGTTATTGAATACTCTTAAGACTTCCATGTCGGTAACCGTGAACTCCTCCATAAGTTGAGGGATTTCAGGCCGGTATGCCTTCTAGAAAATCAATTATGGCTGAACTTCGATGACCGTGTCGCCGGCCCGGACGGAGTTGCCGGTGACCGGGGAAACCTTGGTCATCTTCTTGGTATTGGTGATGGTCATCAGCGTCGTGGTTGGGTAACCAGCTTCCTTGATCTTGTCGAAATCGACTTCGGCAAGAACATCGCCGGCCTCGACGTGCTGCTTCTTGGAAACCTGGACATCGAAGCCCTCACCGGCCATCTTGACCGTGTCAATACCGACGTGGACGAGTACCTCCACACCGTCATCGGTCTTAATGCCGAAGGCGTGACCGGTCTTGGCCACGGTCATCAACGTGCCCGATACGGGGGCGACCACGGTGGAACTGGTCGGCTTGATTCCGACACCGTCACCGAGAGCACCGGAGGCAAAGACCGCGTCGCCGGCATCGGCAAGGTTTACAACCTCACCGGCAACTGGGGCCTGTACCTGTACAGGCTTGGTAGCAACGGCCGTTGCGGCACCACCGGCGCCAGCTGCTGCGGCAGCCGGTGCGACCGCCTCGGTGTTGGCGCCGCTTTCACCTGGAGTCCCAGCGGGAGCGGAAGCGGAGTCACCTGAGGCAGCGCGTGGGGTATCGTCGCTGGGCTCGTCGTCAAGCTCTGCGGCGCGTGCGGCCTCGGCCTCAGCCTTCTCTTCCGGCGTGCGGTAGTCGGTGAGGATGATTGCGAACATGGCGACGAAGAACGCCACTGCAATGGAGATCAAGTAGACCCAGATTGGCTTGAACACGACAGTGGTAATCAGAGAGGTAAAGACGAAGGCGTTGGTGGTCACGCCACCGTACGGGGCGGAGAGGATGGCGATAGTCAGACCGCCGGCGAAACAACCGAGCAGCATACGCGGGTAGATCCTCTTAAAGCGCAGGTGAATACCGTAGAGAGACGGCTCGGAGATACCGCCGAACAGACCCGCAGCGAGTGCGCCTGTTGCCGTCTGGCGCATCTGAGTGTCGTGGTCGCGCATGGAAAGAACCAGCACACCGGCAGTTGCGCCGAAGCAGGCGAAGTTCCAGGCACCCATCGGGCCTTGGATGAAGTCATAGCCGAGAGTCTGGATATTGACCAGCATCAGCGCATTCAGTGGCCAGTGCAGGCCAAGCGGTACGAGGAACGGGTAGAGCATCGGGATCAGAATTGCGAACACAAACGGTGCGTTCGAGTTCATCCATGCTAGGCCAGAGCCGATGCCGTTACCAAGCCAGATGCCAAGTGGGCCGATGAGGAAAGCGGTCAGCGGAATCATAATCAACATGGAGATAAACGGCACGAAGACCATCTGCACATTCTCCGGGAAGACCTTCTTCAGACCGTGGTAGACCACAGCAAGGATTGCCACCATGATTAGCGGTACGAAGACCTGTCCACCGTAGTCATTGAGCTGCATCGGCAGACCGAAGATGTTGGCGGTGAATGCCTCGGTGCCCAGTTCCTCGTTGACTGTCCGGACGGTGTCGGAGAAGCGCTCAGTATCCTGCAGACTCATAAACTCCGGAGTCATCAGGGCAGCCATGATGGCCGCGCCCAGCCATGGATCTACCCGCAACTTCTTCGCTGCGTTGTAGGCGACCATGATTGGCAGGAAGTAGAAGACGCTGCGCCACATCGCATCAACAAAGACCCAGGTGGCGGACTTATCGTCGGCGCGGAAGTCGACGATATTCAGGCCGTCGAGAACTGCGGCAATCGCGATAATCAGTGATGCACCCAGCAGCACGCCCAGAATCGGGCGGAAGGAATCGGAGAGGTACTCGAAGAAGTTATCGAGCCACGAGTACTTACCACGTGCCTTCGAGCGGGCTTCTGCCTTTACGTCTGCATCGGACTTAGTGGCGACCGCGCCCGCCCCCTTCATCTCTGGCAGGTGCTTAATTGCCGTGTACATCGACTCGACACCACCGCCACAGATGACCTGGTAACGGTTGTCGCCCTGGTGAACGACGCCGAGTACGCCCGGCACCTTGTCAATCTTGTCCTCGTCGATCTTGGAGACATCACCGAGTTCAAAACGCAGACGCGTCGCACAGTGCGTCATGCTTGTGATGTTTCCGGGTCCACCGAGGTTTTCAACTATTGCCCTCGCGCTGGAATCTTTTGACGACCCCATCGTGACCTTCCTTCGCGGTAAACAGGGCCGTTAAACGCAAAAAAGACCCGAGGCACCACAAACTGTGGGCCTCAGGTCTTGCCTCAAAAGAGTAACAACCCTGGGTTGATATCTATTAGTTCTGACTCTACTCCGCTTTACATAGTTTTGACAAGGTAGTAATTCAAGTCCAATTTTCACATTTGGGGATAGCCCGGATTGCCTGTGGACAACCGCATGCAACTTGCTTCGCGCTCAACACGGAAGTCGTAAGGTGGCAGCTATGAGGATTGGAGTTTTAGGTGTAGGAGCTGTGGGCGGCTGGTTTGGCGGTCGCCTCGTGCAAGCGGGCTATGATGTTGTCTTTCTCGCCCGCGGTGAGACCCTGGCACGTCTTCGTGAGGTGGGGCTCACGCTTATCGACGAGCACGGGGAACGCAGCATTATCCCCGTTAAGGCAGCCGACAACTGGGACGAACTCACTGCCGATGGCATCGGCGTCGATGTTGTGATTGCGGCAACCAAGGCGCTGCCGGGCAACGATCCTTTCCCACAAGTTCCGGCTGGAGCCGCGGTTGTGACCACCCATAACTCGGTGGAAATCCCTTATTTGGCAGCGGGGCGGTTCGGTGAGGACAAGGTGTTCCCGGGTGTTATCCGCGGTTTCTTTATCCACACTGGCCCGGCGGAAGTTACCTTCCGCCCAGGACCGATGAGCCTGAACATCGGCACATTCGATGGCTCCACTAATGACCTGGTCGGGGAAGTTATCGAGGCATTGCACACGGCTGGGCTCGGTGGCGAACAGCTCCCGGATATCTGGGTCGATATCTGGGCAAAGGCGATGTTCGTGGCTAACCTCGGTGCACTAGGTGCCCTGGCTGATAGCCCGATTGGTTACTTGCGTTCGGAAATGCGCGACAGCTTGACGCGGATGTTTGAAGAAACTGAAGCAGTTGGTCGAGCCTGCGGTGTCGCGCTGCCAGAGGACATCGTGTCGCGGACCTTGGCCTTTACTGATGCTCAGGGGTACGACAATACCTCGTCGATGCAGCGTGACTACACCGAAGGCCTTGCCAATGAGCTCGATGCCCAGATTGGCGCAATCCGCCGGATGGGGCAGAAGGTGTCAGTGGAAATACCGACGCTGGATCTTGTGTATGGCGCTCTGGTTGGACGTCAACAGAGCCACAAGGATTAAGGGCTTTGGAGCTCAGTTAAATCAAACCGGAATTGGGGGATTGGAAAGACTGATGAAAATTGGATCGGACTACACGGAAAACAATGGGCTCATCATCGGTGACGATGAATTGGCTCGACCGGCGTGGGCGGCTCACAGCGAGCTGCTGAGAGACTATTACGACACTGAGTGGGGGATGCCGGTGCGTGATGAGCAAGGACTATTCGAACGGCTCAGCCTGGAAGTATTTCAGGCGGGACTGTCGTGGGAGACAGTTCTGAAGAAGCGGCCCGCGTTTCGGGAAGCCTTCGCGAACTTCGACCCCGATGCGGTTGCTGATTTCGATGACGAAGACGTCGAAAGATTGATGAATGACGAACGGATCATTCGGAATCGCAGGAAGATAACCGCAGTAATCAATAACGCCGAGGCGACTATTGCACTGCGTGAGCACGGCGGCTTAGCCGAGCTGATGTGGTCGTTTAAACCGGAGAAGTCTCCGGAGCCACGCTCAATCGAAGAGGTTCCCAGCTTCTCCGAAGAGTCCAAGGCGCTTGCCAAGGCATTAAAGAAAGCCGGTTTTAAGTTCGTAGGCCCCACCACGGTCTTTGCATCAATGGCTGCCGTGGGGATTGTCGATATCAACATTGTTGGCGCACATCGGCGCGGTGCCTCTGGCGTTTTTGACTAGGTGAGTGGGGGGGGAACTAGGTGAGTGGGGAACGTGACTAGCTAAGGGGAAAGAAAAAGAGCGTGCCGTCAGGCACGCTCATAATCTACCGGTCGGCGTAGAACTACTTGTTCTCGTAGGAGTCGGAGTAGTTCTGGCCGTCCTCAGAAGTCCACTTCATGGTGTCCTTAGTGAACGGCTGCTCCCAGCCGTTTTCAATCTCGGACTCCGGAGCGGTCGGCAGACCAATCTCGTTTTCCAGTGCACCGTTGGCAACCCAAGTCTCGCGAATCTTACCAATCAGTGGCTGTGCACCATTGGTCTCCGGGGACTCAACGAAGGTGACATTCTCGTATTCAGCGGCAACTGCGTCGCCGACCTTCTTAGCGGACTTGAACTCGCCAGCTTCAGCACCGTACGGGGAGGTGAAGGAAGAAGCTGCCTCGGTGATGGACTCAGGCAGGTCAGCTTCTGCCACATCCTCGCCAGCAGCGTCGCCCAGACCCAGACCGTTCATAGCCTCGTTAGCCTTGTCCTTAGCACCGTCAGCAGCGTCGCCAGCCTTATCCTTGACGCCGTCAGCAGCGTCGCCAGCCTTATCCTTGGCGCCATTAGCAGCGTCGCCAGCCTTATCAGTGGCGTCGGTTGCTACCTGGCCAGCCTGATCCTTGGCGTTGTTAGCAGCATCCTGTGCATCATCGGAAGAACATGCAGCCAGGCCGCCGAGAAGAGCGGCGGAGCCGACGATTGCGGTAGCGATACGGGTCATCTTCTTGTTCTGCATTTCAAACCACTTTCTTGAGAGCTAACTAAGTTACCTATTCAATTATCGGCATCTTCCACTATTTGCCCGAATTAAATTCAAAGAGAAAATGACAATTCTTTTGAATATCAGGCATCGGAAGAGGGCGTGGCTTCAAAGCCGTACAGAAAGAACATTAGGTAATTCTGAGACTTGCGCAAGTCAAATGACGTGAATCTGTGCACTTTGTGCACTATTTGTTACCGATTTTGCGTGACTGCGAAATTGGAATAGTGCTGGTGAGGACGTTCTGGGTAACGGATAGGTATCAATCTTATTAAGCTTGACGTTTATTGCTTATTTTCTTTCCCTGCGGGATTGGAGCCGCGGGCCTCGTCGTCAAGCGTGTACTCACCATCTGGTAGGACGAACCAGGCCAAGAGGTAAAGAGCGAGGAATCCAGCGCCAATCTTCCAGCCAAGCATCGATCCAACGCAGGGAAGGATGATGTAGATCATTCGCGTGAAAGTGATATCCCAACCTTGGCTTTCCGCAATTCCTGCGAGGACGCCACCGAGGAGGCGGTCATTACGCGAGCGGTAAATTTTCTTGGTGGATTTTTCGGGAGCGGCATCGCTCATTAGATAAATACTCCAAGGTATGGATATTTAGGTATTTCCGGTTGATTGCGCTTATACGTAAGTTTCCTTCGGCATGATAATCCATGCTGCAATGTAGAGAAGAAACTGCGGGCCCGGCATCAGGAAAGACGCGACAAATATAACGCGCAGCAAAGTCGCATCCCAGTTGAAGTACTCAGCGAACCCACCGAGCACACCGGCAACCATTTTGTTATTGGTGGAACGGGTCAGTGACTTGTTGTTCATACCTTTCAAGGGTAGCCCTGATCCGTTTAGTTCGCAGTGGTGCTAGCTCTACTATATGTGCCGACTAAAACAGCATGCCCCAGCTAAAACCACCGCTACCCCAAGACGGTTAGGTGGGGTAGCGGTGTGGGCGTCGTCAAGCGGGTTTTACTGGGCGAGTGCTAGCAGTCGTAGTAGAGCTCGAACTCCTGCGTTGTCGGGCGCAGACGGGCCGGCATAATCTCCTGCTCGAACTTGTAGCGGATGTGCGCGTCGATGAGGTCCTTTGTGAAGACGTCACCGGCGAGCAGGAACTCGTGGTCCTCCTCCAGTGCCTTCAGTGCACCCTCCAGCGAATGCGGGACGGTGGGAACATCCTTGAGTTCCTCTGGCGGCAGCTCGTAGAGGTCCTTGTCAATCGGCTTGCCCGGCTCGATGCGGTTCTTGATCCCATCGAGACCAGCCATCATTGCGGCGGTGAAAGCCAAGTACGGGTTGCCCGATGGATCCGGAGCACGGAACTCGATGCGCTTAGCCTTCGGGTTTGCACCGGTAACCGGGATGCGGATGGCAGCCGAGCGGTTCTCCTGGCTGTAGACCAAGTTAACGGGGGCCTCGAATCCCGGAACCAGACGGTGGTAACTGTTCATTGTCGGGTTGGTGAACGCCAAGACTGCACCGGCGTGCTTCAAGATGCCGCCAATGTAGTAGCGCGCCATGTCCGACAGGCCACCGTAGCCGTTTTCATCGTGGAACAGCGGCTTACCATCCTTCCACAGCGACTGGTGGATGTGCATGCCAGAGCCGCCATCGCCAGCCAACGGCTTCGGCATGAAGGTAGCGGACTTCTGGTTGAACTTGGCGGTGTTCTTCACCACGTACTTGAAAGTCTGCATGTCATCGGCGGCGTGCAGCAGAGTATTGAAACGGTAGTTAATCTCCTGCTGGCCACCCGATCCCATCTCGTGGTGAGAGCGCTCAACATGGAAGCCAACATCCTGCAGGTGCTCACCGATTTCGTCACGAAGATCCTGCATATGGTCATACGGAGCAGTAGGGAAGTAGCCACCCTTGGTACGTACCTTGTGGCCGAGGTTGCGCGATCCGTCCGGGTTTACCTTCACACCGGAGTTCCACCAGCCCTCAACCGAGTCCACCTCGTGGAATGACTTGTTCGAAGTGGAGTCGTATCGGACGGAGTCGAAGATGTAGAACTCGGCCTCAGCGCCGAAATTACAGGTATCGGCGAAGCCCAGTTCGTTCAGGTAGTTCTCGGCCTTACGGGCAATATTGCGCGGGTCGCGGCTAAACGGTTCGCGGGTGTGCGGGTCGTGGACGAAGAACTTCATATTCAGCGTCTTCGACTTGCGGAACGGGTCGATGAAAGCTGTGTCCAGGTCGGGCAGCAGCATCATGTCGGAGTTATCCACCGAGGTGTAGCCCGCAATGGACGATCCATCGAAGGCGAGGCCTTCATAAGCGGAGTCTTCATCAAACTCGGATACCGGAACGGTCAGGTGCTGTTCAATGCCAGGAACGTCGGTAAACTGGACGTCTACCCAGCGGATGTCATTGTCCCGGATGTATCGTTGGATTCCTTCCGGAGTTGTCTGCTCACTGCTGGGTTTGAACTTACCCATTGGTAAAACTCGCCTACTTCGCGTCTAGCTTGTTGAGCTTACTGGTCGTGTTGTCGAACTTACTGGTCACTATGAAATTGAGTGGCTTGTTTGTGCGTGGGGCGGAGCGTTGAGGCGGGGCTCGAACTCATGGTTAATCGAGCCCACACAGTCCGCGTCAGCTACTTCAGCAGTGGAACATCCCACAGGTTCAGCTTGGTGCCGATGCCCTTTGCCAGGGCGTTGTCGTAGACGTCGGTGGCCCAGGCGACGTCCTCGACTGGCATGCCTCCGATGGAGTAGCAGAAGATTTCCTCGTCGTTCTGGCGGCCCGGGGCTTTACCGGAAGCGATATCGCCAATGTTGACAAGCTTCTCGGCGGGAAGAGTGCCCTCTTCCTTCATGTCCCACCAGCGGTTACCCGGAATACCGAGCAAGCGCTCATAGGTCACGTCTGGGCCGTTCTCGTTGAACCACTCTTCGTACAGGCCGGTGTAGTCAACGACGAGGTTGCAGTCGTCGGAACGCACGAAGTCGTCGTCGAGGCGTGCAGCGGCCGGCATGAGCAGCAGCGCGCCGGGCTTCAAGTACTCCTTCTTGAAGTACGGGAAACCGGATGGACCATCGGAGGAAGTCGAGGTGCCGGCGATGAGGATGTCGGAGTCGCGGATGGCCTCTTCTTCGGTCTCGACGATACGGACCTCTTCAAGCTGCGGGAACTCGTTCTTGATCCAATCGACAGCCTTCTGAGTCGAAGCCTGGGAACGGCCCTTGACCTTGACCTTCTTAATGCTCGGACGCTGCGACATAGCAGAGCCGAGAATGGTGCGGCTCATAACACCCGGGCCAATGATGCCAACGACCTCGGCATCTTCGACGGCCAGATGCTTGACGCCGACACCCGGAACAGCGCCAGTGCGGTATGCCGAAAGGAGGTTTGCCGACATGACAGCCTTCGGTGCACCCGTAACTGCATCGTTGAGAATGAACAGGTGGATCGAACGTGGTAGATCGTGCTGGCGATTGTCGGCGTTCGAGCCGTACCACTTCACCCCTGCGCCATTGAAGCGACCACCGAGGTAGGCCGGCATTGCCATGAAACGACGGTCAGGGCCATTTGCCGGCATACCCTCATGGATTGGGTTGTCCGGGAAGTTGACCTGGGCACCGTGGGAGTTAGCGGAAGCGCCGGCCATGCGGTAGTCGCCGTCAGCCAGCAGAATCAGGGTTTCTTCCATGGTCTCAACACACTTAGCGAAATCTGTGACACCAGCTTCAACCATGTCAGGTTCGCTGAGGTAGAGAAAATCAATGCGAGTTGAGTTTTCTGGATTGGCGGCGTTTTCGTTAGTCAAGAATGCTCAAATCCTTCTTAATGTTCATCGGCCACCGTATGTGGCGGCTGTGCTTAAGAAATTCCAGATGCATGCTCTCCAGAATCAATCAAATGCCTCGGCGTGGGCTCTCGAGTTGCCATTTCCGAGGGGTATGTCGTACCACCATACGGAAAAGCCACAGCGTAGGGGCGTTTACGCAGTCTTCAGCACGCCATTTCCGCTTTACGACGGTCACAGCGACAGAGTCCAATATCCGTTAATAAGTTGCCCGTAATAACTACTTCGACATGCACAATTGATGCTTTTTGAGAACGATTACCGATGAGTGAATTATCCTCCCACGCATCAATGTTTATGAACTTTGTCACATGTCATTAATCTGCGACACATTTCTGGTTCAACGGGCGTGATTGCCTGGCATCCTACCTTCGCAGCATGCCCCATCCACCCTTGGTGGCCGCCCCTCGCATCCGTCTCTTGGTGGCCGCCCCCGCATCCGTCCCTAGTGTTGTCCCTAGCGCCACCCTCGCACTTATGGCCAATTTTTTTGGTACTTATCGATGATTTTCCTTCACTTGTCGACGATTCTTCGTCACTTATCGACGGCTGTCCGGCTCTTATGCGCACGGTATCCTCCCCACCCTGTCACTTGTCGATGCGCTGTTCACTTATGGCCACGCTATAGCGCATCGACAAGTGAATATTGCATCGATAAGACCGGGGAGGAGGGTGTGCGACTCTACTCGTGCAGGAGATGCGGCCCTTTTGTGGTGGTGTATGGTTCTGTTCCGGGAAGTGGCCTGGAATCGCGCACAAATTCGTGCTCACATACGCGCGCGTATGTGGGCGCAGGCACCCGCAGTCAGCATGGCCGCAACGAAAAACCGCCTGGCCACATTAACTGTGGTCAGGCGGCATCTAACAAGCTCGTCGGGCAGCCGTGAGGAGCAATGGGTGATGCTCGCTGCGGCCGTCGTGAAGCGAAAACTTTAGCAGTCGTAGTACATTTCGTATTCCTGCGGAGTCGGGCGCAGGCGAACTGGCTCGATCTCGTTTTCGTACTTGAAGTCGATGTAGGTCTGGATGAGGTCCTCGGTGAAGACATCGCCCTCGAGCAGGAACTCGTGGTCGTTCTTCAGAGCCTCAAGAGCGGCCTCGAGGGAGGTCGGAGCCTGTGGGATGTCGGCTGCCTCCTCTGGCGGGAGCTCGTAAAGGTCCTTGTCGACCGGAGCGTGCGGCTCGATGCGGTTCTTCACGCCGTCCAGTCCGGCCATCATCATGGCGGCGAAACCAAGGTACGGGTTACCTGACGGGTCCGGAGCGCGGAACTCGATGCGCTTTGCCTTCGGGTTGGAACCGGTAATCGGAATGCGCACAGCGGCCGAGCGATTGCGCTGCGAGTAGACCAGATTAATCGGAGCCTCGAAGCCCTTGACCAGGCGATGGTAGGAGTTCAGAGTTGGGTTGGTGAAGGCCAGAACTGCACCGGCGTGGTGCAGGATGCCGCCAATGTACCAGCGAGCGATGTCCGACAGGCCTGCGTAACCGGCCTCATCGTGGAACAGCGGCTTGCCGTCCTTCCACAGTGACTGGTGAGCGTGCATGCCTGAGCCGTTGTCGCCAGCCAGCGGCTTTGGCATGAAGGTGACCGACTTGCCCTCTTCCCAGGCGGTGTTCTTGATGATGTACTTGAAGGACTGCAGATCATCTGCAGCGTGCAGCATCGTGTTGAACTTGTAGTTGATCTCCTGCTGGCCACCAGTGCCGACCTCGTGGTGGGCGCGCTCCAGGTCGAAGCCGGCGTTGGCCAGCTGGAGGCACATTTTGTCGCGCAGATCCTGGTAATGGTCGTATGGGGCGACCGGGAAGTAGCCGCCCTTCAGGCGAGTCTTGTAACCCAGGTTCGTGGATCCATCTGGGTTCTCGTCCTTGCCTCGGTTCCACCAGCCTTCGACGGAGTCAACTTCGTAGAAGCCGCGGTTGGTGTCGGTTTCGAACTTAACGTTGTCGAAGATATAGAACTCGGCCTCAGCGCCGAAGAAGCAGGTATCGGCGATTCCGGTGGAGATTAGGTATTCCTCTGCCTTCTTGGCGACATTGCGCGGGTCGCGGGAGAATGGCTCGAGGGTAAATGGATCGTGGACGAAGAACTTGACGTTCAGGGTCTTCGCCTTGCGGAACGGGTCAATACGCGCGGTGCTGAGGTCGGGTAGCAGCGCCATGTCGGACTCGTCGATGGAAGTGAAGCCGCGGACTGAAGATCCGTCGAACGCCAGGCCTTCGGTCATCGCATCTTCGTCGAATGCGGATGCGGGGATGGTGAAGTGCTGCTCGGTGCCGGGAACATCTGTGAAGCGAACGTCAACGAATTCGACGCCCTCTTCCTTGATATACGCGACTACTTCCTCGGGAGTATTGAAGGACATGTGCGGTCTCCTTAGTTGGCCTTGGTTAGTGCGAGGCGGGGCTGGGTACGACTTTCGTACGCCTGTCTCGCTGTCAAGGACTGGCCGGTTGACGCTTTTAAGCTTAACGAACCGCGCATTCATTCTGGAATTAGAACCACGAATTTTGCCGTGCAGCATAAAAAATCCGCCAATACGGAATGGGTTACGCAAATAGGGATTAGGTTATCTGTTTGTGGAAACAGGGCAATACCCTGCGCATTCGCGTCACACACGCTTTACGACGAGCCTTTAGCCCCATGCTGATAAGAAAATGGAAAAGGCGACGCAACATCGCCCCCGGATTACCCCCGCATAGACTGAGTGGCTGTCCCAGCCCGTGATTTGAGAGCCGGATTACTGCATTAGACTATGAACCCATGGAAGAAAAGCACAGTTGGCTAGATGGCCCTCAGATTCCGGGAGAGTTCGATAATCCGGACAAACTCTCGGACTATCCCGGCCAGGCGTTGGGTCTTGCCCCCGATGGCCCAGGCTCGCAAGCGACGCTGATGCGTCGCGTCGGCGGTATTCTCATTGACTGGATTATTTCCTTGATGATCGCCGGCGCTGTTTCGATGTTCGTCGGCCCGAGCGAGGGGCAGATTGAACAGTTCGGGGATTCGTTTATCGCCTGGCAGTCATTCCTTGCGACCTATACGCCAGTTGTCTTCCTCATTATTGGCACGGTGTCGGTTTGGCTGTTCGCCCGCACTCCGGGGCAGTGGATGATGAAGATGGGCGTCGCTCGCGTGGACAAGCCCGGCGAGCGAGTCGGCTTTGTTCGTGCCTTCTTCCGCAGCTTGCTTACTCTTTTCCTGCTGCCGCCAGCAATCACCGACTCGGATATGCGCGGCATGCACGACCGTGCCACTGGCACGGCCGTCATTTTGGGTTAGTGCTGTTTGAGTTAGTGCTATAGCACCAACACGACCAGGACCTGGGCGAGAATGATCTTCATGATCATTGCCATTGGATACACCGTTGTGTATCCCATTGCCGGCAACTCGTTCTTGGCCTGGTCGTTGACGTATGAGAGCACTGCCGGGTGAGTCTGCAAGCCCGAGAGGATACCCGCAGTCTGACCGAACGGAATCTTCAGCACGCGGTGACCGACAATGAGGGTCAACAGTGCGGAGCTAAACGCGATGATGGCGGCAAGGCCCAGAACTGTCAGTGATGCCGGGTCTGACAGCGCAGCCTGGAATCCCTTACCAGCAGTGGTGCCGATACCAGCCAGGAACAGTGCTAGACCCATGGTGCGGAACGCCAGGTTGGCCGAGTAGGGGATAGGCCAAACCAATGGGCCAGTGCGACCAACAGCACCCAGAATCAGTGCCACAACCAGTGGACCACCAGCGGATCCCAAGGCTAGCGAGCTGCCGCCCGGAAGCGGAATCTTGATGAGACCGACCAAGACACCCAGCGTAAGCCCAAGGGTGAGCGGCAAGAGGTTGACGTCGGAAAGCTTCTTGTAAGAGTCGCCGAAGAACTTTGTTGCGTCCTTGATTTTCTCTGGCGGTGCAACCACGCGGACGCGGTCGCCAAGCTCGAGGCGCATGTTTGGTTCCGCGACGATGTCGTGGTCGCCGCGGCGAATACGCGTAATAATCATGCCGTCCATGCGAGTCTGAAGCTCCGCGATAGGTACGCCAACCACATCAGATGCGGAGACAAAGATGCGACGGAAATCCAGGCGACCGTCGTGCGTCGGATCACCTGGCATAAGCTCACCAATGTGCTCGGCGGCACGAGCAATCTCTTCCTCAGTCCCGACGACGGAAACAATATCGCCGACGGAGACAGTGTCACCCGGAGATGGAATGTAGAGGTGGCCCTTATACTCGATGCGTGAAACCGTGATGTCCAAACCGAACTTCGACGGAAGGTCAGTAATGGAAGGCAGGTCCTCCTTGAGGACCTTGATGTCCCGAGTATGCAGTGGGAGTGCGGCAACACCTGCGTCAATAGCTTCCTGATCGTGATCGACGCGGAAGACCTTCGACATAATACCGATTGAGGCAATCACTGCCAGCACACCGATTGGGTAGGCCAGGGAGTAACCAATCACCGGCATATCGTGGGCAGCAGCCAGCTCGCCCTTATCTGAAATTAGGCTAGGAAGAGCATCGACGATTGCGGCCATAGCCGGGGTGTTGGTCAGGGCGCCTGTGAAGGCGCCTGCGCCCTCCACCGGGTCGATAGGCAAAAACTTGATTAGCAAGAAAGACTCGATAGTGACAACTGCGAGCACACCAATGCCGAACAGGTTGTGCTTAATACCGCGTGAGCGTAACGAGCTGAAGAACTCGGGGCCCGCCTCCAACCCGATGGTGTAGACGAATAATGCCAGGCCCACGATGTAAATCAGCGGGGAGATTTGAATTTCCGGCTCGATGGTCGCGAGGATAAGGCCGACGAAGAGGACGGCAGCCACGCCAAGCTTGAAGCCGAAGATCTTAATCTGGCCAATTGCCAGGCCAAGAAACAAAATCACTAGAAGCGCTAAGAGTTCATTTTCAGCCAAGAGTTGCACATATCCCATGGTGGCACAACTAGCAGTAATCTTCATTAAGTATTGTTTCCAGCAAGAATGAAACCTTTACCGGCGGCGAGGTAAGTAATAGAAATCGCTTCGACAAGACATCGGAAGCTGCGTTTGAGGGCGCAGCTTTAGACTTCGTTTTAGAGCTTTAAAGCACAAAAAAGGGGCCCGAAAGCCCCTTTTCCACAACCTAGATTGTCCCTCGTCGGGTTGCCCGAGCAACCGACCCTGGTGAAACCTAGCTAAAACCTCTAGTGCTTCTTGCCACGATTGGCGGCACGGCGCGCACGACGGTTCATGCCGGCCTGTGGGTTAGCGCCCTTCGGCATAGGACCCTTGGGCATGTTCGCGCGCGCATCGCGAATGCGGTCCATCGACTGGATGCGCTCATTCAAAGCATTGGCCTGATCCTTATTCAGGTTGCGTGGCAGACGCATGAGTTCGCGCTGCAGCTTCTTCGGCGGGACCTGACCCTCGTCGCTACCAGCAATCATGTCGTAAATCGGAGCTTCGCCCGCAATGCGTGCCAGCGACTTCTTCTCACGAGCAATCATCTGCTTGACGCGGTTCGGGTCACCTTCACCGACCAGCACAATACCGGCGTTACCAATAACACGGTGAACAGCATCCATGTGCTGATTAGCGACAACACCGGTCTTGACGTGCCAGACATAGCCAACGCCCTGACGCATATTGTCCAGCGTCCACGCCGCAGCGCCGGCTTGGCCTTCTGCCTCGGTGTAGAAGGAAGCCTCAAGACGCTTGGAGAAGATGTACATCGCGACCATAAAGCCGATCGAAATACCAATAATCGTCAGAACCCAGGGCCAGACTCCACCAATGAGCAGACCAAGCAGTAACAGCAGGATAATCGGACCGAAGAAGCCCAGTGCCATGTAAGGCACGAGCTTGTTGTCCCGCGAGCGTTGCAGCTTAAACGCCTGCCACATCTGGCTACGAGTCTGCTTACGCTGAGCGCGCTTGGCGGCGCGGTTCGCCTTCTTCATTTCTTTCGCATCATTGGTCGCCATAATCACCAACTTTAGGGCATGCGATGTAGTTTTAGGCAATAGACCGCGCCGTAGCGCCGTTTCGCTTTACGACGGCGTTGCGGCCGTCAGGCCTCTAGGAAGCCGGAATAGCCGAAGAGACTGGCGTATCCTCCGACGCACCGTAGCGGTCGAGCAGAGTTGAGGCCTCCTGAAGCGCGAGGTTGTTGTCGTTGTCGTCGGCAAGCGCGGACAGATGCTCAGGCAGTTCCTGACCGCGGTGCGCCAGTGCGCGGGCGTAGAGCCGTCCAGCGCGGTAGGAAGAGCGGACCAGCGGGCCGGACATGACACCAGCAAAGCCCATCTCTTCAGCGGTCTTGGAGAGCTTGACAAACTCCTCCGGCTTAACCCAACGTTCAATTGGGTGGTGCAGTGGAGTGGGGCGGAGGTACTGAGTGATCGTCAGAATGTCGCAGCCGGCATCGTGCAAATCCTGCATCGCGGAGACGATTTCGTCATAGGATTCGCCCATGCCCAGGATGAGGTTGGACTTGGTAACCAGCCCAGCTTCGCGAGCACGAGTGATGAGTTCCAAGGAACGCTCGTAGCGGAATGCGGGGCGGATACGCTTGAAGATGCGCGGCACCGTCTCCAAGTTGTGCGCGAAAACCTCGGGCTTGGCATCGAAGACCTGCTGTGCGGCAGATTCGTCGCCACGGAAGTCATCGACAAGGAGCTCGACACCGGTATTCGGGTTGAGCTCGTGGATCTGTCGGCAGGTCTCTGCGTAGAGCCAGGATGCACCATCGGGCAGGTCGTCGCGGGCGACACCGGTGATAGTGGCATAACGAAGACCCATCTCGCGGACGGACTCTGCAACACGGCGCGGCTCATCCTTATCCAATGGGTCGGGCTTGGCCGAGTTAATCTGGCAGAAGTCGCAGCGGCGGGTGCACTTATCGCCGCCGATGAGGAAGGTGGCCTCGCGGTCTTCCCAGCACTCGTGAATGTTCGGGCAGCCAGCCTCCTGACAAACTGTGTGCAGGGAGGCGCCCGAGACACGGTTCTTCATGTCTTTGTAGCTGGGGCCCGGGCGAACCTGGTTGCGGATCCACCGTGGCTTGTTTTCGATAGGGGTCTCGGCATTTCGTGCCTCGACGCGCAGTAACTTACGTCCTTCTGGCTTAACAGTCACAGTTTCACCCTACTTGTTTGTTGATGAGTACTCGAATATGCCGGTAGTGGAGTTATGCTTCACCCGGTGTGGCAGGCCCTTCGTGGGGTCGGGCGCGGAGCCGAAGGAATGGTCGGCAACGGTCAGACGGCCTTCCAAAGCATCTTGTAAATCCGCCAGAAGCGGCTCTGTCATCTCTGACACGCTAACATCTCGGTCAAGCTCCCGGGATAGGGTGGTCACTCCAGCATCGGAGATGCCACACGGGATGATGTAGTTGTAGAACTCCATAGAGTTGTCGCAGTTCAGACTGAGTCCGTGCATGGTCACACCATGAGTCACGCGGATTCCCAGTGCCGCAATCTTTCGGTCGCTCATTCCGTTTGATGCGGGAATCCATACCCCCGAGCGGCCATCGATACGGCCAGCAGCTGCGATGCCGGCCCGGCGAACAGTTTGAATGAGGGCTTCTTCCAGTCTGCGGACGTAGTCCACCACATCGACCGGCTGAGCGAGCTTGATGATGGGATACATCACCAGCTGGCCCGGGCCGTGCCAGGTGATGCGGCCACCGCGGTCGACATCGACGACCGGCAACCCATTGGTAGGGCGGTCTTCTGGCTGGGTGCGTTTTCCTGCTGTGTAAAGACTCGGGTGCTCAAGCACGAGAATCTGATCTGGAATCAGGTCTTTCGCACGCTTGGCAGCCAGGTCTGCCTGTAGGTGCCAGGTCTCTTCGTAGTCGACAAGACCCAGGTGCTGAATCTCGATGTCGTTGCTTGATTCTCGAATGGATTTATCTGCGCGAGTAAAAGGTTTTCTTGGGGCAGTCATGGTGGCCTATAGGATACGCCGAATTTCTGTGGGCCTCAGATTCCTTGTTACTTGGATAGCACCAGCCACAAAAATACCCCGGTGGTCACTAGAAAGTGACCACCGGGGCGAAAGTGGCGTGCTTTTGTGGGCTTAGCCGAAGACGACGCGCAGGATGGAAACGGTGATTGCCGAAATACCTGCAGCGGCCGGAAGGGTAATAACCCAGGCCAAACCAATCGGCTTCATCAGGTTCCAGTTAGCGGCGCGGTTAACGATACCGACGCCGAGAACGGCACCAATCAGAATGTGGGTGGAGGAAACCGGCAGACCCAGCAGGGAAGCAATCATAACGACCACAGCAGCGGAAAGCTCTGCAGCAAAACCCGATGCCGGGTGGATCTCAGTCAGGCCGGATCCGACCGTCTTAATAACGAAGCGGCCGATAAACCACAGACCGGAAATCAAAGCGACACCCATGGTGGCCATGACTGCCAGCGGAACACCGGACTCGGAAGAAATCTCGTTGGTACGGAGAACATCCAGAATTGCCACGAACGGGCCAAGCGCGTTAGCGATGTCGTTCGAACCGTGGGAGAAAGCGAACGCAGCAGCGGTGAAGACCTGCATCCAGCTGAACAGCAGGAAGGTGGAACGATCCAAATCCTGACGTTTCAAAGTACGCGCAAAGATGTAAACGGCAAGCCACACAGCGGTGGCAATCATGCCCATAATCAGGAAGTTGTCCAGGCCGGACAGGCCCAGGTGCAGGTTCTTCAGGCCCTTGAACAGCATCATCGCGGAGATGACGATAGAGCCCAGGGCCGCTAGACCCGGAACCCAAGCTTCCAGCGCGCGGTGAGCGCGGACATCATCAACCTTGGACTCGATGTGGACGAGCTTGCGGAAATACTCAGACTCCAGGTCATCCGGAGTCCAGTCGTTGTCACGCATCGTTGTCGCATCGCGAAGCATCGCGTTGGTGTAAGAGATCTGCTCGTGCTCAGGCAGCTTTTCGAACTCTTCACGGTGCTGCGCCTTGAGGTCCGCCTTTTCCTGGTGGATGGACTGCAGCTGCTTGGAAGCCTTGTCGTTGTAAACGAGAATCGAGTTCTTAATACCGCCGAACAGAAGGAACGCAACCAAACCGCCGAGTAGCGGAGAGAGGACCCAGGAAATTGCGATCTGGCCGATCTGATCCCACTGGACCATGCTCCAGCCACCCTTGCCGGTGATGAAACCGACCGTCAGTGCGGCACCGACGATACCGCCGACGATGGAGTGGGTAGTGGAAACTGGCCAACCCATGCGGGTGGCAACGAGGAGCCACACTGCCGCGCCGAGAAGCGCGGACATCATGATGAAGGCGAACTCCATCGGGTCCAAACCGTGGATCGCATTCAGGTCCACAATGCCGGAACGGACGGTGTCAGTAACCTCGCCACCTGCGAGGACGGCGCCCGAAACCTCAAAGACTGAAGCGACAACTAGCGCCTGCTTCATGCTCAGGGTGCCGGCACCGACTGAAGTACCGAAGGAGTTAGCAACGTCGTTACCGCCGATGTTGAACGCCATGAAGATGGCGAACGCGATGGTAATCAGAAGAATTGCCGTATTTGCCTGCGAGCCGACGAAGTCATAAGCCCAGAAGACAAAAATTACGATGTTGATTGCGAGAAGCCCGCCGAAGAAGAGATGCCACCACTTATCTGAGGAGTTCGATTGCTCAGACGATGTGGCCCCGGTCGACGAACTAGTATTCGCTGGAGCCGAGGACATGCTCCACCTTTCTAAGTTACGTACAGAGAGCGAAAATAGGCACGCCAAAGAAGCCTGCTGTCTGATGATTTCTTAGATTGGTAAAGGCTAATTGCTAACTAGGTGACGGCTAGGTTAACAGATAATGAATTTAATTATCGCTATCTTTGGTGTCGGTGGACGCTGCTGGAAATTATAGCTGGAACTGCGTGTGTGGGTGTACGGAGTTTTCGCATTTCTGCAGTACAAAAGCATGCACATTTGCTACTTAGGGCTTTGTTTCCGGTTAAAACCTCCTGCTCTCCGCCAATGGCTTAATGGCGCAATAACAGCACGTAAATTCTTTGTGTCGATGGGGTCTTCGATAGGTGTGTAGATACGTGGATTCTCAGCACAAGCCAAGAATAGGGCGCGAGGCATTTGAAGGAATCGCGAATCAGGTTTAACTGCGGGGCGAATGCACCAAAAGAAATACCCGCGTCGGCCGCAAATTGCGACTAACGCGGGCAGGGAAGAGGTAGAACCTCTTGCTAGCAAACTAGTTAGATTCCCACGGCGCTACGCCCCTTCCCCCCCGGGAGGGGAGAAGGCTGCTTAGAGCTGCAAATCCGATTCGAAGTTAGCAACCTCGAGGCGGTCAACAACGGTCGTCATGAAGCGACCTGCATCAGCGCCGTCGATGAGGCGGTGATCGTAGGTAATTGGCAGGAAGACCATGGCACGAACACCAATGGCATCTGCCTCATTCTCGGTGACGACTACTGCGCGCTTCTTAATCGCGCCGGTGCCGACCATTGCAGCCTGTGGCGGAACCAGAATCGGGGTGTCGGTCAGGGCACCCTCGGAGCCAATGTTGGTAATGGTGAAGGTGCCGCCGGACAGGTCCTTCGGGGTCAGCTTGTTATTGCGAGCGCGGTCTGCGATGTCCGCGATAGCGGCAGCCAGCTCCGGCAGGGACATATCCTGAGCGTCGTGGATGACCGGGGAGAGCAAACCGCGTTCGGTATCGACAGCGATACCCAGGTTGACCTGCTCGTGGTAGGTAATCTCCTTGGTCTCTTCGTTCCAGGAAGCGTTGACGTTCGGGTGGCTGACCAGAGCCTCAACGATTGCCTTTGCAAAGAATGGCAGGAAGGTCAGCTTCGCGCCGTGCTTCTTCTCGAACTCAGCCTTCTTAGTAGCGCGCAGATCCCAGATGGCAGTCATATCTGCCTCGTGGACCTGGGTCAGCTGTGCGGAAGTCTGCAGAGACTCGAGGGTCTTGGCAGCGGTAATCTCGCGGATGCGGTTGACACGCTGGGTGGTGCCGCGCAGCTCAGCGAGCTCAGGGCGAACGCCCTTGGTGGACCAGTTGGAGCCGGACTCGGCAGCAGTCTCCTGGCCGCCCTCGGCAGCGCGCAGAACATCCTGCTTACGAATGCGGCCGCCAATCCCAGAGCCCTGGACCTTAGTCAGGTCAACGCCGTGCTTGTCAGCCAGCTTGCGAACCAGCGGGGTGACGTAAGGAACGTCCTTGTTGGCGGAAGGCTTGGATTCAGCCTTCGGAGCCTCAGCCTTTGGAGTCTCCTTCTTCGGCTCTTCCTTCTTTGGCTCCGGCTTGGACTCTGCCTTCGGCTCTTCCTTCTTTGGCTCCGGCTTGGACTCGGCCTTTGGAGCTTCCTTCTTCGGTGCGGCCTTCTTTGGCTGGCCACTGCCAACGCGAGCGATGACCTCGCCGACATCAACGGTGTCGTCTTCGTCGTAGAGGACCTCGAGCAGGGTGCCTGCGACCGGGGAAGGAATTTCGGTGTCGACCTTGTCGGTGGAAACCTCGAGCAACGGCTCGTCGACCTCGACGGTGTCGCCGACCTTCTTCAGCCAGGTGGTGATGGTGCCTTCGGTGACGGATTCGCCGAGTTCCGGCATCTCAACATCGGTGGCATCGCCAGCGTCAACGTCGGTGGAGTCTTCCTCGGTCTCTTCGTTAGCCTTTGCTGGCTCATCGTCCTTTTCAACCTCGGCAGATTCCTTCTCCGCCTCTTCCTCGGCCGACTCGTCGGAGTCCGGAGCAGCGTCTGCGTCGCCGACGCGTGCAATAACCTCGCCGACATCAACGGTGTCGTCTTCGTCGTAGAGGACCTCGAGCAGGGTGCCTGCGACCGGGGAAGGAATTTCGGTGTCGACCTTGTCGGTGGAAACCTCGAGCAACGGCTCGTCGACCTCGACGGTGTCGCCGACCTTCTTCAGCCAGGTGGTGATGGTGCCTTCGGTGACGGACTCGCCGAGCTCCGGCATCTCAACGTCGGTAGCGGAACCGGAAGCGGCCTTCGGTGCTTCCTTCTTTGGCTCTTCAGCTTCTTCCTTCGGAGCCTCTTCCTCAGTCTCCTCTGCGGAATCGTCAGCGCCTTCCGGCTCTTCGCCCGGCTCTCCGACCTTTGCGATAACCTCGCCGACGTCGACGGTGTCGTCTTCTTCAAAGAGAATCTCGGTGAGAACACCGGCGACCGGAGATGGAATTTCGGTGTCGACCTTGTCGGTGGAAACCTCGAGCAACGGCTCGTCGACCTCGACGGTGTCGCCGACCTTCTTCAGCCAGGTGGTAATGGTGCCTTCGGTAACAGATTCACCGAGCTCCGGCATCTCAATAGAGGTCGCCATGTTTGTGCACTCCTCGAAAAGTTAAGAAATCTCGTTTTAAGACGGTTATTACAAATAAGCTTACAGGTTGAAAACTCTGCTTGCCCCGTGGGCTGCGCCCGCTTTCGACTGGTGTGTGGAATAGCTCATTTCAGCCAGGATTCCAGCCGGGCGGGGCGCAGTCGGATGACCGGCTACTTCGTTGCCAAATCCTCAATTACAGAGAACATCGTCCGAACCGGAACACCGGTGCCCCGCTTCGGGGTATAACCATACTCCCCGGTGGTGTTGAAGGCCGGGCCGGCAACGTCGATGTGAACCCATTCAACATCCTCACCAACGAATTCGCGCAGGTATGCAGCTGCAACGCTCATACCGCCAAAGCGAGAGTTGGTGACATTCCGCAGGTCAGCGACCGGAGACTTCAAGGCCTCTGCTAGCTCAACTGGAATCGGCATTGCCCAACCATTTTCACCAATGCTCTGAGACAGCTCTGCAACACGGTCACGGAACTCGTCGTTACCCAGGACGCCCGGGGTACGCTCGCCAAGAGCGACCAGCTGCGCACCGGTCAGGGTAGCGGTGTCAATCAGGTGAGTCGGCTTGTCTTCGCAGGCGCGGACAATGGCGTCCGCGAGTACGAGGCGGCCCTCTGCGTCGGTGTTCAGAATCTCAATGGTCTTACCGCCGTACTGCGTAATGACATCGCCCGGACGGTACGCCTTACCGCCCGGCATGTTCTCTGCCATCGGAACGGTTGCGGTCACCGGGGTGGAAACACCCAAACGGGCAGCCAGGACGACTGTGGCAATAACAGCCGCAGCGCCGCCCATATCGGAGATCATGTTCTCCATGCTGGCGCCCGGCTTCAGCGAAATACCGCCGGTATCAAAGGTGATGCCCTTACCGACCAGTCCCAGCGATTTCTCTGCCGACTCATCGCCCTTCCAGATCAGGCGCACCAGGCGCGGCCCGCGCGAGGATCCGCCACCCACGGCATTGAGGCCTCCGAAACCGCCGGCGCACAGAGCGTCGTCGTCAAGCACCTCGACCTCAAGCCCTGCGTCACGGCCCAGCGCTGCAGCAGCGTCAGCAAACGTCTCGGGGTAGAGGTGCGACGATGCTGTATTGACGAAGTCACGCGCGGTGGCAACGGCATCCACAATCGCCGCAGCGCGCTTTACGACGTCGTCATCAGCGCCCAACACGACCACTTTCTGGGTGTCCTCGTTGCTTTCTTCGGCGCTCTTCTGGCCCGAGTAAGCGTAAGCGCCCAGTGCAAAGCCCTCGGCCGCAGCCTGCGGATCGATGGCACCGAGAGTGTTAAAGACCACCTTGGCCTTGGACATACGGCGGGCAGCGGCACCGCAGGCACGGCGGATATCCTCTGCATCCAGGTCCTCAGAACCCACGCCAACGCCCGTGACACTGTCGACATCCAGGCCAGCGGGGGCCGGAATGGTGGTCACGGACTCGGCCTTAGCACTGGCGGAGACTGCCTCAAAGGAGGCGAGCAGCTGCTCTGCAACCGAACCGATGGCCTCGGGTGCGACCAGCTCGAGGCCATCCTCGCCGTCGATAAGCGCGACGAGAACCGCGTCGGCGTCCGCGGGCAGAGACTTGTCGGCAGCGATGACCACGCGAGTGCCGATAGCCGGCAGGTAATTGGACAAAACTGCAGCGTTACGAGAGGCGCCGAACTGCGTCGAATCATTGTTAGCGGGGACTGACATGTAGTTGCATCTCCTTGTAGTCGTACTATGTGGTACACCACCGTATCCCTATTTGCCGGTTCGTGTCCTTCACCCCTGGACAGCGGACCGACGAGACAGCGCCACGACTATTGGAATGTACCCGCGCCTAGTGCCCGCGACGCTGACATTAGCCTGACTAACACGGTCTTTCGGGGGCGAGTATTGATACGACTCGATCCTCGACGGTTTAGGATGAAAGACATGTCTGCTTTGGAATTTGCAATCGAACGTAACCCGAATCCACTCTCTGATGTCGAGCGCGAGGAGATTCTGGCCAACCCCGGTTTTGGTAAGCACTTCACCGACCACATGGTCCGAATTGACTGGACTGCAGACGAGGGCTGGCATGACGCCAAGCTGCAGGCATATGGTTCGATTGAAATGCAGCCGTCTTCTTCGGTTCTGCATTACGGGCAGTCGATTTTTGAGGGTCTGAAGGCGTATCGCATGCCGGATGGTTCCATTGTTACTTTCCGCCCGGAGCAGAACGCTCGTCGCTTCCAGCGCTCCGCTGACCGCATTGCGATGCCGCAGCTGCCGGAGGAGACCTTTCTCGAGGCAATCCGTCTGCTGGTTGAGGCCGATGCAGCATGGGTGCCGCCAGCTGGTGGCGAAGAATCCCTGTACCTGCGTCCAATCATGTTCTCCACTGAGAGCACCCTGGGCGTGCACCCGTCGAACTCTTACACCTTCCTGCTCATCGCTTCACCTGCTGGCGCGTACTTCTCCGGTGGTATTAACCCGGTGACCGTGTGGATCTCCCACGAGTACGTGCGTGCCGCGCCGGGAGGCACCGGTGCTGCGAAGTTCGCAGGTAACTACGCAGCTTCGCTGGCGGCTCAGCAGCAGGCAGAGGAAAAGGGCTGCGACCAGGTTGTGTGGCTGGATGCTGTCGAGCGTAGGTACATCGAGGAGATGGGCGGCATGAACCTGGCGTTCATCTACCCGGATGAGACCGCTGACGCTGGTGTTCGCCTGGTGACTCCAGAGCTGTCCGGTTCGCTACTGCCGGGCATTACCCGGGCATCGTTGCTGCAGGCTGCTCAGGATCTGGGCATGAATGTCGAGGAGCGCCGCATTTCCACCGAGGAGTGGAAGAATGATGCCACTTCCGGTGTCATGAGCGAGGCATTCGCCTGTGGTACCGCTGCCGTCATCACCCCGGTCGGTTTTGTGAAGTCCGCTGAGGGTGAGTTTGAGATTAATAACGGCAACACTGGCGAGTGGACTATGAAGCTGCGCGAGCGTCTGACTGGTATTCAGCACGGTGAGGTTGAGGATACCCACGGTTGGATTCACAAGCTCGTTGAGGCTTAGTTTCGGCGTAGGTCGGAAAAGATAATTTAATAGTGGTTACGAGAATTAGTACTTTCGCAGACCCTGCTCGGTATTTGCTGGTCAGGGGCTGCGTTTTTGCTTTGCTGGTTCCTCAACGGCTGTGCGGTTTCCCCATGGTTCATGAATTGTTCAGAGGGCATTTGTTTAGCCGTTAAAAACACCTCTAGTGTGACCGGGGGCACTGTGAAAAACTACCAACACGATTGGTTTTTGTAGTTGGGAAAACAGTTTGAGGCGCTGTGATGGTGGTAGTTCAAGACTTTTTTAAAGATAGTTTTTCGTCAAGTAGTTCAAAGCGCCTAAGGGTAACCATCGTCGTCACGCTGTTGTTGGCGGCGTGGACGATCGGGTTTAGCGCAATCCCGGCTCCTGTGGCGGCAGCTCAAGATACGCCGCCACCGTCCGGGGTGGAACAGCCCGCTCCTACGGGCGAAGGGGGCACGGGCGAAGCAAAAGCAGAGCTAATCATGGATCTGTCAGGCTCGATGCTTGCCGACGATGCCGGAGGCACCCGCCTCGATGCGGCAAAGCGCGCATCCACGGAGCTAATCGACTCCCTCCCGGATGATGCGCTACTTGGCATGCTGGTTTATGGCCAGCGCGAATCCAGCGATGAATCCAACCGCGAGCGTGGTTGCCAGGACATCGAGGTGCTGTCGCCGGTTCAAAAGGTCGACAAAGAAGGTCTGAAGAGCAAGATTGCCGGGTTGGAAGCTCAGGGCTACACGCCGATTGGCAATGCACTTCGTAAGGCGGCTGATGAGCTTGGCCCAGACGGTGAGCGGTCAATCATCTTGGTTTCCGATGGAATTGACACGTGCGCACCGCCGCCGGTGTGTGAGGTTGCGAAAGAACTGGCGGGGCAGGGCGTTGGCCTGACGATTCATACCGTGGGATTCAAGGTTGATGAAGAAGCTCGCGCTGAGCTGGAGTGTGTTGCCCAGGTATCCGGTGGACAGAGCATGACTGCTGACGATGCCACCCAGCTCGCAGACCACATGAAGTTCTTGACTCAGCGGTCAGTGCAGGGCTACGAAACCACGGGCACCCCGTTCGAGTTCTCCGAGACTAAGGAAGGCGCGAAATGGCTCGGCGAGGGCAAGTACCAGACGACGCTGGTGCCAGAGGTTGCCCAGCACGATCGCACCCCGCTCTACTACCGAATCGCAGTTCCGAAGGGACACAACGCGATTGTTACCTCAAAGGTGTTAGCGAATATCGATGCTGAGGGTAAGGGGCAGCAAGAGGTCCGAACTGAAATTGAAGAAATCATCAATGAAACCGGCGGAGAATGCCAGGACGATAGTCGCATGGGGTCGTTGACCGGAGCCACGGCAACTGCCGATTCGTGGACTCCAAACTCAGCAGATGCAAGCATTCTTGAATGGGATAGCGACAGCATCGAACCCAGCTGCGATCAAACCAAATGGCTCGTCGAAAACAACGTATGGGTCTATGACAGTGAATCAGTAGCAGACTATCGTGATGAACCCGTGAAGGTCGAGGTTAGCGTCCAGTTTGAGCCAGTGCTGAAAAAGCAGGAGGCTGACAAGCTAGATGAGGGGCGGCATTCCTCCGGCGACAAAGCCTACAAAAAGGCCACTTTCGGGGAAGCCAAGCCTGTAAGTGGTGGCAATAACGCAGCTCAAGCCCCGGAAGTCAAGTCTGGGGACACTATCTCCGACACAATCGTTCCCGGTGAGCAGAAGTTCTACAAGATTCCAGTCGAATGGGGTCAGCGACCAGTGATTGCTGCCCGTACTGGAAATTCGGAGCGCGATAATGCCGATTCCATGGGAGTTGCTCTGTTGAATCCATTCGAGGTTTCCGTGGCGGATGGAACAATGCACTTTTATCAGGATTCCGAGGACCTGAATTTGTCAACAGATCGTCCGGTCGAATACAACAACCGAAGTACCAATGTTGGCGGACAATCTATAGCCAACGCCGGCTATTACTACGCGACTGTCCGCATGGCTAACTACCGCCCGGACGAAGAGGTCACTGGTATCGATCAGCCGTTCCAGCTCGCATTCCTCCTGGACAACAAGCCAACTAAGGGGCCTGACTGGCGACCGACCGACAAGAATGGCCCGACTCCATCCGATAAGCCGATTCTGGCCAAGGGAGAGTCGGAACAGGAATCGTCAAAGGATTCATCGGAAGACTCATCTGAGGGCTCGTCTGATGATTCCTCTAAGGGATCCGAGACCTCTGATAGGGATTCTCAGGCATCCACATCCTCGTCGGACATGGAAGACGAGGGTATGAGCCCGCTGGTCATTGGCACCGTTGTGGCAGCGATCGCCGTGTTTATCGGCATCGCAGGCGCAATCGTCTACCAGAACAAGAAGCGCAAGGAGTAGACAAACCGTAAGCTCAGGAAGCTCCTGAGCAGGAGGGGTAGGGTAAGCAGCAAAAGTGTGTCCGCCTGGCGTATCGCTGGCGGGCACATTTTTTGCTACTTAGCCACAAAAACTGACAACTCTAAAATTTATGGGCTGCAGATGTGAAACTGTGCGAGTTTATGACCCTACCGGCCATTTTTTGGTCCATTTTTTGTCATAAACGCAGTCAGTAACTCGCATCGGCTCGCCGTCGTTAACATAACCGCAGTCACTTGCCCCCCCCCAGAACCCAAACCCCACAGAACCCAAACCCCACTGAACCCAAACCTGGGAGTATCGCCCCAACATAGAAAAGCGCATCCCGTGCATTGCTGCGACGGGACGCGCTTTTTTAATTAGCTGGGAGGCTAGAAGGTGTGCTCGTTCTTGGCGCCCCGGCAAACGGTCGGCGCAAAATAATTTGGGCGAGCCCCGAAACGAGCCTCCTGTACTCCGCCTTCCCGGCGGTGTGCCCTCAGAATACGTCCGCGTCAAAGTGACCGTCAATAGTTCTTTTTAAAGAAAACCCCAACGGGGGCAATGCGTGCATTTTCCCTGCTAGAACCCTATGGCAAGTACCACGGCACAGACAGCGCATGTTACCTCAATGACCGCACCAAACACGTCGCCGTTGACTCCTTCAAACCTCTTCACGCAGTGCCGTGTCAGCAGCAGTGTAACGCCGAAGCTCAGCACACAAGCGGCTACGCCCACGAGCCCAATCAGCCCGCCCGAAACAGCTAGCAGCAGTGTCCACCAGCAGGCCACCGTCACGGTGGACTGTGTACCAGCCGTCAGGGAGCCGAAGCCGCTGTTCGAAAAAGGCGGAAAGCCACGCCAGCAGGCAGTCGTTGCCGCCGCGCGAGAGGCCACAAAAGGCAAGCACAGCGCAACCACACCAGGCCACATCTGACCAGCAGACCAATGTGACAGCACACTAGCCACAATCACGGCAAAAGCAGTCGTCGTCGTCAACATCGTCAGCACGATGGAGCCCACGCCCATTGGGCCGGTGCTCGGGTCGCGCAGCACCTCGCGCGCCCCCTCCGGCGGTTTATACGAGCCGAGGGCATCTGCCACGTCCGCCAGCCCATCCAGGTGCATCGCGCGGGTCAACATCTGTGCCGCCACCATAATCAGGGCGCCGCCGAGAATCGGGGTGACGTCGTAAAGCGTGGGCGTGCGTGACGACGACGTTGCGAACAGCCCCGCCGTGATGAGAACTGCACCCGCGGCAGGAACGAGCCCAGCCACTGGCAGTGCAGCGATGGCGCGGCGGCCGGTGATGCGGTCGAACACGCTCGCGCCTTTGAAAGGCAGGACAGTGAGCCAGGACAGGGCAGTGATGATGGCCTCAGCGACGGCATTGCCGTGAGCGGAGGGATCACCGTCGAGGTTGTCCTGGTGAGACGGGCCGGCTTTGTCGGACAAGTCGATTAGTCCTTGGTGCTTACGCCTGCGTCGGCGAAGGTAGCCATGTTGCGCAGGACGGATACGCCGGACTTGACCAGCGGTAGGGCAGCGACGGCGCCGGAGCCTTCGCCAAGACGCATCCCGTATTCGAGAAGTGGTTCCTTATCCAGGTGTCGAAGGGCAAGCGCGTGCGCGGGCTCTGCCGACTTGTGGCCGGCGACCCACCAATCGCGGGCGCCCGGAGCGAGCTGGTCAGCCAGCAGAGCAGCGGATGTGACAACCACTCCGTCCAAAATCACAGGAGTGCGACGCACCGCTGCCTGAGCCAAGAATGCGGCCATCACAGTCATATCCGGCGAGGAAATACGACGGAGCACCTCAACCGGGTCATTGCGCAGGCGACGCACGCGGAACATGGCATCGCGCACGGCAGCGACCTTGAGCTTCCAGCCCTCGTCATCAATGCCAGTGCCTCGGCCGACGACGACAACTGGTTCGGAGTTGGTCACGGCACCAATCAGCGCTGCGGCTGGAGTGGTGTTTCCGATGCCCAGGTCGCCGGCAATGAGCAGGTCAGCGCCTTCGTCAACGGCGGTGTCGGCAATAGCGATGCCCGTGCGGATGGCCTTATCGACCTCCTCCTCGCTCATCGCATCCTCGCGGTCGATAGAACCGCAGCTGCGACGGATACGGTATGGCCCTTCGGCATCGTGGTCGAGGGAAATGTCTACACCGGTAACTGTGGCTCCCGCGATGTCAGCGATAGCGTTCACGCCGGCACCCTTTTCCTCGATGTTGGCAAGCATCTGGATAGACACCTCGGACGGGTACGCGGACACCCCGCCCTGGGCAATGCCGTGGTCACCAGCGAAGACATAAACACGACAATCGTCCAGGTCATGCGGAGGGCATTCTCCCTGGCACGCCGAAATCCAAATGCCGAGTTCTTCCAACCGGCCGAGTGAGCCTGCGGGTTTAGTCAACTGCTCGTGGCGCGCGCGGGCGGCCTGTTCAGTCTCTTCGTCAGGGCGCGCTACCGGTCCAAAATAATCCGCGTTCATACTCTCAAACGCTACCCGAAAATGATTTGTGTACCGACCATTGGTACACAGTTATTCGCATTGCTGGGAAGACTGTCATAGGAGGAGGGGCGTGGAGTGAATCTAGCTCGCCGCCTTGACTTCCATAGGGCAGCCCGCCACAACTAAGACAACACGATCACAGACAGCTGCGAGCTGCTGGTTGAGAAGGCCAATTTCATCACGGAAAAGCCGCCCTGAGCGGTGTTCGGGAATGACACCGAAGCCCACTTCGGGTGACACAATGAACAGGTCGGAATCTGCGGGGAAGTTGCGCACGGCGTCGACAAGCGAGTGCGTCCACGGCGCGACGCTGCCCCTCGGTGCCTCCCACAGCCCCTGCGCATCGATGATGTGCGTCAGCCAGGTGCCGACATCGTCGAGCAACATGCGCCGCCCCGGCCCAGCGAGTGCATCCACCGCATCGACGTCATCAACCGTGTGCCAGGCCACTCCGTGCTCTTGTGCCTGTGCTTGACGACGAATGCGGTGCTCCTCGATCCTGGAATGAAAGTCACTATCACCGGGGAAAGGCCGTGCAGTTGCGATGTAGTGCAACACCGCTGAGGCTGCGGCATCTGAGGCACCGTCGGTTGAGGCTGCGGCGGTGGCCAGCAGCTCGTGCTCAGCCCATGAGGACTTGCCTGAGCGGGCGCCACCGAGAACCAGAGTGCGCATGGCAGATGGAGGCTACTTGATCTCGTCGCCGATGTTGACCTGCGGACGCGGAGTACGCAGACGACGTGGCTGAGAAGCGCGGGAGTAAGCGTAGAAGCCCAGCCCCCAGGCTCCCTCGGTGGTCTTCGGGAAGCGCTCACGCGTCAGCTTGATGGCACGGCGGCCGATGTAGATGCCCTCGATGATCAGGGCGATGATGAGAACCATCGCGATGAGAGATGCGATGTTGGCCAGCTTTGGCAGGGAAGTGCCAATCATCATAATCAGCAGCAGAATCAGCGCGAATGGGAGGAACACGTTAGCGAGGAAGCGACGGGAATCAACCCAGTCGCGGACAAACTTGCGCTCAGCGCCCTGGTCACGCGGCAGCATGTAGCGGGGATCGCCGGCGGCCATACGCTCGTCGGCAATGCGACGCTGCTCACGTCGCTCTGCTCGCTCGCGTGCCTTGGCGGCCTTGAGCTCTTCCTTGGACATGGAGGCCTTAAGTTCCTTGCGGCGTTGGCGAGCTTCCTTAGCGGTCAGCGGTGCCTCGACCGGGCCACGGCGGATGCCGCGTTCGCGCTCAACCTCGTTGCGCTTCGGGGTGGGGCGCCCCTTCTTGGGAGTAAAAGCACCGCTGTGCTTCTTCTCGGGCTGCTGAGACTCCGAAGCGGTGTCCTTGGCGTCGCTGGATGCGGTCGCGTCGGTGGCTACGTCTCCGGCGTTGGTTGCGTCAGCTTTAGTTGCGTCAGCTGCCTTGGACTTTTTGTCATTCTTTTTCCACGGTAGATTCACGACCCCAGATTATAAGGTCTCCAAGGTGCTTCCCTAATTAGGTTGCAGGTTGAGGGCCAGGGTTCCGGGGCAAGGGCGTGGTTTTTTGGGGGGTGGCCGCAGCGTGGGGTGGGAGGGGAGAGAGTGCGGTTGTGGCGTGGGAAGCCGTGGTGCGGTTGCGAGGTGGCGGCAAGAAGAGACTTCAGAAAAAGAGAAAGAAAAAGAGAACCCAGAATTGGGAATTAAAGACTGGTCGGTAAGGTTGTGATAAATAATGACGTAGCCGACCTTGGGGTCGACTCGCATACTTAAACACTTCAACAAGGAGGACACGCGCTATGACTACTGCTCAGAGCACTGGCGTTACCCTGACCGAAGCTGCGGCTGCCAAGGCAAAGGCACTTCTGGACCAAGAAGGTGCTACCGACCTGGCACTGCGTATTTCCGTGGCTCCGGGCGGCTGCGCCGGCCTGCGCTACCAGCTCTACTTCGATGACCGCAGCCTCGACGGCGATGTCGCCGAGGTTTTCGGTGGTGTCAAGCTGGTTGTTGATCGCCAGTCGGTTCCGTACCTGTCCGGTGCCACTATCGACTTCGCTGACACCATTGAGCAGCAGGGCTTCACCATCGATAACCCGAATGCCACCGGCTCCTGTGCTTGCGGTGACTCCTTCAACTAAGTCATTAGCTGAGCAGAGCTGTTAGTAGACACTGTAAAAAGCGTCGGATAGTAAAAGGCTCGGACCTCGCTCTTGTTAATTGAGTGAGGTCCGAGCCTTTTCTTTTGGTTGCGCCGGCTATGGTGGCAGCCTGCCGGGGCAGGATGGGGTTGAGGCGCGGGAACCGTCGTAAAGCGAACTAGCGAACTAGATCTCGACGGGGTAGTCGCGCTGCTCAATGTCCGGAGTGATGCGGTCTTCGATGAAGATGCCGTGCCAGACCATGAAGGCCAGGATGGTCCAGAGGCGGCGGGAGTGGTCGCGCTCGGTTGGGTGGTGCTCAGCGAGCATCTTGAGCACGGCGTCCTTATTAATGAACTCATCAGTCTGGGACTCGCGGATGATGTCCTCGGCCCAACCGTGCAGTTCGTCGCCTGCCAGCCAGTGGCGAATCGGCACCGGGAAGCCCAGTTTGCGGCGGTTGAGAACGTGCTCCGGAACAATCTGCTCCATGGCGCGACGCAGTGCGTACTTGGTGGTGCCGTGAGAAACACGCATGTCCACCGGCAGCGTCTGTGCAACGTCGAAGACCACACGGTCGAGGAACGGCACGCGCAGCTCCAGGGAGTTGGCCATGGTGATCTTGTCGGCCTTGACCAGAATGTCGCCACGCAACCAGGTGAACAGATCCAAGTGCTGCATCCGAGTCACCGGGTCCCAGCCTTCAGACTGCGCGTAAATCGGTGCCGTGACATCGCTGTGGTCCCATTCCTGCTTGGCCCACGGCAGGACTTCCTGCAGCTGCTCAAAGTTAAAGGAACGAGCATTGCCGTAGTAGCGCTGCTCCAGCGGAGTAGTGCCTCGCTGCAGCAGCGACTTGCCACGCATGCCTTCTGGCAGAGCTTCGCCGACCTTAGCCAGACCGCGCAGCAGGGGAGAGGGAACCTTGTCGAACGGTTTCAGCGACAGCGGCTCCTTATAAATGGTGTAACCACCAAAGAGCTCGTCTGCGCCCTCACCGGACAGTACGACCTTAACGTGCTTACGAGCCTCTGCAGCCACAAAGTACAGCGGCACCAGTGCAGGGTCAGCTACCGGGTCATCGAGGTACCACATAATCTTCGGAATCGCCCCGGCGAACTCCTCCGGCGACACGACCTTCACAATGTGCTCGACGCCAATGGCGGCGGCGGACTCGGCAGCCACATCGACCTCGGAGAAGCCCTCGCGCTCGAAGCCGGTGGTAAACGTCAGCAGGTTCGGGTTGTGGCGCTTAGCCAAAGTTGCAATCGCAGTGGAGTCGATACCGCCCGACAGGAACGAGCCCACCGTGACGTCGGCACGCATATGCTTCTCGACGCTGTCCTCCAGCGCACGGGCAATGCGGTCAAAAACGTCCTGCTCAGCGCCCTTAGTCACTGGCTGAATCGGGAAATTTGGCTTGAAGTAGCGGGTCTGCTTAACTTCGCCACCAGGCGTAACGATGGCAGTGCAACCCGACTCCAGACGAACAATGTCGGTGTGCAGCGACTCCGGCTCCGGCACGTACTGCAGATCGACGTAGTGCTCCAGTGCGCGCTTATTCAGCTTCTTCGCATCGATGCCCATCTCCGGCGCGGCCTCGAGCAGGGACTTCTTCTCAGAACCGAAAATCGTGCCGCGCTCGGTGGTGGCGTAGTAGAGAGGCTTAATGCCGAACGGATCGCGCGCCAGGAAAAGCTTGCGCTCGACGCTGTCCCAAATGGCAATGCCGAACATGCCGCGCAAGTGCTTTACGACGTCCGCCCCCCAGTGGTGGAACCCAACGACGATAGGTTCACCATCGCCGGAGGTATTAAAGGCATAGCCTTCCTTCTCCAGCTGCTCGCGAAGTTCGACGAAATTGTAGATTTCGCCGTTGAAGGTCATGGAGTAACGATTCGGCTGATTCTCTGGTCCCCACTGCAGCGGTTGGTGGCTGTGGGCAATATCAATAATGGATAGGCGGTTGAAGCCGAAAACTGCGTCCTCATCGTGCCACGTGCCTGCATCGTCAGGGCCGCGGTGCCGCATGCAGGGCAGAGCCCTTTCGACAACGGGAACGAGCTCCGCTGCGTCAGAATTTGCAGCCAGGATTCCGAGAAGACCACACATGCTTCGTGCGCGCACCTTTCGCTTAGTGTCACTTAGTGGATTTTCGACGGCTCCGTAGCTAGCGGCTCAGCGCGACTGGCTGTCGCCTGAACCGGTGGCCGTGAAGGACCGCCGCGTGGCTGAGTAGCTGGGTTGAACCCCAGATTGGCGCCACATAGAAATGCTGCACCTACTTTAATGCCTTTTGGGGAAAAGCGAGAATGTCTGAGTTTGCCGTGTCTAGGGCTCGGGGCAAGGTTGCGCGGGACGGTGTGTGCGTCAGCGCGTGGCGCAAACACTAAAAAATTCATAGACTTAGGAGCGTCAACAGGGTGTAACTGGTGAGAATGCCACCCCCGATAGGCGGGTCTTTCTCAGTATTTTATTAGGGCAGATATACTCAAAGGCACCCCACAGCCATATTTATTGTGGAGAAAGCTTAAGAATCGACTACTCTGCTTGGGTAGGACGAAACCTTAATCGGTTATCGAAAATTGTGTGGATCAGGAAGGCAGACACACGTGAATCAGCGTAGAAAGTTCGGAGTCGCCCGTAAGCTCGGCGTCCTCGGCGTTGCCACCGGTAGCGCAGCCTTGCTTGCCGGCTGTGATGTTAATCCTCCGGAGAACGGCTTCTTCAAGCTGCTCCGCTTTGGTTGGCCGGAAGGTGTGACCCCGGAAGCACAGTCCATGGGTAACTTCTGGGTTTGGACCTGGGTTGCAGCTTGGATTATCGGCATCATCGTTTGGGGCGTTACCCTTTACTCGATGGCAAACTTCACAGCTAAGAAGGCTGAGAAGAAGGGCAAGGGCGAGTTCCCGCGCCAGACTGCATACAACGTTCCGGTTGAGTTGTCTCTGACCATTCTCCCGATTCTGATTGTGATGACTCTGTTCTTCTTCACGGTTCAGACTCAGGACAAGGTAACTGCCCTGGATAAGGATCCGGAAGTCACCGTCGACGTCACCGGTTTCCAGTGGAACTGGAAGTTCGGTTACGCCAACATTTCCGCTGACCTGATGGGCGGCGAGGAATACAACGGCCGTATTGAGAAGCCGGCTGATGAGCAGTTCTTCACCGAGGGTGGCCACGAGGTTCCGTCCGCTGAGGATCGCGCAAAGCAGAAGGAGTACCCGGTTCACGGACGCTCCAAGGAGAGCCTCGACTACCTGCACTATGACGAGATTGAGACCCTCGGTACCACCGAAGAGGTTCCGGTCCTCGTTGTTCCGGAAGACACTGCAGTCCAGTTCGACCTCGCGTCCGCTGACGTGATTCACTCCTTCTGGGTTCCGGAGTTCCTCTTCAAGCGCGACGTGTTCCCGCACCCGGAGGCTAACAAGTCCAACCGTGTCTTCCAGATCGAAAAAATCGACTCGGACAAGATTGCCAACCGACCAGAGGACAACCCAAGCGACAAGGTCAAGAACGCATTCGTTGGCCGTTGTGCCGAGATGTGTGGTACCTACCACGCAATGATGAACTTCGAGATTCGTGCTGTCTCCCGTGAGGCATTCACCGAGTACATCAAGTTCCGCCAGGAGAACCCAGAAGCTACTAACGCTGATGCTCTGAAGCACATCGGTGAGCCGGCATTCGCAGTCTCCACTTCGCCGTTCAACTCCGGTCGTGTCGACACCCGCGACATGGGTGATCGTGGTGCTAACACCATTGACCTGAACGCGACCGCCAAGTAAACCCAGCAAGATTCTTACCTAAAGGAAGTTCTCAAATGAAGTCTGCAGCAAAGCTCTTCTACGGACTTACCGTGTTCCTGGGGTTCATGGCTGTCGTCTACATCTTCGGCACTCAGTACCTCCAGGACACCGGTAACGTCATCAACGAAAGCCAGGGTCGCCTCGAGTGGGCTGGCGCAACCGGCCTGGTCCTCGCAGCTCTGATGACTCTGATGCTCGGTGGATACTTCCACTTCACCGAGCGCCGCTCCGACATCACCCCGGCTGACTTCGAAGAGGCAGAGATTGCCGACGGTGCAGGTACCCTCGGTTTCTTCTCCGCTAGCTCGATTTGGCCGTTCGTGATGACCATGGGCATCCTGCTCATGGGCTACGGCATCGCATTCATGGCCTACTGGCTGATCGTTCTTGGTGCGGTAATCCTGATCATCGCCGGCACGAAGCTCAACACTCAGTACATCACTCCGCCGGAGAAGCACTAGTCCGAGTGCAATCAGACTGAACCACAGTCGTAGATAACCGAAAAGTCTCTCCCACTAACAAGGGCGTTAGTGGGAGAGACTTTTTTGTTTGGGCAAGTGGGGGGATCCCAACCGGCGTTACTTTGCCGGTTAGGCTCCGCAGTCGGTAGGTGAGTGGTAAGTATGTGATTCCGTATCAAGCGAATTCGACGGGTTTCTGCCCCTTAGGCAGTTCGATGACCTCACCATCAGTCACCTGCAGATGACGCGCTTCGAGCGAGTTAATCATGCGGTGATCGTGGGTAATCACAATAATTGTGCCCTCTGCAGATGCGATCGCGTCTTGGACCTGCTCGATCAGATCCACACTCAGATGGTTGGTAGGCTCGTCGAGCAGCAAGATCTCCGGCGGGTTGGCTACGACCAACGCTAACGCCACCCGTCGTTGCTGGCCGATGGAGAGGCTTCCTACCGGGCGATTGGAATCCTCGGGGCTAAGCAATCCAAAGTCGTCGAGAGGCACGCGGGCATTGGGAGCAAGGTCGTACAACTCACGGGCGGACTTCTTTGGGTTTTCCCAGTCTTGTTCCTGAGCCAGCATGGCTACTCGACAGTTCTCGCCGATACGCACCTCGCCAGCCTGCGTCTCAACTTGCCCCATGATCGTCTTAAACAAGGTAGATTTGCCGGCCCCATTAGGGCCTGTGATAACCACCTTGTCTCCGGGACGAATAATCAGTGAACCAACTCGAATTCGATCTGGGACGACCACACCGCGCATCTTGAGGTGAAAATCCTCATCGCTTCCCGAAGCAGCGCGCTTAGTCGGTAGAGGTGCGGTCAACGGGGCATCAAAGCCCAGTAGCGCCGGCGGACGCTCCACACCTTCCTCGGTCAGCTCATCCAGTCGCTGCTTAGCCGAACGCACGCGGCGGGCGATTTGCCGCTCTACACGACCGCCACGCCGGTCATAAGCCATCTTGTTATTGTCAGTCATTGCCCGACCCGGTGAGACCTCACGGGCGCCATTCTCGATGGTGTCTTCCAACCGATTGCGTTCATGCTCCTCGGAGCGCCACTGGTGCTCCCATAGCTCACGCTGGTGGCGACGGTGCTTCGCGTAGTCGGAGTAATTACCACGGAACAGCCCGATACCAGGGCGCCCCGGCACCAAGTCTCCAATTACAGTACAAACGGCATCCAGGAAGTCGCGGTCATGTGTTGCCACCACAACCACTCCAGGGTGGTTCTGAATGGTGTCAATCACGAGCTGGCGACCGCGTTCATCGAGATGGTTGGTGGGCTCGTCGAGAAGCAAAATCTCTGGCTTTCGAATGAGCGTAATCGCGAGCCCCAGTCGCGCCCGCTGCCCGCCGGAAATCTCCGTGGTTAGTTGCTCTATCAGGGGAGCGCCGTCGGGAGCAGTACCTGTCAGGCCGAGATGGTCGAGCACAATTTCTGCGTTATGTTCGGCGTTCCAGTCATCGTGAGCCATGACGTCCGAGAAGACCTTCGAATACGCCTTCTCTGCCGCCTCAGACTCATCTGGGGTCTCTGCTAAGGCCATCGCTTCAGCTGCCTCTTCCAACTCCGCTAGACGACGTTTCGAGGGGCCGAGGGCCTCATCGATAAGCATTTGCACCGTGGAGTCGAAAGGAGCTTCCAGCTCCTGAGAGCCGAGCACACGCGTGCCAATATGAGTCACCGTACCGCTCGTGGGCCGACGACGACCCGACAGCAGCCAAAGAAGAGTGGATTTTCCGGCTCCGTTGTCTCCGACCAATCCGAGGACATCGCCGTCGGAAAGCGTGAGCGAGACATCGCGCAGAACAGGCGTGGCTTCGTAATCAAAGTTGACACCGTTGGCGACAAGCTGTGTGGCGTTGTTCGAAAGATCGGTGGTGGGGGAGGGACTCGTAGACATATGTCCATTTTAGTACTGGTAAACAGCAGATTTGGTATCCGACATATGCGGGAGTCAAGGCGAGTTCGGAAGAACCTGGGTAATAAAAACCACCCCGGTCGACATCCGAAGTGGATGCGGACCGGGGTGGTCTTATTTGAGCGCAGTAGAAAACCTACCGCGGAGTTTTACTGCTCGAGCTGGCGACGCTCTTCAGCGTTCTGAGCTTCGAGGTCACGGAACATCTGAGCCTGCTGCTCGTGGTTCTCGTGCTCGATACGAGCTGCCTCTTCGGCGATCTCCGGGGAGTCCGGGGAGAAGAAGCTACCGCGACCCGGGTTACCAGCGGCGCCCAGTTCGTTCATGGTCTTCGGGACGTAAGCACCCTGGTACTCGAGCGGAACGGCGTGGCCGTGCTCATCGACCGGACCCAGTGGCTGGTGGACCTCGATGAAGGAACCATCAGGCAGCTGGTTGATGATGCCCGTCTCAATGCCGTGCTCCAGGACAGCGCGGTCAGAGCGCTGCAGGCCGATGCAGATTCGGTAAGTGACGAAGTAAGCGATCGGAGGCAGGATGATCAGACCGATACGGCCAACCCAGGTCATCACGTTCAGCGAGATCTGGAAGTGGTATGCAATCAGGTCGTTACCACCGGACAGAGTCAGCAGGGTGTAGAAGACCAGAGCCATGGCACCCAGGCCGGAGCGAACCGGCACGTCGCGCGGACGCTGCAGCAGGTTGTGGTGGGCGTTGTCGCCGGTGATCTTCGCCTCGATGAACGGGTAAGCGAAGAGCAGGACAACCAAAATACCACAGAGCAGGGCGACCCAGAAGACTGCCGGGATCGTGTAGGAGCCCAGGTAGAGCTCCCACGGCGGCATGACACGGGCAGCACCGTCAGTCCACAGCATGTAGATATCCGGCTGGGAACCGGCGGAAACCTGCGCTGGGTTGTACGGTCCAAGGTTCCAAATTGCGTTGATCTGGAAGATACCAGCGAACAGCGCCAGGAAGCCGAAGGTAATCAGACCGAAGGAAACGGACTTGACCGCGAAGATCGGGAGGATACGAACGCCGACGACGTTGTTCTCGGTACGACCTGCGCCGGGGAACTGGGTGTGCTTCTGGTACCAGACCAGAGCCAGGTGAGCGGCAATCAGACCCAGCAGCAGAGCAGGGAGAATCAGCACGTGTGCAATGTACAGGCGTGGGATGATCATGTCACCCGGGAAGTCGCCGTTGAACATCATCCAGTGCAGCCAGGTGCCGATAATCGGCAGACCGATGATGATTGCGGACATAATACGCAGACCAACACCGGAAAGCAGGTCGTCCGGCAGGGAGTAGCCCATGAAGCCCTCTGCCACGGACAGCAGCAGGAGGATGGAACCGATGACCCAGTTAGCTTCACGCGGCTTGCGGAATGCGCCGGTGAAGAAGATGCGGAACATGTGCGCCATGATGGACACGGCGAACAGAAGAGCACCCCAGTGGTGGATCTGGCGAATGAACAGACCACCGCGAACCTCGAAGGAGATCTGCAGGGCGGTCTCGTAGGCGCGAGACATCTCGACACCGTTGAGTGGCGCGTAGGCACCGTCGTAAATGACCTTCGACATCGACGGGTCGAAGAACAGAGTCAGGTAAACACCCGAGAAGAGCAGGACTACGAAGGAGTAGAGTGCAATCTCACCCAGCAGGAAGGACCAGTGGGTAGGGAATACCTTATTGAGCTGCTTACGCATGCCGCCAGACAGGGTGTAGCGGTCATCCATATTTTTAGCAGCGGTTGCTAGTTTCGTTGGATTACTCATGATTGACGCTCCCAGAATGCCGGACCGACGGGCTCAACGAAGTTGCCCTCTGCGTACATGTAGCCTTCTTCATCAACGCTGATCGGCAGCTGCGGAAGAGCGCGAGCAGCTGGACCGAAGACCGGCTTGCCGTAGTGCAGTGCATCGAACTGCGACTGGTGGCATGGGCAGAGAATACGGTTCGTCTGCTGTTCGTACAGAGAAGTCGGGCAACCAATGTGTGTACAAATCTTCGAGTAGGCGAAGTAGTCGCCGTAGTGGAAGTCTTCCTGATCCTTGCGCAGGATTGCCTTTTCAGCGTCCTGGGAACGCAGACGAATCAGCATGACCGAGTTGCGGGAGCCGTGAATCGAGTGCATGTGTGCCTCGTAGACATCGGCATCCTTGGAGTACTTGTCGCCGTCGTTGACGTCCTCTTCCGGAAGCGGGAAGACAGTCTCCATAGAACCTGCGGACAGGTCCTCTGGGCGGAGGCGAACCAGGCGGGAAACGCCCTTGGTGGTGTAGCCGTGTGCACCCTCTTCAGCGATAGCACCGGTGTCGCGGCCGAGGTAAACCTTGTGGCCCTGCTCAACGAGAGTCCAACCGGTGGTCCACAGAGTTCCGTCACCAGTGACGTCAACGTCGTGGCGTGGCTTCCACGGGTTTTTAATCATGCCGCCAAGAGGAAGAATCATGCCGATACCAGCCAGGACGGCACCGGTACCGAGGAGGCCCTTGATAGCGGAGCGACGGCCCAGGGTGGAGGTCTGCCAAGAATCGTTCAGCAGGGCAACGATAGTCTTTTGGTCGACCTCTTCGGACGGACCATCGTGGCGGCGCTGAACCGAAATCTCTTCCGGGATGAAGCGCTTGGTGAATTTAACTGCACCAATACCCAGGGTGACGATACAGCCACCGATGGTGATACCCAGCAGCGGGGTGTACATGGTGTACAGCCACAGCCCCTCTTCGCCGTGACCCTTGTAGTGCCACGGGTAGAACAGGTAGATGGCGATGAATGCCAGGCCAAGAATGACCGACAGAGCCAGCCAGATGGCGACGCCACGGGCCGCGCGCTTTTCAGCCGGGTCGTTGGCAATCGGGAAGCGTTCCTTGCGGTAAGCAATGGTCACGTCGTCGAGCTCAGCACCCAGACGAGCGAGATCCGCATTGCTCATCTTCGACAGCTCGTCGGAGCTGTACTTCTTGTTTTCGTTATTACTCATCGGCGGGATCCAATCCAAAGAGCGGCCGCTACGAGAGCGACGATGCCTACAATCCACATGACAAGACCCTCAGCAACCGGGCCGATGCCACCAATACCCCAACCACCCTGGGTCGGAGTTTCCTTGGAGTTCTTGATGTAGGCGATGATGTCCTTCTTCTCGTCAGCAGACAGCTGGCGGTCAGAGAACTTCGGCATATTCTGCGGGCCGGTCAGCATGGCCTGGTAGATTTCCTGCTCATTTGCAGGATCCAGGACCGGTGCGTACTTACCGCTGGACAGTGCGCCGCCACGACCGGTGAAGTTGTGGCAGGATGCACAGTTCAGGCGGAACAGTTCGGAACCGCGAGCAACGTCAGCCTTGTCAAGCTCACCGTTCGGGCCGGCGTTCTTACCGCGCAGCGACTCCATAGCAATGGAGCCGTCTTCGTCGCGGACAATGCCTGCGCCGCCACCATTAGCCTGGACGTAGGCTGCGATAGCCAGCGTCTGCTCTTCGGAGTAACGCGGGGTCTTACGTGCTGCCTGAGCCTCATTGCGAAGCATCGGCATACGACCGGAGTGAACCTGGAAGTAAACCGAACCCTCGCCGACTCCAATCAGTGACTTACCGCGGTCCTTAACGCCCTGGAGGTTGGCGCCGTGGCAAGTAATACAAGCAACGTCATAAAGTTCCTTACCCTGCTTAATCATTGCGGCTTCATCCTGCTGAGCAGTAGCCGTCTGTGCATCAGGGGTCAGAGCATTAGCGAGGAAGCCAGCGCCGGTGAGGGCGAGAGCCATAGCCATAATGCCGGAGGCAGTACGGCGCATCTTGCGGCGGCCCTTTGACTTCGGGGCCGCAGCCAAGGACGTGGTGTCCTTGGTTTCGGAGGTAGTGTTTTCCATCTTTTTCCCTTTAAGACTGTTCGTGGAAAGTGGATGGGCTGTAGGCCGTACTAAACAAAGGACGGCCAATACGGCCTACTGGATGAAGTAGATGGTGATGAACAGGCCAATCCACACGACGTCGACGAAGTGCCAGTAGTACGAGACCACAATGGCAGCAGTGGCCTGTGCCGGGGTGAACTTCGCCTTGGAGGTACGGATAAGCACCACAACGAAAGCCAGCACACCCGCGAGAACGTGGGCTGCGTGGAATCCGGTTGTGATGAAGAAGACCGAACCGTAAATGGAGTTCTGAATGGTCAGACCGTGGCTAACCAGGGTGAAGTACTCGTAAGCCTGGCCAACGAGGAAGATTGCACCCAGGGCGGTAGACAGTGCGTACCACTTACGGAGTGCGAAAACGTCGCCACGCTCGGCCGCGAACACGCCCCACTGGGCAGTGAACGAAGACGACACTAGGATCACGGTGATCACTAGTGCGTACGGGACGTTGAGGTGGCCGGTACCCCAATCCCACGAATCGCCCTGGCCGTTCGCGCGTGACACGAAGTACATCGCGAACAGACCGGCGAAGAACATTAATTCCTGAGACAGGAACACAATCGTGCCGACACTGACCATATTCGGTCGGTTCAGTGTCGCAGCACGACGTGGTGCTGTCATACCTTGATTTTCAACTGCGCTCGTCACATCTAACAGTATGTACTGTTCTTAAGGAGTAGTCACGTTGCAACCCCCGTTTTTGTATAAAAATTCCTAAAATCCCAGGTCGTGAGGAAAGGTTTCTGAGAATTTCACTAATTTTCACCCTGTTGGGAACTTTCCGGTGTTTTTATCCGACGCGGGTGAATTCGAGGGTTTTGTTGTGCCGAGGTGCGCGGTGTCCATCCCCCTGGACTGTCAGGTTCACCTCCAGCGAACCTGAGTTGGCGATACTGCGGCATCAGCTGTCGGCTAGTTTATCGCAGGTTCGGCTTTGTTTAATATCGTATTTTTCCAGTTGCCCCAATGGGGGTGAGATTTTCGGTGAACGCAAAAGGCGGACCTGGTGATGCGCCGGATATATGGGGGAGGTATCTTGTCTTATTACGTACACCACGGTGGGATTTTCCAGAAACCCGTGATGTGGTGCACCTGGTGGGCGGGGTAACTAGCAGTACCTAGGTGCAGTTGTATTAATAAAGTACGAGTACAGACTTGACTATCTAGTGGAAGGGAGTGGCGATGAGCGAGATCGGCGATAAGAGGGCGGTCGAAAACTGGCGCCACGTTCTCTCCACTATTGGTGCTGGCCGCGAGGTTTCCGGTGAGGGCATTCGATTCGCCATGAATCAGATAATGTCCGGTGCTTCTGGGGACGTGCAGACCGCAACGTTTGCGTTCGGTCTCCTCGCCAAGGGAATCACGGCTGCCGAGCTCGATGCTGCGGCTGAGGGCATGCTTTCATTTGCCCGCCCAGTTCATGATCCACAGCTCGCCGGTGTTATTGAGCGCGGAGCAGTCGATATCGTCGGCACCGGTGGTGATGGCGCAAATACCGTCAACATCTCCACGATGTCCATGATTGTTATCGCTGCCAGCGGTGTGCCTGTGCTCAAGCATGGTAACCGCGCGGCTTCTTCGAAGTCGGGTGGCGCTGACATGCTGGAGGCCTTCGGCGTCGACATTGAGGACGGTCTCGTTACTTCTCCGGAACATCCGGATTTCTACGTGCGCTTCCTCTTTGCCGCTCGCTTTCATCCGGCCATGCGCTTCGCTGGACCGGTGCGCAAGGAGCTAGCGGTTCCGACCGTCTTCAACCTGTTGGGGCCGCTGACGAATCCAGCACGCCCGCAGGCGAGCTTGATTGGCTGTGCCTTCGAAGATCAGATGGAGACGATGGCGAACACCTTCGCCCGCCGTGGTCAGCGCGCGCTGGTGGTTCGCGGAAGCGATGGTCTCGACGAGATTACCGTTACTGGCCCCACCAAGGTCTTTATTGTGGAAAACGGTGAGGTTGCCGAAGATGTCATCGATCCACATGACTATGGCATGGAGTACTCCGAAATTGACGCGCTGCGTGGCGGTGACCCTGCTTACAACGCTGATGTTGCACGCCGCATTTGGGCTGGCGAGCTCGAAGGTCCGATTCGCGATGCAGTCATCCTTAACTCCGCCGCTGCAATCGCCATTTCGCGTGGTCTGGGTGGCCGTCCACTAGAGGAAGCTATGGCCGACTCCATTGAAGAGGTCAAGGAAACACTCCAGTCGGGGCTGTGTCTGGACATCCTTACCGCGGCGATGAAGGGTTAAGGTTCGCGTCGCGCTTCACGACGTGCTTGCTGCGCGTCAATTGCCCACTGAAGGTATCTTCCTGCGCCCAGCCTAGGGTAGGAAAACTCGCCTCCGGTGGGCTTTATTCGTACCTCCGGGCGCTGCAGCCATTTCCAGATAATACTGAGTTCATCAATTGATGCTCCTTTATATAAGGAGTCATCTGGAGTGACTGTTTGGGCCGAACTCTCCATGAGGTCGATGATGTAGTTCATATCCGCGCCACGTGGTGCGGTGCTGGCGCCGGCCAACCTGCCATAGCGAATTTCCGCTAGATGCCAGCCGCCATTGCCGTTGGGGAAGGCGGCTTGCAGAGATGGGATGGCGGCAAGCATGCTCAGGCGCTGCTGCTTGTCCAAGCTGATAATGAACTCCGCAGTGCGGTCACGCTGCACTGCCGCGCGTTGGAAGCGGTGTGCTTCGGCAAGTGCTGATATCTCTGCAATCATGTCTGCGATCTCGTCGGCACCGGTGGTGGAGATCTGGGTGGTTGTTATCGCAAAGTCGTCGTTAAGCGCGGAGAACCTGTCGCGGATGGCAGTAGCGGTGTCGCGCGTGCGGAAAGGACCTAGGCTGCGGGCGTCGGTGACTGTCCGGCTAATTTTGGCAGGCCGACCGGGGCTAGTGGGGACGATGTACCAGCCGCGGGTTGGTTCGGTGCGTTGTCGGTTGTAGGGCGGACGGAGTGCAGAGATCAGACGAGCCTCGCGGATTTCTGCAGCGAAGCCGTGCGGGCACTCGATGATCTCGACGCGTTCGGCTAGAGAGACCATTTCCGTAATCTTGCGACGAGAATCAGTGCCGTTGAAATACTGCAGAAGTCTACGTCGCAAATCGAGAGCTGTACCTATATATAAGGGGTCGTCATTTCTTGACCGAAAAACATAGACACCAGGGGTGTGCGGAGCTTCATCGGCAAGGTGCCGTTTAGCACGAACCTCTGGAGCGACGGTGGGCGAGTAGTGCACTAGCTCGGACGCTGTTTGTACTTCATCGCCAGCTAGTCTCTCCATGAGGTAGTGAAGAACGTCGACGGTTGCGATTGCGTCGTCAAGCGCCCGGTGGGTGGGGCGATTCGGAGAACCGACGTACCGTGCGAGCTGTGAGAGCTTGAAACTGCCAACTTGTGAGCGGTCGAGGACGCGACGCGCCAACGTGAGAGTGTCTACGACACTGGGGCTTGGCCAGTCTAGGCCCAGATCTGTGCAAGCTTGGCGGAGGAATCCAATATCGAACTTGGCATTATGAGCAACCCACACGCTTCCCCGGGCAAATTCGAGGAACTGAGTAATAACTGTGCCGAGCTGTGGGGCAGTTTCAACATCGGCGGTAGTGATGCCGGTGAGAGATGTGATGTGGTCCGGGATTTCCATGCCGGGGTCGATGAAGCTGGAAAAGGTGCCAATTGTCTTACCGCCACGGGTTTTGATGGCCCCAATTTCAATGATGTGGTCGTTCTTGGCCTTCAACCCGGTCGTTTCTAGGTCTACGACGACAAAGGTGGTGTTGAAAAGAGAATCATCGACGGAGCCTTCGAGGTGGAAGTGCTGTTGTCCTGAATTCACGTCAATAATCCTATTCTGAGCGCTCCTAGTGGTGTTAAAACTGTGAAACTTGAGCAAATTGGGCTTCCGAAGACCGAAGTGTGATGCAAAACACATTCCGGGTTCGCGGTAAAAATGCGTCGACTTCGAAGTGGTAAGTGTAAAGTCTCCTGCGAACTTCAAAACACCAGGTAGTGATAGATTTATCAAACCGTTACCATTCTGTCGCGGGGGAAGTGTCTAGTTGTAACGGATTGGTAACGGTTTAGTTCTATTGATGGTAACAACGCGCCCTAGGGCGGTTTTCTTGACGGATGGCTAGACAAAACTTGATGCCATTTCGTAACCTAATCGAGACATTGAAACGGGGCCACTGAGTTGGTGCCGGTCATTGATAAGAAAACACAGAGCCTTATCGAAGCTCTGGAGGGTCTAAGTAGTGAGAACCTCGAGAGATTCGAGCCGGGGACCCACCTCAAACCTTGGGGTGAATCCCAAAGGGAAAATCCCGGAGGGTAGGAAGTCTTCCATTCTTCCGAACCCGTCAGCTAACCCGGTCGGCTAAACAGGAAGATTTTGGAGTTTCAAAACAATGGGCAAGCACCACCGCCGTTCTAACTTTGCACGCAACGCAGTCGCATTTGGCGCAACCGTCGCCGGCGTTACCGCTCTCGCAGTTCCGACCGCTAACGCTAACCCGCTGAACGACATCCAGGGCACGCTGAACGGCTTCGATACCCCTCAGGTTGCAGGTCTGCAGGATGTTGTTGGCAAGTTCAATGATGTCGCAGGTCAGGTCACCTCCGGCAGCGTTGCAAACGTTGCAGCACCGTCCACCGGCTCGGCTATCGTCTCCGCTGCACGTTCCAAGATCGGTTCCCCGTACGTGTGGGGCGCTACCGGTCCGAACTCTTTCGACTGCTCCGGTCTGACCTCCTGGGCATACCAGCAGGTCGGTAAGTCGATCCCGCGTACCTCCCAGGCTCAGGCCTCCCAGGGCACCGCGGTCTCCAGCCCGGCACTGGGTGACATCGTTTCCTTCTACTCTGGCGCTACCCACGTCGGCATCTTCTCCGGCAACGGCAACGTGATTCACGCTCCGCAGTCCGGCGATGTCGTCAAGGAAGCTCCGATGAACTACATGCCGGTTCACAACTTCGTCCGCTTCTAATCTGTTTGAACGGATGACAACCTGTGGGGCCTAAATACCCCGCAGAGCCTTGGCTCTCTTTTTAGTGAGGGGGGCACTGAGGCGAGCGCCCGGGTGCTGACGCTATGCGCGTCGTGAAGCGCTATGGGGGGCGCTCGCCTCATTTTTGTTTTTGTACAGCGGTTACGCAATGCGTGGAGTCGAAGGGCTATCCTGGTTACTCCCTTTTGGATACCCCTTTGTGCTGGCGGTTTGTCGGTGTGTTGTTCCGCGGCAAGGCTGCTACAATTTGCTCGAATGCGTCAAGTGGTTTGATGTTTTGTTTTTCGGGGAAGAAATTTGAATACACAACTTGAAAAGGGTTTGGATTTGTCGCGGCACCGTGCCTCTCGCCGTCGCCACAACTCTCGTCGCGGTGTAGTCGGGCTCACGGTCGTGGCTGGGCTAACCTTTGGCTCCGTAGGTTTGGCGCCGATTGCGGCTGCGCAGGATGAACAGCCAGCCCCGGATTTGGCTACTGCCGACGGCATTATTGCAGAGCTGGAGAAGATTTCTCGGGATACCGAAGCGGTTTCTGAGGAAGTTACCGAGCTGGATTCCCAGGTTCAGGCCAAGGAAGAGGAACTCCGGCACGCCGAGGGGGAGCTGAAGCACGCTGAGGATCAGGTTCTCCGAGCACAGGATGACCTCAAGGCGCTCTCTGGTGAGATTTCCTACTTCGCGAAGAAGCGAATGCGTGGTGAAATCGTCGACCCGTTGTCGGCCGCGCTGGGATCTGCCAGTGCTCAGGACGCTATCGACCGTACTGGTTACATCAATAAGATGTTCCGCGATAACGATGAAGTTGTCAGCCGTGCGGTGCAAGCCCGTAAGGATGCTGAGGATGGTAAGGCCAATGCACTGCGTCTGCAGGGAGATATCCGCAAGCAGCTCGATGACCTGGCTAAGCGTCGCGATGATTTGGACAAGCGCAGCGCCGAATTTGATGAGCGCGCCGAGCATGTCAAGTCCATGGTTGATGCGCTGAGCCCCGAACAGCGGGAAATCTGGATTTCCAAGAACAACCCAATTACCGAAGGGCTGGATAAACTGCTCGGATCTTCCGCCGCAGTTGATGCCGCGATGTCGAAGCTGGGTTCCCCGTACTCGTGGGGAGCTGCTGGTCCCTCCGCATTCGACTGCTCCGGTCTGATGTACTGGGCGTACCAACAGATTGGTAAGTCCATTCCGCGTACTTCGCAGGCACAGCTCGCCGGTGGCACCCCGGTAAGCCGTGACCAGCTGCAGCCAGGTGACATCATCGGTTACTACCCGGGAATTACCCATGTAGGCATGTACATTGGCAACGGTCAGATTGTCCATGCTTCCGACTACGGCATTCCGGTCCAGGTCGTTTCCATCGACCAGGGCGGCCCGTACCAAGGCGCTGTCCGCTTCTAACTAGCGGCAGGTGGCTTCGCGTCTTTTTAGTCAAGGTAGATAAACTCGGCTCCATGTCTGCGCGCGTACTGCTCATTACGAATGACTTCCCGCCTCGCGATGGTGGAATCGAGTCCTACCTGCGCGATTTCTGTGCTCGTTTGGATCCAGAGAACCTCGTAGTCCTCGCATCCTCGCGAGCCCCCGAAGAAAAGCTCCGCGCCTACGACGAGTCGCTACCGTACCGTGTTTACCGCATGCGTGATTCCGTGCTGCTGCCACTGCCGCATGTAGCTCGTCGTGCAGCTCAGATTATTCGCACCGAACGCATTGACACCGTCTGGTTTGGTGCCGCCGCGCCACTTGGTTTGCTTGCCGACGCATGCCGTCGCGCAGGTGCTACCCGCATCGTTGCTACCACTCACGGACATGAAGTGGGCTGGTCGATGCTGCCATTGACCCGCCAGATGCTGGGGCGAATTGGTAAGAGCTCCGATGTTGTGACCTATATTTCCCGCTACACCCGTGGTCGTTTTGCGGCAGCCTTTGGCCCGCAAACAGCGTTTGAACGCCTGCCTTCTGGTGTCGATATCGAGAGGTTTTCCCCGGACCCCGAGGCGGGACAGAAGATCCGGCAGCACCACGGAATCGGTGAGTCCCAGCCGCTTATCGTCTGTATTTCCCGGCTAGTGCGCCGAAAAGGGCAAGATATGCTGATTCGCAGCATGCCTAAGGTTCTTGAGCAGCACCCGGATGCCAGGTTGCTGATTGTGGGCGTTGGTCCGTTGAATCGGGGGTTGGAAAAGCTGGCAGCAAAGCTTGGGGTCTCCGAGCAGGTCATTTTTGCCGGCAAGGTCTCCTATGATGATCTCCCTGCCTATTACAATGCAGCCAGCGTTTTCGCCATGCCCGCCCGAACCCGAGGTCGTGGCCTCGATGTAGAAGGCCTCGGCATTGTCTACTTGGAAGCACAGGCCTGCGGTGTCCCTGTCATCGCTGGCAAGTCTGGTGGCGCTCCGGAGACAGTTATCGATGGTGAAACTGGCATCGTTGTCGACGGGGCCTCGCAGCGCAGCGTCGCCACCGGACTGGTTGAGATTTTGGATGATCCGGAGCGCGCGGCGGCGATGGGGGCCTGTGGTCGGGAGCATGTTGTGCAGTCGTGGACCTGGGAGGTCATGGCTGCTCGGGCTCGCCGAATTCTCCGAACCTGCGCAATCCCTTTATAATCAACTGTTATGTCCACCGATATTCCGATTCATCCGAGCTCAGACGAGTCCGCCGCCGCTGATTGCCCGGCTATCGGTTTTGATATTGGTGGAACAAACCTGCGCGCTGCAGTGGTCAGCGCTGATGGGCAGGTGTTGTATCGAGTTCAGACTAGTTCTGACGGCAGTGTGGATGCCATTGAACGTGGCATTGTCCAGACATCCGAGCGCTTGGTTGAACGTTTTCCAGATGTCAGCGCCATCGGTTTAGCTGTAGCTGGTTTTTTGGATTCTGACCGCCAGACGGTTCGGTTCGCCCCGCATCTGCCGTGGCGCGATGCGAACGTCGTCAAGCGTTTATCCTTGCTTCTCCCGTGCCCTCTGCAGCTTGAGCACGATGCCAACTCGGCCGCCTGGGGTGAGTATCGCTTTGGTGCGGCTCGTGGTGCGGATAATTGGGTGCTGTTTGCGCTGGGTACGGGAATCGGTGGCGCGATGATGCAGGGTGGTGAGATTTACCGTGGCGCGTACGGCACGGCGCCGGAATTCGGCCACCTCACCGTTGTGCCGGATGGTCGTCCCTGTTCCTGCGGAAAGCGTGGTTGCTTGGAGCGTTACTGCTCGGGTACGGCGTTGGTTACCACAGCTCAGGAGCTCTCTGAATCCGGCCGCTACTTCTCGCGGCTTACCGACGGGCTCGTGGCCGGCTCGGCAACTGGTACCGATGTCGTCTCGGCTGCTCGGCAGGGGGATGAATTGGCTCTAGCTGCGATTGATGACTTCGCTACCTGGCTCGGGCGTGGTCTGTCGATGGTGGGCGATGTCTTTGATCCGGAATTGATTGTCATCGGTGGCGGTGTTGCCTCGGCGTCTGATTTATACCTGGACAAGGCCAAGGCCGAGTTTGCCCGCAATCTCACCGGTGCTGGCTATCGTCCGGTAGCGGATGTGCGGGTCGCTGAACTGGGTGCCGATGCCGGGTTGATTGGTGCAGCGGATATTGCGCGCAGCGTCGTGGCTGCCGAGGGTGCGGCATCGTCGTAAAGCGTCAATTGGGGGATTGTAGGGGAATTCGCCCGCGAAAAGGTGGGGGAATGGCTGCGGAGATGGATCGCCGGGCTACGTGAACCTGTATAGTTTTAAACTGTGAATAATCGCTGGTACAAGTTCTTTAAGTACATCCTCATTGGCCCTTGGCTGCGAATCTATAATCGCCCGTATTACATCGGTGGTGAGAAGATTCCTCAGGAAGGTCCAGCGCTGATGGCGTCGAACCACCTTGCTGTGATGGATCACTTTTTCTTCCCACTGGTCTGCCGCCGTCAGCTGACGTTCCTGGCGAAGGCGGAGTACTTCACCACGCCGGGCTTTGTCGGCGGTATCCAGAAGTTCTTCTTCTCATCGGTGGGGCAGGTGCCGATTGACCGTACTTCTGGTGATGCAGCTCGCGATGCGCTGAATGCCGGCTTGAAGGTGCTGTCACGCGGTGACCTGCTGGGCATTTCTTTGGAGGGCACTCGTAGTCCGGATGGTCGACTGTACCGCGGTAAAACCGGTGCGGCACGTGTAGCGCTGAAGGCCGGTGTGCCGGTGTTCCCAATGGCGATGATCGATACGGAGAAGGCCAACCCGATTGGCTCGTGGATTCCTCGTCCGGTAAAGGTCGGCACGATTATCGGCGATCCGATTGATCCGTCGGAGTACAAAGCCAAGTACAGCGATGAGTATGAAGCGGCCAGGGCACTGACGGATGACCTGATTAAGGAAATTCAGAAGCTTTCTGGTCAGGAATATGTCGATGCCTACGCGACTGATGTGAAGAAGTCCTTGGAGGCCGGCAACGGCTATCCAGCGGGAACCGAGCCGGGGGGAGAGCTGACTACTCCGGCTCCGGGGCCGAAGCCGACCCCTCGTCGCTGGTTCCGACGCGCTCGCTAGAATAATAAGGCGCAGATAGTTTTCGCGACAGTGGGGCTGCACACTTCCTAAGGCGATTCGGTGCATGGGGAAGATTTGCTCGGTAGGGCCCCACGGTCTTTTGGTCGCGAGGTAGCCGACGCGAGGCCGAGGCTGGAGAGGATTCCACACCGTGCGTTATTTTTATGACACCGAGTTTATTGAAGACGGCAAGACTATTGATCTTGTCTCCATCGGTGTCGTAGCTGAGGACGGCCGCGAGTACTACGCGGTGTCTACCGAGTTCAATGAGAGCAAGGCCGGGCCGTGGGTGCGGGCCAATGTGCTCAATCAGCTGCCCAATCCCTCATCTCCGCTGTGGAAGAACCGGGACACGATTCGCGAGGAATTGCTGGCATTTTTCACCGAACCCGGTACGGGCAGTCCAGAGCTGTGGGCCTGGGTAGGCGCCTACGACCACATTGCGTTGGTGCAGCTTTGGGGCGATATGACCAAGCTGCCGCAGTTCATGCCGCGCTATACCCGTGAACTCAAGCAGTACTGGGAAATGGCGGGCAAGCCACGGTTGCCAAAACAGACTGCAGGTAAGCACGATGCGTTGGCAGATGCCCAGCACAATCTGCTGAAGTTTCAAAAGATTGCCCAGAAGTTGCCGCTTGATTAAGCAGCGGAACTCGAATATTTGGTGACCTGACTAACACCCTTCTGGCAGGGGCACTACAATGAACTTCTGTGAGTTGGACTATTGATCTCCCTGTAGATGACCTGCCCGATCTGCCACCGCTTCCCGGCGACATGGCTGAGCGTTTCGCTGATGTCGTATCCCGCCAAGCCCTACAGCAGCCAAGCTGGGATGCCCGCGCCGCTGCTAACGTGCGTCGCATTCTCGAATCGGTGCCGCCAATTGTGGTCGCGCCTGAGGTTCGTAAGCTTCGTCAGGAGCTTGCCGACGTCGCTAATGGTAAGGCCTTCCTGCTGCAGGGCGGTGATTGTGCGGAGACCTTTGAGTCCAATACTGAACCGCACATTCGAGCCAATGTGAAGACCTTGCTGCAGATGGCCGTTGTGCTGACCTACGGCGCATCCACCCCGGTCGTAAAGATGGCTCGTATCGCTGGCCAGTACGCCAAGCCGCGCTCGAAGGACATCGACGGCGACGGCTTGCTTAGCTACCGCGGCGACATGGTCAACGGCGTTGAACCGACCGAAGAAGCTCGAGTTCACGACCCAGCTCGAATGGTGCGTGCTTACGCCAATGCCTCTGCGGCGATGAACCTGGTACGTGCACTGACAGGTTCGGGCACCGCTGACCTGCATCGTCTGCACGAGTGGAACCGTGAGTTCGTCAGCAACTCGCCGGCTGGCGCCCGCTACGAGGACCTGGCACGCGAGATTGATCACGCACTGCAGTTCATGGCTGCCTGTGGTGTTGCGGACTCGAACCTGCAGACCGCGCAGATTTACTGCTCGCATGAGGCACTGGTTGTTGACTACGAGCGCGCTATGCTGCGCCTGTCTGAAAACGATGGCAATCAGGAGCTGTTCAATCTCTCGGCGCACCAGCTGTGGATTGGTGAACGTACCCGTGGCATTGAGGACTTCCACATCAACCTGGCTGCCATGATTGGCAACCCCGTCGGTGTGAAGATTGGCCCGACCACCACACCGGAGGAGGCTGTTGCTTACGCCGACAAGCTCGACCCGTTCTTCCAGCCTGGTCGCCTGACCCTGACTTCGCGTCTGGGCAATGACAAGGTTCGCTCCGTGCTGCCTCCCATCGTTGAGGCTGTGGAAGCTTCTGGTCACAAGGTCATTTGGCAGTGCGATCCGATGCACGGTAACACTTACTCGGCCACCAACGGTTACAAGACCCGCCACTTCGACCGCATTGTCGACGAGGTTCAGGGCTTCTTCGAGGTGCACCGCTCGATCGGCTCGCACCCGGGTGGTATCCACGTGGAGCTGACCGGCGAAGATGTCACTGAGTGCCTCGGTGGCGCGCAGGACATTTCCGATGTCGATCTGCCAGGCCGTTACGCATCCGCCTGTGACCCGCGTTTGAACACTCAGCAGTCGCTGGAGCTGGCCTTCCTGGTTGCCGAGATGCTGCGCAACTAGTTGCAACCTGCTCAGCTAGATAGAACTAGCCCAGCTAGTGCTGCACCGCACTCAGTAGAGCGCCGCACTTTTTACAGAGTGCTGACCGAAATGCTGTCACCCGCCGTGGCCTTAGCGCCCGGTCGGGGTGACTGCAATACGATGCGATCGTCATCGTTCGCAGAGCCGTCGATGTCGAGCTGAAGATGCTGTTTCTCCGCTTCACGACGTGCCTGCGCAACAGTTTTACCCAGCAGCTGCGGAACCTTCACTGCTCTGGACACGGTCAGCGTGACAGTCGCATCATTGGGGTTAACCAGACGACCTGCACTCGGTGAGACTGCGTCAACACGACCGTAGTCGCGCGAGGAGGAGGACGCCTCCTTTACTTCGCTTACCTCAATGCCCTCACGCTGCAGAATTTGACGAGCAGTATCCTCCGACTTGCCCACTACATTGGGCACTTCGATGCCGTTGTTAATGGTCAACGTCACCGAACTACCGCGTTCGAGGCCAGTGCCTTCCTCAGGAGACACAGAAAGAACCTCTTCCGGCTCAGCAGAGGAGGAAAACTCCGCCGATACCTCCCGGACTTCGAGCCCGGCCTTGCTCAACAGCTCACGAGCTTCATCCTCTTGAAGCCCCACAATCTTTGGCACCTTCACCGGTGCAGGCCCCTTGGAGTAATGCACAGTCACAACTGAGCCAACTTCGACGGTCTGTCCTGGAGCAGGAACCGCAAAGACCAAGCCGCCGGTGGAGACATCATCGGAAAAGACGGGGTCTCCGACCTCTTCTTTCAACGTCCGCTTAGCTAGGGCAGCGCTGAACACTTCCTTTGAGTGGTTCGCGGGATATGCGGGCACAGTCGGGCGGCCGAGGCTGACCAGTACGCGAACATCATCACCGCGGACAACCCGCGCTCCAGCCAGAGGGTCCGAGCCAATAATCTGGGACACTGCGACATCGTTGTCGTAGCGCTCATCAACCACCGGTTCAAAGCCCGCCTCACTGATTGCGGTCATCGCCTGTGGTTGTGACAGCCCAGTGATAGAAGGCACTTCGCCGTAACGGCCAGAGCCCAGCCACCATGCTCCAAGCCCCATGCCCAACGTGGCAACCAGGGCGATAATCAGCCACAATGCACATCCACGGCGCGTCCGCTGTCGGGTAGCTCGACGGCTCTTCGGCGTCTGAGTCTGAGCAGATCGCGGCTGCGGATGCTGCGGGTACTGTGAGCTCTGAGTGTCCGGCGGCAGCGGATATTCCGGAGTACCCGGGACGTCGGCTGGAACGAGAACTCCACCAGACGGCTCCGGGGATTCCCAGCCAGTGGGGTTGTATCCGTCATGGCGATCGAAAGTGCGCGTCCGCCCCGCATCCGGGTCGTCGAAATCATCGAAAATATTCGGTGGTCCCGGTGGTCGGGAAGAAACGGGGCTACCGGGTGCGTCCGTCGAGAAGCCATAGCCGTCGTGACCGAAGCGCTCGGGTGCGGTCTCTGCGGTGCCGTGTCGGTCATCGAAATGGTCGTTGCCCGGTCGGTGGAAGTCCTCTGTGAGCCCCTCCATGGCGGCAGCGTTGGCGGCTGCTGAATTTACGGGCGACGGCACGCGGAATGGTGGCAGCGCGAGTTTGTCCGCAATGTCTTCGAGTGCGGCACCGAATTCCTCGGCCGTCTCAAACCGATCCTCCGGCCTGCGGGAACAAGCGTGGGCGACCAACTCGTCGAACTCCTCGGGAACGCCGTCGATGAGCTCCGAGGGTGGCGGGACATCTTCGTTCAATCGCTTCATGGCAACGCCCAATGAGGAATCGGCGATGAATGGAGTGGTGCCGGTAAGCAGCTCAAAGAGCAAAATACCCGCCGCATACACATCGGAGGCAGGGGAGATGGATTCACCCGTGACCTGCTCCGGAGCCAGATAAGCGACGGTGCCGACGATGACCGAGTTAGAGGTCACCTTGGCATCAGCGGCCGCGCGCACTAGACCGAAGTCCGCCAGCTTCACCCGCCCGTCCGAAGCAATCAGCACATTTTCCGGCTTGATATCTCGGTGCACCATGCCGCGAGAATGCGCCACCGATAGGGCGCGCAGAACCGAGCGCATCACGACGGCAGCTGCATGCGGAGGCATCGGACCGCGCTGACGGAGCAGCTCGCGGAGGGTTCCCCCGTCGACGAATTCCATAATGAGGAACACATGCCCTGCCGGATCCGTGCCCTGGTCGTAGACGTTGACGAGCGACTCGTCATTGAGGTGCGCGACCGCGCGGGCCTCACGTTCGAAGCGGATGCGGAAAGACTCGTCGTCGACAAAACGCGGATCCATGACCTTTGCGGCCACCCTGCGATCGAGCCGCAAATCGGTGGCGCAGTACACGGTGCTCATGCCACCGTGTGCGATGGTGGCTCCGATACGGTAGCGACCATCGAGAATCTGCCCCTCGACAAGCTGCGACATAAACCAGCCTTCCCTGTTCCAATCAGTTGCTTCTAATAAGTATATGGGGACGTACCTACTGCAAGGCCAACGCGCTAAAGTGACCAGTGTGAGAAAGATTCCAACTTGCCACGATGTCCTGAGCGCCGACGAACCCACTCTCGCGCTGCCCGATGCCGCTGACCTCATTGGCGTCACCGTTACCCGAATTCACGCGTTGCTGCAGGAGGGGCGTCTTATTGCAGTCCACCGCGACGGCATTGCACAAATTCCCGCCCGCTTCTTTGAAGATGACGAGGTCGCGCGTTTTGTACCTGGCGCACTCGCATTGCTTGCCGACGGCGGCTATACGCGAGAAGAAACGCTGGAGTGGCTATTCACCGAAGATGAATCTCTGCCTGGGCGTCCGGTGGATGCCTTGCACGGTCACCTCGCACGCGAAGTAATGCGTCGCGCACAGGCTATGGCGTTGTAAAACCCGGACGGCGTCCCACGCCCGCTTCCTACGCCCCCGATAGCTCCTGTCGTAATCGCCCGGCCACTGCTGTGAAAAGCAGCGGGAGGGCGATTTTTGCTTTTCGAGCGCGTCCCACGTGAGCGCGTTGCGCAAAGACGTTGTAGTTCATGCGCTCAATTTCGCCGAGAATATCAGAGTAGAGAATCTCCGCGGCACGGATAGCCTGACGCCCTGGCACCTCCAACATGTTCACGCCGCTGCTGGCTTCGGCATAGAGCGCGCGGTTGCGAGCGATGAAGTAGGCCAATGCCTGACGTACCGCCGGGGTCGTCTGTCCCGTGGTGGCACAGAAGCCGATCTCCTCGGTACCCACTCCGAAGGCCTCCCACTCATTCAGTGGTAGGTAAATACGGCCACGGCGAAAATCCTCGGCGATGTCGCGGAGGAAATTTGTCACCTGAAAGGCTTTTCCCAGGCGCTCTGCGTAGGGGATGGCTTCCTCACAGGAGACCCCTGTGCGGGTTCCTAGGATGGGCATCATCTCAAGGCCGATGACTGCTGCGGAGCCCCACATATACGAGTCGAGCTGCTCCCATGTTTCAAAATGCGCAATATGGCAGGATGCGTCGGGCACGTCCATCAGCATGGAGTGAACAAAGTCCGCAGAGAGCTGTGGATCGATGTCGTAGTCGCGAAAAGTCTGTGCGGCCGCCGAGATGACGGCACGGTCGCGGTCGCGGTGGACGTCGTCAAGCGAACCGATGACGACAGCTGAGTGGAAAAGCTCGCTTAAGCGTGTGACCGTGGCTTCGATGTGCGTGGGCGAGCGGTCGGCATCGGCGGGGCAGTCGACGTAGTCATCGACAATGCGCGCCCAGGCGTAGAGGGACCACACCGCACGCTGTTGGCGGGGTGTCAAAAGCCTCGTGGCCAGGGAATACGTGCGACCGTGGGAGGCCATAATATCGCGGCAGAGCTCGTAGGACTGTGGTAGCGCGATGGTCGAGAAAGGCTGTGGGGTGGGCATGGACAACTATGCGACCTCGGTCGACCGCGGCAGGGGCGCCACCGTGGAATCCGTGTTTGCGGCGGTTTTATCGTCGCGCCACGGGTACTTCCAGCTGAATTTTCCAGTGGTCAGCCAGCCGACGGCCAACCAGCCGAGAACGGTGATGATAACCATCCAGGGCGCGTCGTAGAAGCGGTGATTGCCGCCGCCGGCGAACGACAGCGACAGGATGAATGTGAACAACACGGTGCCTTGAATCACCCATCGTGGCGGGCGAATCGTTCCCATGGGAGTCAACAAGCTGGCGTAGTACCAGGGCAGTGCCACGGCATTAAAGACGCAGGCCACCACATAGGCGGCAATCATGCCAGCGACATTGTTACGAGGGGTGGATCGGAAGTAGAACCAGGAAATCACGAGCCCCACCAGCATGATGACAGAGGAGACCACGCGTGTGTGGCTGACGATGATGTTGAAACCGATGTCGTCGTTGAACCACGCCATGACGCCGGAGATTACACCAGCGACCGCTGACGGTGCTGCTAGTGGGTTAATCACCTTGGTATTGCCACTGATTTCGGAGATCCAGCCCCAGCTCGAGCCGGTCAGCCACGTCACCACTGCAAGCGTGCCGACGCAGACTGCGGCCAACGCGATGCCCACACCGGCAATCGCCGGAATCTTGCGCAGCATCTTATGAACCGTGGTGATTGGCTCGCGCCTGGTCAACACAATCCACACGACGAAGGGCAGCGCCAGGATGGCGGTGGCTTTCAGCGCGACGCCGATTCCGATGAGGACAGCGGCGACCAGGCCACCCCGCATGTGCTCCATGCGCAGTGCGGCGACGAGCGCCAAGCTGACCAAGCCGACCATTAGTGCTTCGTTGTGCATACCCGCAATCAGATGCAGTAGCACCAGTGGATTGAGCACTCCGAGCCACTGTGCGAAAGCCGGATTTGCTCCAAGCGCCCGGGCGATTCGCGGGATCGACCAGACAATGGCGGCGAAGCCCAGCAGGCACACAATGCGGTAGAGAATCACGCCGACGGTGATGTTGTCGCCGACAATCCGCGTGATGACCTCGCCAATTCCCAGATGCAGCGGGCCATATGGGGTGGTGGTATTCCGCCAGTCTGCGGATACCTCCAGCAGCATTGGCCCTGGATTGGCTGCAGCTCCCTCGGTGTAGGGATCAAACCCATCGCGGACCATCGCGCCCTGCATGAGATACGAATAGACATCGCGAGAGAACAGCGGTGCGGCCAGCGCGAGGGGGATTGCCCAGGCCAACAGGATTGAATTGAACCGGCGCAACGTGGACTCATCGCCGCCAGTGCTCGCTATCGCCATAGCATCTGCTGTGGCTCCAGAATGGGCAGAACCGGCCGCAATGTCCCGGATAGTCCCCTTCGAGAACAGCAGTTCCCGCCCGATGCGCAGCCACGAGATAAGCAGCAGGGCGATACCTACCCAAATCACAATCTCACAGAAAATCTGACCGTGACCGTAGGTGATCCAGTCAAGTCCCAGAGCGTGGACAAGGCCGCCACGGTAGCGGTTCGCACCGGAACCGTAGGAGCCCAGAGCAATGAGGATGCCACCATAGACACCCAGCTGAGCACTCCGCGATAAATTCATGTCAACCTAAACAATCGATACATTGCTGATGCATTAATCCTAGTTGGTCAGTGACCACCGGCAGACATCCGGGAGACATTCAGGAGCTAAGGCGTTTCAAACCGCTGTGCCGCAAGTCGTCCAGAAATCATGACCGTCGGCACGCCAACTCCCGGCACCGTCGTCGATCCCGCCAGCGTCAGATTCTTTGGCATCTTCGGAGAGAAGTTGCGGGGACGGAACGGCCCCGTCTGTCGGAACAGATGCGCCAGCCCAAACGGCGAGCCAACGCCCATGTCACGTTCTTGCCACTGCTGAGGGGTATCGATCCGACCGACTCGCCACTTCGTAGAGATTCCGGTCAGTCCGCGCCGCTCCAGCTCAGCGGTTATGTTCGCGACGTAGTTCCCACCGATTCGCGACCAAATCAGATTGGCCGACTGCAAGTTGGGGCACGGCGCGAGCACGCTGACGGGCTCCCACTGCACGCCGTTTGCATCTGTGACGATACGCTCCGGCGCGCTCACCGCAGGCCGAGTGACCAGCAATGACGGGTCCGACATTAGCTTTCCATGACGCGGTGACGAGATTTCTTCAAAGGTCTCGTTCCACTTTTCGCCAAACGAAATCAGGTGATGCCGTTTCGGCCACGTCGTCGTCTCCGAAACCGGAATCAGTCCGTGCGCCACCACCGCCGATGGGGAAAATCGAACTGGGAACAGCCGCCGCGCTCCCGTCCGCTTTACGACGCTCCGAAGGCCTCGCCGCTTCGATGAGCTACTGGCGGCAGAGGTAGTCGCGTCGTGAAGCCAGCTCTGCACCACAGGTAAATCGGTAGTAGCGATGACGGCATCGGCGGGACGCTCGCCAGTTGCTGTGGTGATGGCGGAGACAAAGCCTGCCTCGTCGACTTTCAGTCCAGTGACATCAACGCCGAAGTCGATAGTTCCGCCAGCTCGGCGGACGGCCTCGGCGAGCAGTTCGCTGACGGCGCCTATACCCGACCCAAATGCGGGGGAGTGCGGATAGTAAACCCCCATCGAGGTATCCATGTGGGAAATGCAGCCGTAGACCGCACGGGCCTTAGCAGGAGGTACACCTGCGTAAAGCGCCTGGAAGCTGAAAACGCGAGCGAGATCATTATCTCCGAGGAAGGCACGAATCTTAGGTTCGAGGGCGCCGAAGGCACCGAGTCGGAGGAGCGTAGTGAGGTCGCGCAGCGCGCCGGGCCCAGTGAATAGGTCCGTGACGCGGTCAAAGCTGCGGGACATGAAGTTGTCGAAGCAGGCATTGAAGAGAGTTTGCAGCCACGTGCGGAGTTTGCGGTAGCCGGTGACGGTGGAGTCAGAGGCGCCGAAGCGGGCGAGCTCATCGGCCATCATGTCTTCGTTGGAGAACACGTCGAGCCCGCCGCGGGTGGCAAATTCCGCACGGTAGGTGGGCGTGATTGGGGAGGCCGAAAAACCCGGGTCGATATCGCGCGCGTAGAGGCCGACGGCGGTGAGGGCATCGTCGACAAGCGAGGGCATGGTCCATACAGTTGCGCCAGTGTCGAAGACCGCGGTGAGCGATTGCTCGTCGATGTCGACGGTGACGGGTTCACTGGCGCAGCGTCCGCCGACGAAACTTTCCCGCTCGACAACGGTGACATCGTAGCCATCGGCGATGGCGTAGAGCGCGGCGGTAAGTCCGGACAGGCCTGCGCCGATGATGGTCAGTCGTGGTTTGGCGCCCTTATGAGGACGAGTGACCGCACGTCGCAGACGTGGGGAATTACTGGGGGCACGAGTGGGGGAAGCAGCGGGCATGACTACGCAACACCTGGTCTAATGCTGACGAGCGGTGGCGCGAACGCCCATAGCAATGAGGCTCTCGCGCGAGGTTGCAGGCAGGTCGGCATTCTCGATAGTGGAGAAAGCGCGGCTAGTCAGACGGTCAATTTCACGTTCGACGGCATCGGCAGCGCCGGAATCAGCGATGAGATTGCGTAGCTCATCGATTTCTGCAGCAGACGAGACCGCTCCCAGGCGTTCATCGATAAAGCGGGCCTTTTCAGGTGCGGCATCTCGGTACAGGCTTAAGGCCTGGCTGACTAGGACAGTTCGCTTGCCCTCGCGGAGGTCATCGCCGGCGGGCTTGCCCGTGACTTCGGGATCGCCGAAAACGCCCAGCTGATCGTCGCGGAGCTGGAATGCCACACCGATGTCGCGGCCGAAGCTGCGGTAGGCCTCAACCAATTCCGCTGGCGCGCCGGCAATCGCGGCACCAATGTGGAGAGGCCGCTCGATGGTGTAGGCGGCGGTCTTGAACAGATTGATTTTCTCAGCGGTCTCGACGCGACTGTCCCGGCTGGCTTCGGCCGTGATATCGAGCAGTTGGCCGCCAAGTACTTCAGTGCGCATCGCCCGCCAGGGGACAAGTGCGCGGGTTAGTGCCTCCGAGCTGAGGCCTGAAGAGTGCATCATGTCATCAGCCCAGGTCAAAGCGACATCGCCAATGAGAATCGCGGCGGAAATACCGAAGCGGTCGGCGGCTCCATTCCAGCGATTGGCCTCGTGCTTGGCCTCGAATACCTTGTGGATAGTCGGTGCGCCACGGCGCGTATCAGCGTCATCGATGATGTCGTCATGAATGAGTGCGCAGGCTTGAATGAGTTCCAGGGCACTCACCGCGTTCATCACAGCCTGGGAATCCTCGGCTGGGGAGAAACGGCCTTCGAGGCCGCCTGCTCCCAGCCATCCCTGCCAGGCGAAGGCTGGACGCACGCGCTTGCCCCCATTGAGGACGAAAGAGTGGAGCGAGTCTATGGCCTCGGTGTACACCGCATCGACCGACGCGACATCGCCGCCACGGCTGTTGAGGTAATCCTCCAGCGTTTTGGTAACAGCAGCTGGTACTTCGCGGGGCTGCAGCGCGGCCAAATCCAGTTCTTCGCTCATGTGAGCCTCTCGTCGATGACGGGTAATGCTGACTCAAGAATAGGACACCACTTAGTATGAGTGACTATGTCCTCAACAATGCCACTGTCGCCAGGCCGCCAAGTGACAATCCGCCAGGCGCTTTCAATGCCGAGCGCGGGCAGTATTCCCTTCTCGGTCGAGTTCATGCCCCCGCGTGACGACGCCGCCGAGGAACGTCTTCTCCGAGCAGCTGAGGCTTTCCATGATCTTGGCGCCTCCTTTGCATCGGTGACCTACGGCGCCGGTGGTTCTAGCCGCGACCGCACCCTGCGAATCGCCCAACGCGTTTCGAAGCAGCCGCTTACAACGCTTGTGCACCTGACATTGGTAGAGCACACCGTCGACGAGTTGCGAGAAATCCTGCGTTCTTACCTCAGCGCGGGGCTGACGAATCTGCTCGTTCTGCGTGGTGATCCGCCGGGAGACCCCCTTGGTCCTTGGGTGGAGACCGAGGGCGGTCTGCACTACGCCAGCGAGCTGATTGAGCTGATTAAGGCCGAGCCGGAGTTCGAAAAATTTGAAATCGGCATTGCGTCGTTCCCGGAAGGACACTACCGCTCGCCAGATTTGGACCATGACACGCAGTACACGCTTGCCAAGCTGCGCGCGGGAGCCGAATACTCGATCACTCAGATGTTCTTCGATATTGAGCACTACTTGCGCCTTCGAGACCGCCTGGTGGAAGCCGACCCAGTGCACGGTGCCAAGCCCATCATTCCGGGGCTGATGCCGATTACGTCGCTGCGCTCAGTGCGCAAGCAGGTTGAGCTCTCAGGGGCGCAGTTGCCATCCGATTTGGAGGAACGCCTGATTAAGGCAGCAGATGGTGACGAGCAGGCCAATAAGGATGAGATTCGCAAGATTGGTATCGAGTTTTCGACCAACATGGCAGAGCGTCTCATCGCCGAAGGCGTGCCGGGGCTGCACTTTATGACTATGAACTTCGCCCGCGCCTCCCAGGAAGTTTTGCACAACCTCGGCATGGCACCCGCATGGGGCACCGGCCAGGATATGCTGCGCGGCGGTTTTTAATTGCTAAAAGTCCTGCATGTCGCGGATTCTTCGCGCCCACAGGACACCTAGTACTGAGGCCAGGACACCGGCGACTGTGGTCACACCGGCAAACAATAGGAATTGATTCCGTTTGGTGGATCCAGCCGGCGACGAAGCCCATACATTATGGTTCTCGCCACTGGCGAGCTGCCACTCCACCTTGTTCGGTTCGGTCTGGCGGCCATTGGAGTCAGTAACCTGCTCCGGGAACGCGACGACGAAATCAACCTTCGCGCCGGGCATGTGAGTCAAATCCATGTGGCCGTTCATCGAAATCTTGCCGCCACCGGTACGGTCTAGGTCGATGTCTATGCGATCGTCGGAAAGCTGTCGGAGCGTATCGGTGAGTTCAATGAAGTGCAGCTCGTTGAACGAGACTTCCATCTTTCCCGTGGAGGAGTCGATTTCTCCCTGTGAGACGCGGTCGGAGAGATCTTCCGGCACTTGCCACTGCTCAAATTGGGAACGGACTTCCTCCGTGGGCGTTACGTGAATTGTGCCCGAGACCCTGTCGTCGCCGGAAATGGTAATGCCAGCCTGTGCGTCAAAGCAGCCGCTGAGCGGCAAGATGGCGGCAATCCCTGCCATTGCTGTGGCAATGCGCAGAGGCGAAAGCCGTCGACGTGGTGTGGAAGGTTCACTCGGTGATGATGTCACGGGGAAGATCTACTCCTAGAACTGCAAAGGGACGGGAGTCCCCTGTGAAATAAAAGTTCCTTAAAACATCCTTGAAACCAAATTGGCGGTAGAGCTGCCATGCCCTATTGGCCTCATTCGGGTATTCCGGGGTTGACAACAGAACTCGCGTCTCTGGGCGGGAATCGACCAACTCGCGGAGCAGCCGTTTACCGAGTCCCCGCCCCTGAAAGCTGGGGTGTATGTGAATCTCAGACAGTTCGGCGTAGTTGCCCAAGAGCTTGACGACGTCCGGTAGCGAGCGCCCGTCCATGAGCAGTCCATCTCTTACCTGGCGATACCACCAGTGCGTGTCCAATCCTGTACGGCAGTAGCCGATGCCAACCAACCTGCAGCGCGGATCGCGGAGAGCCTGGGCGGGGGAGAGCTCTTCGGGGTGAGCTATGGCTGCAGCAGCCATGAAACCGGGTTGAGTGGTTTGCTTCTGCCACTCATGGAGACGACCGGGCAAGATCGCGGGGTTGTACTGCATCGCGGTGATGTAGAGAGCCACTGCTTCTTGCAGGCGGAGATTGAAGTCTCCTGCTGTCATCGGAACCACGCTGTATTTCACAGTGACCAGATTAGCGACATAGACGAACTTAGTTGTGAGATTACTGCAATAACATCGAGTCGAACAGGTGTGCGAAAGTATGCCTGGCGTAGTCCGGGGTTGGGGATAGATTGCAATCAATCCCGCTAAGGGGAAGCGGAAAATCTGTGCTCATGTGAATGCTGTGTGAAAGGAGAAGCAGGGCGGTGGCAAGGTCGAACGTGGTGGAGTTTAGGGCGATTTCGCAGTCGGGTTCGGTCGCCCCGGTCGGTGTCTCAAAGCAATCGCTGGAGCTGCTGGGGCGGGCAGAGGCTCTGCTAGTGAATGCTCGGAATGCCGGCTCTGATGAGATGCTGGAGCTTTCCTACTGTGCGGCACTGCGCTGCGCAGGCGCGCTGTTGAATCGCGACGATGCATCGGCGGCTGGGGGTTCTGGCTCGGGCTCTCGTTCGGGCTCGGCAGTTAAGCGTCGTCGTTCGGCAACACAGAGTGCCTGGTTGCGTTTAAAGAAAGAGCAGCCCGAATTTGATAGCTGGGTCACCAAATTCGAGCAGTTCACCGCGCTGCGTGAGGAAGTCCGGTTGGGTATTTCGCGTCGCATTGACTCGCGGCGGGCACAGGAGTTGTGGGATTTAAGTTGTGCATTCTTGGGGGCCGTCCGGGCCGAGCTGGGTGTTCTGCCCGCGGCTGCGTAAGCCGGTGGGAGCGTGTTAGAGCGTTGCTTTCCTAAATAAATGGGGGATTGTTCGGATTCATGGAACAATAGAGGTGAGTCGCCCGTTGAAGGGGTAAGAATGAAGCTAACGGACGCCGCGTTAGCAGCAGGTGGCCTGTGATTAACTTTGTTGTATCGGCATTGTTAGTTGAAGGGTCGAGGCTCGCCAGTACCGCGGTGGGCAATGCTCAAGTAGGCGATGGAGGAATTGTGGGACTATCTGAGCACGAACAGCGAATGCTCGACGAAATCGAGTCTGCACTCTACGCTGAGGATCCTAAATTTAGTTCGACGATGGCCGGAAATGCGTTCAGCTTTCCGGAGGAAAACAGCGCACCCCGTGGGTTTTCGATCCAGGTTTTTGCGCTCATGCTCCTTGGTCTGCTGATGCTGATTGGCGGCGTCGCTCTTTTCTCTGTGAGTAATTGGTTCATTGTGTTGTCGGTAGCTGGCTTTGGTCTTATGTTCGGTTCCGGCGTTTGGGCTCTGACTGGTGCCGGTAAGCAGGCGAAGTCTAGTTCTGCTTCGGGGCTGAACTTTGGAAAGTCTAAGTCCGGGGCGGCAAAGAGTCGTCGAGGAGCCTCGGGTGGTCGTGGTTCCTCTGGTGATTCCACGTTGGAATCACGTTTCCGTGGCCGCTTCGAGGGGCGTTAGGGGATAGGCCTCGAAGATAAAAAGTGAGGGCAAGCCAGTGATGGCTTGCCCTCACTTTTTATTTTTCTAGACGCGAATCGTCTCCACAAGATCTCACCCACTTTGCCCCACCGCGAGTCCCCACTTTTCCCTACTTAGCTATTGAGGTGGAGGAATTCTTATCTGCAGTCGTCGCTGGCATTCCTGAAAGTTTGGCTCCGGCGATACAAAGTTGCAGTTCAACGCGCTAAGTCTGGCGACCATGTTGAATCTGGATAGTTTTTAGTAGGTAAGTGGTGTGTAGTGGGGTGCAGACCGCCTGTTGTTAACTGTGTGGTTGGTGTGACGTCGTTATCGGTGGGGTTGCGGGTGGGTGCCCCACTTTTTGTTCGCACTTTAAATGTCGAGGAGGTTCGTTAAAAGACCATGTCAAGTGGGTTAAATCAAATGTCGCGGCGGTGGGGTTGCGCTGATATTGTGGCTATTTTTCTCCTTCTTGTGTTGATAGTGGCAGATAGTGGGGTAAAGTGGGGCGTGATGTTGATTGAGGTTGGTCAACATTGCAGAAGTGAATATCCGATTTGCGCTTAAAGTTTGGCGAGATTTTGGCACGGCGGGAAAAGTACAGCCCTCCGGTTCTGCTTGAGGGCAACGCCTAAATCCCTGAATTCGGTAAGCGTTTGTGCGTTGACATTGAGGTTGACACGGGGATAGGAGGCCAGTGACGCATGTTTCTGGGCACCTATACTCCGAAGCTTGATGACAAAGGGCGCCTGACGTTGCCGGCGAAGTTCCGCGAGGATCTCGCAGGTGGCCTGATGGTCACTAAAGGGCAGGATCATTCTCTGGCGGTGTATCCGAAAGAGGAGTTCGTCAAACTAGCTCAGCGGGCCACTAAGGCCTCTCGTACGAATGCCAAGGCGCGAGCTTTCATCCGAAATCTTGCGGCGAGCACCGATGAGCAGCGCCCCGATGGTTCCGGACGAATCACGTTATCGATGGATCACCGTCGGTACGCGAATCTCTCCAAGGAGTGCGTGGTTATCGGTTCTATTGACTTTCTGGAGATCTGGGACAAAGAGTCCTGGGAGGCCTACCAGGCGGAGCATGAAGCTGATTTCTCCGAAGGTGAGGATGACTCGCTGTTCGGCGTTTTATAAACCGCTTGAAATAACCGAAAAGAGGGAATGTCCGCATGGACTCTGCCTGATAGCCCCTGGTGTACTTCCCCGATACCAGGTTCTGTCAGGCGGGGCCCTGTGAACATCCCCGCTTTTTGTTTAAGCACCGATAGCAGCATTCCCAGTAGTGCTCATGGGGTGCGGTCTGGTTGCTGGCGCGGCACTCGTCGTTAAGCAAACCGGGAATACACTCGATAGATTGTCTGACCAGTGCAAACATACCCGGTGAGGAGGGGAAATGAACGGATCGGCGCCTGCGGATGATCGCAAGTCCGGCGAGTTTGGTCATGTCCCCGTTTTGCTTCATCGAGTAACTGATTTGTTGCGCCCGGGCATCGAGGCGCTGGGTGACGACGCAGTAGTTGTCGACGGCACTCTTGGTGCCGGTGGGCACACGGAATATCTGTTGGAGCAGTTCCCGAAGCTCTGCGTTGTTGGACTTGATCGCGATGACAATGCATTGCGCGGGGCAGAAGAACGTCTCGCGCGTTTCGGTGATCGCTTTGTAGGGTTCCGCGTGCGTTTCGATTCGCTCGCCGAGGTGCTCAGTGGTGAGATTCCTGCAGCCGCTGGTGGAAGTGGCGCGGAGAACATTCTTGCCCGCGCCGCTGAGAAGGGCATCGCAGGTGCGCTTTTCGATCTCGGTGTTTCCTCGATGCAGCTTGACCAGGTCAATCGTGGGTTTGCCTACCGAGTCGACGCCCCGCTGGACATGCGCATGGATGCAAGCCAGGGGATTACTGCAGCGGATGTGCTCAATACCTATTCGCACGGTGATATCGCGCGCATCCTATCGACTTACGGCGACGAGCGCTTCGCCGGCAAGATCGCCTCGGCAATCCTGCGTGAGCGGGAAAAGGAACCGTTTACCACCTCCGGCCGTCTGGTTGAGCTGCTCTATGAAACCATTCCGGCGGCATCTCGCCGTAAGGGCGGACACCCGGCCAAGCGTACGTTCCAGGCTCTTCGTATCGAGGTAAATCGTGAGCTTGAAGCTCTAGAAAATGTGCTGCCGCAGGTCTGCGATGCACTCGCAGTCGATGGGCGTGCAGTGTTCATGAGCTACCAGAGTCTGGAAGACCGCATCGTTAAAAAGGACTTTGCGGAGCGTGTGAAGTCGACAACCCCACCGGGGCTCCCGATGGAGCTTCCGGGGCATGAACCGCACTTTGCTCTCATCACGAGAGGTGCGGAGAAGGCGTCGGCAAGCGAGATCGAAGACAACCCCCGAGCCGCACCGGTGCGAGTTCGCTGTATCGAGCGAATTCGAGCCGATTGACCCAACCCTTTCCAACCGCACCAAACGCACCCTTCACAATCTAAGTACTGGGAGAACTTTCGAGCATGGCAACGACAATCACGGAGCACGCCCCCACCCGGCGCACTTCCCGCGGCGCGTCTGCAACCGTCGCCGGTGCCAAGACGAAGACTCGTCAGCGCGGTCGCAGCGCCCGCACGGAAAAGGATCTTTATCGGCGTCGGCGGTTTGGGCGCACAGGTTCTCAACAGGTCATCTCGGTGCGGGGGCGTCGCGTTACGACGTCCTCGAGGGATAGCCACAAGTTTGCCGGTGCGGCTCTAATGATTTTTCTCGTTGTCGCGGGCATCGTGATGGCGATGTTCCTGTCTGGTATTTCGACATCGACATCCTTGCAGCTGGATGCTGCGCAGACCAAGGAAAAGGAGCTGCGTAACCAGCTGGAGGTGCTCGAGCGGGATGTTGCTTACATGAAGTCAACCGGCGCTATCGCGCAACGTGCTGTGGAAGAGGGCATGGTCAATCCGGAGCAGCCTGCCGTTTTGACGACTGATCCGGAAGGCAAGGTCGTGGAAGTGCGACCGGGCGATGAGAAGCAGCAGAAGATTATCGACCTCAACAGTGAGTCGCCGAATAATCCGCATGCGCCGTCGTCGAACCCGAAGGACACCGAGAATGTTCCGGGGATGCAGGCACCGGCTATTGAGGAAGCGCACCCACGTCCGAACGGGTTGCCGGCAACTGCTCCGTATGCGCCGCAGAACCATGCACCCGCACCCGCACCCGCACCCGCACCAGCACCAGCACCTGCGCCGGCTCCGGCACCCGCACCTGAGGCTGAAGCGCCAGCGCCAGCTCCGGAAGCGCCCGAAGCGCCAGCCCCGGCGCCGGAAGCACCGGAAGCGCCGGCACCCGAGCCAGCGCCAGCACCGTAGGAACTTAGAAACTAAACACGGCCAGACTGGCCAACGGTCCGATATTCTGGCGGTTCCACTGTTTCTGGTCAGGCGACTGTAGACTAATTATTTCAGTACTCGCGATGGCAGGGAATACCGCCTAACGTTATCGCGCGCGGGAGAATCGACTTAGTAGAAAGCACTAGCGCATGATTCGATCTGAAGACGACTACCCCAACCGTGGAGGGGGGTATGACTTCGGCGAACGTGCTTACCGAATTACATCCCGTGAGCGCAGAGACCAAAGTCGAGTTCGGGATGGTCAGCGCAGCCGGAGGCTCGATGCTAATACCAACCGAAGCGTGCCCCCGCGCGAAAAAATGCGCATTAGTAATAGGGACTTCATCCGGCGTCGCAACTGGCTGCAGTTTATAGGCGCTATCGCAGTCGTAGTGCTGGTCTCCCGTTTGGCTTGGGTGCAGCTCGTCGCAGGTCCTGACCTTTCTGCGGCGGCGCAGAATCAGCGCACGGTGGAAGTTGTTGATGCAGCTCGGCGCGGTGCGATTCTCGACCGTAATGGAGCTCAGCTTGCCTTCACGATGGAGGCACGCAGTATTACCGTGCACCCGAACACTTTGCGCAAGTGGATTGGGGACGCACATAAGCAGCGCCCGGATGATGTCGCTACCTACGATGAACGCCTCGAGCAGATCGCCAAGGATTTGCCGAAGCTACTCGACGTGGCCGACATCGACGCGGAGAAGTCGGGAAGCAGTCGCCGTCGTCAAGCGGAACCCGAAACCGAGGAGAACTCGGTGATGAGCGCGCCGTCCCGGGTGAGCTCGAAGGACATTCTGGAGAAGCTGCGCAATGAGGACAGCACCTACGAGGTGCTCGTGCGTAATGTCGATCCGGACAAGGCCGCTGCCATCGTGGAAAAGTATCCGGAACTGGTGGCGGAGCGTCAGGATATTCGCCAGTACCCGAATGGGGCGACGGCGGCTAACGTCATCGGCAAGATTGGCATGGATGGCGTCGGTCAGTTCGGCTTTGAAGCCTCTCGTGATGCCACTTTGCAGGGTATTAACGGTGGCAAGACCATTGATATCGCCTCCAACGGTGTGGCAATCCCGGGATCCACGCGCGATGTTCACGCGGCTGTGGACGGTACGACATACGAGCTGACCCTGGACCTAGACATGCAGTACTTTGTCCAGCAGCAGGTCAACCAGGCGAAGGCCAACTCGGGAGCGAAAGATGCGTCGGCAGTTGTGCTCGACGCGAAGACCGGCGAAGTGCTAGCAATGGCGCAGGCGGACACGGCTAACCCGAATAAGGATATGGGGGCCGAGCTCGAAGAGGGTCGCACTATCGGAAACTCCGCCGTATCGAACCCATTTGAGCCCGGCTCTGTAGCAAAGATCATTACCGCCGCGGCCGCCATCGAAGATGGCAAGACCACACCGGATGAGGTTCTGCAGGTCCCGGGCACTATTGATATGGCGGGTGTCACCGTGCGCGATGCATGGGACCACGGCACGGAAGCTTTCACGACGACCGGTGTATTCGGCAAGTCCTCCAACGTCGGCACCCTAATGCTGGCAGAGCGTTTGGGTCAGGACCGCTTCGCTGAGATGCTGCACCTCTTCGGGCTGGGGCAGTCCACGGGTATCGAGTTGCCCAGTGAATCGTCCGGCTTGGTGCCGCAGCGTCCGCAGTGGTCCGGCGGTACGTTTGCGAACCTGCCCATTGGTCAGGGTATGGCCATGACACTGCTGCAGATGACAGGAGTTTTCCAGGCAATTGCCAACGATGGCGAGCGCATCCCGCCGCGTATGATTCGCTCGACAATTTCCCCAGATGGCACGAAGACGGCAACAGAGCGCCCGGAAACAGTGCGTGTGGTTAGCCCGGAGACCGCCCAAACCGTGCGCGCCATGTTTGAAGGCGTTATGCAGTCTGATCCCACGGGGCAGCAGTCGGGTACCGCTGCCGGCAATAGTATTGAGGGATACTCGCTCACAGGCAAGACAGGTACGGCGCAGAAGGTCGACCCCGACACCGGCGCGTACTCGAATTCCAAGTACCACATCACGTTTGCAGGTATCGCGCCTGCCGACGATCCCCGTTTCGTCATTGGCATCATGCTTGACGAACCCCAGCGTGGTGTCCATGGTGATGGCGGCCAGTCAGCGGCCCCATTGTTTAAGGACATCGCCGCTTGGGCGCTTAACCGCTACAACGTACCGCCGTCGCCACCCCGCGAGGGCAAGTTGTTGCTGCAGCCGTAACGAGGTCACCACCACAATGAAGTTACAGCGACAGCACTAATACACAGATTTTTATTACTTTGGTTTCTGCAAAGTGAATCTCTTGAATTTTTCCAACCTGTTGTACACCAACGACTGACTTGAAAGAGGGAACAGCCAATGACCGCCACCCTTGCGAAATTGTGTAACCTCGCGCATGGCCGACTTGACGGCATTACCGAATCCGCGGCGGCAGGAACGGATATCGCCGCAATCGAACTCAACGCTGCCGACGTACCTGAAGGCGGAATGTTTGCTGCCGTCCCAGGTACTCGCACGCACGGTGCGCGCTACGCGCAGCAGTCGGCTGCTACAGCGATCTTGACTGATGAGGAAGGTCTGAGAATCCTGCGGGAAGCAGGGGAGACTCGCCCAGTCCTGGTCGTCCACGATGTCCGGGCTGTCATGGGGCACGTTGCTGCAGAAATCTACAATCACCCCTCGGATTCACTGACCATCATTGGGGTTACCGGTACCTCTGGCAAGACCACCACGACCTACATGCTGGAGGGCGCGCTGCTGGCAGCTGGATGCTCGACAGGCATCATTGGTACTACCGGCACGCGCATCAATGGCCGTGCCGTTCCGTCGAGCCTGACTACCCCAGAGGCTCCGGCCCTCCAGCGCCTGTTCCACCAGATGCTCTCCGAAGGCGTGACGCACGTTGTCATGGAGGTTTCGTCACACGCACTGTCGCTGGGGCGTGTAGACGGAGTCAGTTTCGACGTCGGATGTTTCCTCAACCTCTCGCAGGATCACCTGGACTTCCACAAGACCTTGGAAGAGTATTTCCAAGCCAAGGCCAAGCTCTTTGATCCCACAGGTCCGACACACGCACCGAAAGCTGTCGTGTGCATCGACGACGACTGGGGTGTCCGCATGGCGGATATCGCTGCCGGCGACCCGGATGTCCAAGTCACCACTGTCCACACTCAGCATCGTGTAACCGACAAGACACCAGCTGCCGAGGTTTTTGCAGAATGGCACGCCGCTGCAGCGACCGTCACCACTAATGGTGTCCAGCATGTGGAGCTAACGCGAAATAACACTGACACAGTTGAGGTGGAGGTTCCTCTTCCTGGCGCCTTTAACGTTGCCAATGCCGCAGTTGCGTGGGCTGTTCTCGATGCGATTGGGCATGCCAATGACGCGGCCAAGAGCGGCCTGGCACAGGTTCGTGTGCCGGGTCGGATGGAGCGCATCGATCGCGGACAGGACTTCCTGGCTGTGGTGGACTATGCCCACAAGCCAGCCGCAGTAGCTGAGGTGTTGGCCACATTGCGTGCACAGACCGAAGGTCGCGTGTTGGTTGTCGTCGGCGCCGGTGGCGACCGCGATAACGCCAAGCGTCCAATTATGGGAGCTGAGGCTGCTTGCGGTGCCGATGTCGTCATCATCACCGATGACAATCCACGCTCTGAGGTGCCCTCTGAAATCCGTGCGGCCGTGGTCGCTGGTGCGAACGAAGCCGTTGCCAGCGGCAAGGCCAGTTCTGACACGGTTGTTGAGGAAATCGGCGATCGTGGCCAGGCAATTCGTCGTGTCGTCGAGCTCGCCCGCAGCGGCGACAGCATCGTGGTGGCAGGCAAGGGACACGAAACCGGCCAGGATATCGGTGGCGTGATTCACCCGTTCGATGACCGTGAACAGCTGGCCGAAGCACTCACACAGCGACTGGACGGATTCGCTGATTGAGATTGCCGAAATCGCTGAGGAAGCACATCACCTGACATGCCTACCGCGAACCATTCGCGGTAAGCGAATAAAATCAAGAAATCATCCTTTACTAGGCGCCTGGAACTCTAACCAACAAGGACTATAGACATCATGATTGCCCTGACCGCCGCGGAAATCGCTCACATCGTGGGAGGTGAACTCGTCCACGTCGATGATGACGCCACAGTGACTCAACCCGCAGAATTCGACTCCCGAAAGATCCGCGAAGGCTCGCTCTTCCTCGCCCTGCCGGGCGCGCGGGTCGACGGCCACGACTTCATCGATCAGGCTGTTGCAGCTGGAGCGACGATGGCACTGGCGGCACGAGATGTTGGGCAACCTGCGGTCGTCGTCAAGCCCCTTGGTAAGCAGGACTCCAATGCCGACGCATTTGCACACGATCCGGATGGGTCCGGGGCGGCGGTGCTGGAAGCGCTTGGTAAGTTGGCGCGTTACGTCGTCGACCAGCTGAAGAAGGATCAGCTGCATGTCGTCGGTGTGACGGGTTCGGCGGGAAAGACGTCGACGAAGGACATGATGGCGACGCTGCTGCGTACCGACGGTCCGACGGTGGCTCCGAAGGGGTCGTTTAATAACGAAATTGGGCATCCGTACACGGTGCTGCAGTGCACTCCGGAGACGAAGTACCTAGTTGCGGAGATGAGCGCGCGCGGAATTGGGCATGTGGCCCACCTGGCGCGCATCGCACCACCGACGATCGGTGCGGTGCTCAATGTTGGTACGGCGCACCTTGGTGAGTTTGGCTCGCGCGAGGCAATCGCGCAGGCTAAAGGCGAGCTCGTGGAAGCGCTGCCGGCTGCTGAGCAGGGCGGTGTGGCCGTACTCAATGCCGACGATGACTACGTCACTGGCATGGCTCCACGTACCCAGGCGAAGGTGGTGTTCTTCTCTGCCGATGAGAACTCCGAACGCCACGCAACCGCGGATTACCGCGCCACGAATGTGCAGCTCGACGATTTTGCTCGTGCGTCCTTTGACCTGCATATACCGGATGGGCGTACATTCCCGATCCAACTGCAGGTCTATGGTGCGCACCAAGTGGCCAATGCCCTGGCGGCGATTGCGGTGGCAGTGGAGTCCGGTATTGATGCTGAGCAGGTCGCAAAGGCGATGGCCGCGCATGTGGCAGCGTCGGAGCGGCGCATGGATGTCCAGCAGCTCACTGGCAATATCGTCGTTATTAACGACTCCTACAATGCCAACCCTGATTCGATGCGTGCGGGGATTGATGCTCTGGCTCGTACAGCAGCTGGCCCAACGCACCAGGACGCCTCATCGTGGGCGGTGCTGGGACAGATGGGTGAGCTTGGCGATTCCGCTGAGAATGAGCACTCGTCACTGGGCGAGTACCTTGTGGGCCGCGGCATCGATCGACTAATTGCAGTCGGAGAGAGTTCTAATGTGCATGCCCTGGCCGACAAAGCGGAAGAGTTGGGGTTAAATACTTCTAGGGTGTCGGATACATCCGCTGCCGCGGATTTGGTGGCGGCTGAGGTGCGTCCGGACGATGTGGTGTTAGTCAAGGCCTCCTATGCGGACGGTATGTGGCGGGTCGCGGACTCGCTAGCTGCCAAGGTTGGAACTGCGCCCGAAGGTGAAAGCGGAGAGGAAAAGTAAGTGATTCAACTTATTCTCAGTGGTGCGATTGCATTCCTGGTGAGTGTCTTTTTAACACCAGTGCTTATTCGCAAATTCTCTGCTGAAGGTCTTGGCCAGGAGATTCGTGAAGAAGGGCCGAAGAGCCACCTGCGCAAGCGGGGAACTCCGACCATGGGCGGCATCGCCATCATCGCCGCAATCGTCGCTGGCTATTTCCTCTCTCACCTCGTCACTTATATCCAGACTGGCGTGGGGCCGTCCGCCTCCGGTCTGTTGGTCATGTTCCTGGTTCTGGCGATGGGTGCACTGGGTTTTGCCGATGACTTCATCAAACTCTACAAAGGCCGCAACCTGGGGTTGAACAAGACAGCGAAGCTAGTGGGGCAGCTGGCGGCAGCGTTGGTTTTCGGCGTACTGTTGCTGCAGTTCCCGGATGCGTCAGGCTTGACGCCGGGTACGACGAACTTGTCGCTGATTCGAGATATTCCGTTCCTGAATCTGGCTCCGGGGCCGGTGTGGTTCGGCATGATTGTCTTCCTGGTATTTGTCTTCATCGTCATTGCCGCATGGACGAATGCCGTCAATCTCACTGATGGCCTGGACGGCCTGGCCGCTGGCGCCACCGCGCTGCTGCTGGCCACCTACACGCTGATTTCCTTCTGGCAGTTCCGTAACTCCTGCGAGGCTTCGCTGGGTAGCGGTTGCTACGACGTCCGCGATCCACTGGATATCGCCGTTATTTCCGTCGCGGGTCTGGGCGCCTGCTTGGGCTTCCTGTGGTGGAATGCAGCGCCGGCAAAGATCTTCATGGGAGATACCGGTTCGTTGGCTCTTGGCGGTTTGGTAGCGGGTCTGTCATTTGTCACCAAGACTGAGCTGCTGATGGTTATCATTGGCTTCATCTTCGTGATGGAAGTTGCTTCCGTGGCAATCCAGATCGCGGTTTTCCAGACGACTGGCAAGCGCGTATTCCGCATGGCTCCTCTCCATCACCACTTCGAAAACGGAGGTTGGGCGGAGACAACTGTTGTCGTTCGCTTCTGGCTACTCGCAGGCATTTTCAACATGATTGGTGCAGCCATCTTCTACAGTGACTGGCTCTCTCAGGTAGGCGTATTTCAATGATTAACTCACCAGACCCGACCAACCTCACCGATATCCGAAACCTCGACTTAGTCGCTACGGTGCGCTCTGGTCGAGTTCTGGTGGCTGGAGCCGGGGTTTCCGGTCGCGGTGCCATTGCGATGCTCAAGGACATGGGCTGTCCGGAAGTTGTCGTCGTCGACGACTCCGCTCTCGGCGCACTGGTTGCCGCTGACTTTTCGGTTCGGCATGTCACGACCGCAGACGCTCGCGACGAGCTTGCCGACGCGGTTGCGATTGTGACCTCCCCGGGGTGGCGTCCGACCAGTCCGCTGTTCGACGCTGCCGCTGAGGCCGGTGTCCCGGTATTCGGCGATGTGGCGCTGGCTTTCGCTGGTGACTGTGCCCAGCTGTGGGGGCCGAAACGTACCTGGTTGGTAGTCACCGGCACTAACGGCAAGACCACAACTACCTCCATGTTGGCCGCCATGCTCGGGGAGCAGGGCGCAGCTGTGGGCAACATTGGTGTGGCTCTGTACGATGCACTGACTGCTGAGCCTCGTATCGAGGTGTTGGCCGCAGAGATGTCCAGCTTCCAACTGCACTGGGCGCCGAATATTCGCCCAGATGCGGGAGTACTGCTGAACCTGGCGGAAGACCACATCGACTGGCACGGTTCTTACGAAAACTACGGTCTGGACAAGACCCGTGCGCTGCGTGGTGCTGTCGCAATCTACGGCGCGGATGACGCCGATGTCGTCGAGCACGTGGAAAAGATGCTGAAAAACGATGAGCTCGGCAACTCCGTCGTGGGCTTCACCGATGGTCCCCCGGAGGCACACCAGGTCGGAGTTCGCGATGGCATGATTGTCGACCGCGCTTTTGGCGGTGGCGATGCCGCAGATGACAACTCTGAGCCGGGCATTGTTATCGCACCGGTAGCGGGAATTTCTCCTCCCGGCCGGGCAGGTGTTCTCGATGCGGTGGCCGCCACCGCGATGGCGCGCAGTATCGGTACTTCACCGGAGCAGATTGCAGCGGCGCTGGAGACTTTCGAAGTTCGCGCACACCGCGGTCAGATCGTCCATAAGACAAATGATGTCGTGTGGATTGATGACTCCAAGGCCACCAATCCCCACGCTGCCGACGCGGCACTGTCCGGCCATGAGCGTGTTGTTTGGATTGTCGGTGGCCAGCTCAAGGGCGCGGAAATCTCGCCGCTAGTGGCGAAGCATGCTCATCGCCTGCAGGCCGCCGTGGTTCTGGGCGTCGATAGGAAACTAGTCAGCGATGCGCTCTCCCGCATCGCACCTGCTGTGCCGGTCGTTGTCATCGATGACACCGACAAGGTCGATGCCATGGCGAAGGTCTGTATGGCAGCTAGTGAACATGCCAACCCGGGGGACGTGGTGCTGTTGGCACCAGCTGCCGCCAGCTTGGACATGTACTCCGGTATGGCTGAACGCGGCGACTTGTTTGCGCAATGGGCACAGAAGGTGACATCAACTGATGGATAACTCCCGCAAGGCTCGTAATTTAAGCGCTAGCGCCGCGACAGCACAAAAGGGGACGAAGGCCACCAAGTCACAACAGCCCTCGTCGTCAAGCACTAGTGCTCGAGAGCGGCCGGCGTGGGTGGAGCGTTTTAACGACTGGAAGTCGCGCCCGCTGTTCGACTACCACCTGCTGATGATTATCGTCGCGCTACTGACGTCCATCGGCCTGGTGATGGTGCTGTCGGCATCCATGGCCAGTGCGGGTAACGACTCGGGCAGCGTGTGGTCGGTGTTTATCCGCCAGCTGGTCATGGTGGTGGCGGGTCTCATCTCCATGTGGATCGTGCTGCGAATGCGGGTGGAGGTGATTCGCTCGCTATCGACGGCAGCGCTGATTTTGTCCTTTGTACTTCTGGTTTTGGTGATTATCCCTGGCATCGGCATTGGCCTGGAGGAAACCGGTGCGCGTTCGTGGCTGAGTATTGGTGGGATTACCATGCAGCCATCAGAAATCGCGAAAATTGCGCTGGCATTGTGGGGCTCGAAGCTACTGGCTGAGAAAGTCCGCACTGCTGTGTCCTACACCGATTTGTTTGGGCTGTTTGGCGCGGTCAGCTTCGTGATATTGGCACTGGTGATGCTACAGCGTGACCTCGGCATGGTTGCTTCCATGGCGTTCGTCGTGGTGGCGTTGGCGTGGTTTGCTGGCCTGCCGCGAGTCTTTATCACCGGGCTTCTTGCTGCAGCGGCTTTTGCCATGGTGATTTTCACCGTCACCGCGGGTTTCCGTTCGGCGCGAATCAGGGTCTACTTGGACTCGCTGCTCGGTAACTTCAACGACGTACAGGGCGATGCCTACCAGTCCTACCAGGGCTTTCTTTCGCTTGCCGACGGATCTCTCACCGGTGTCGGTCTCGGTCAGTCGAGCGCGAAGTGGGGATACCTACCGGAGGCGAAGAATGACTTCATTTTCGCCATTATCGGTGAGGAGACTGGTTTCCTCGGCGCGCTGATGGTTATTTTGCTCTATGCAGCGCTCGGCTGGGTGGGACTTCGTATCGCCGGTCGCCAGAACGATCCGTTTCTCCGTTTGCTCGCGGGCACGATTACTGCTGCAACCGTGGTGCAGGCTTTCATCAACATCGGCTACGTCGTTGGTGCGTTGCCAGTGACTGGTCTGCAGCTGCCGCTGATTTCCGCCGGTGGTACATCGGCGATGGTGACGTTGTTCTCGATGGGGCTGCTGGCCACATGTGCCCGCCACGAATCGGAAGCAGTCTCTGCAATGCAGACTTCGGGCCGTCCGGCGCTGGATAGGTTCCTGGGTATTCCGGAGCCGATTCCGTATGACGAATCGCGTCGCCACGCGCCGAAGGTGCGTGCCCATCGCGATCCGCAACGCTTCGGCCCTCCCGTGGTGACCAGTGGAGCGCGTACTCCACGCGGCGAGGGGGCGCAGGTGCGGGAAACCTACAGCGGCCGAGCTGACCGATTCAATCGGGCCGGCCGTAGTGGAGGCAGCCGCAGTGGTCGAGGTGCAGCTCCGCAGCGTGGCTCCCGAACCTCCGGCAGCTCCGGAAACTCGGGCAGCGTTCGTGGCCGCGAAGTGGATTATTCCTCTCGTAGTGACAACGGACGGGCTTGGGGATTTACAGCGAGGTCGCCGCAGGCTGGACGGTCACAGGGCTCCTGGTCGTCGTCAAGCTCAGGTCGGGGCAGTAGGATTCGGGGCGAAGGCCATGGCGGACAGTCGCGTTCGCGCCAGCGCCCGGGCCGAAACAATAGGAATGGCGGTTCAGCACCGCGGAGGAGGAATCGATAACACCATGGCAGACAAGAATCTGGGCGCAGCCGCTGGGGCGAAAGGCGCTTCGGAGTCTGAGCAGTTTCTCAAGGAAGATGGCTCTGCTCCGACCATCGTGGTGGCCGGCGGTGGTACGGCCGGCCATATCGAACCTGCGCTGGCAGTGGCGGATGCGATTTTGAACCTGCAGCCGGAGGCCCGCGTCATTGCACTCGGTACGAATCGGGGGTTGGAGTCGACCCTCGTACCGGCGCGAGGCTATGACCTGGAGCTGATTCCGCCAGTGCCGGTGCCGCGCAAGCCGACCGCGGATTTGTTCAAGCTGCCTCTCAACGTCGCTCGTGCGGTGCGTGAGACCCGCAAGGTTTTCAAGCGTATTGACGCTGATGCGGTCATCGGTTTTGGCGGCTACGTATCGGCACCTGCCTACATGGCGTGTCGTGCGGGGAAGAAGATTCCGTTCCTGGTTCACGAGGCCAACGCCCGTGCGGGTCTGGCCAATAAGCTCGGTGTCGCACTCGGTGGCGTCGGCCTGGCTGCTGTGACAGGTTCGGGTCTGAAGGCCGAGGTCGTCGGCAATCCCGTGCGTGCCAGCCTCGCGGCGCTGGACCGCGACGCCAAGCGTGCCGAAGCCCGCGAGTTCTTCGGTTTACCGCAGGAGGGACCGGTGCTCTTTGTCACCGGTGGTTCGCAGGGGGCGCGTTCTATCAACGAAGCTGTCAGCGGTGCAGCCGCAGAGCTCGCCCAGGCCGGTGTATCCGTACTGCATGCCTACGGAAAGAAGAATCACGTCGAGGTCGAGTCCATCCGCGAGGACGCCCCCTATGTCGCTGTGCCGTACATCGACCGGATGGATCTGGCGTACTCCGCCGCTGACCTGATCTTGTGCCGTTCCGGTGCGATGACGGTAGCTGAAGTCTCAGCTGTCGGCCTGCCTGCAGTGTATGTACCGCTGCCACACGGAAATGGGGAACAGGCACTCAACGCCACCGATGTCATCGATGCTGGCGGCGGCATTCTCATCGCCGACGAGTCGCTGACTGCGGCATCAGTTTCGGATATCGTAATTCCGCTGGTCACGTCCCCTGAAAAGCTTGCCGACGGGCGCCGCGCCCTGGCCAATATCGGACATGGTAACGCTGCGGAGAACATCGCCCGTCGGGTGCTGTCTGCGGCTGTGAACTCTAAGAAGTAAAGCGAGCATAAACATGAACGTTAATTTCGATGGCTTTCAGCCGGTAACGGGAGAGCTGCCCGCAAGTGTCCACATGATTGGCATTGGCGGTGCCGGCATGTCCGGTATCGCTCGCATCCTGTTGGCGCGTGGCATTCGTGTTACCGGTTCCGATGTCAAGGAGTCCCGCGCGGTGGTGGGACTGCGTGCGATGGGAGCCACCATCGCCATTGGCCATGACCGTGCGAATCTCGAGCTGGCCGGTGAGGGAGAGCTGCCGGAGGCAGTGGTCATTTCCTTCGCAGCTATTCCGAAGACGAATCCGGAGCTGGCCGGTGCACATGAGCTGGACATTCCGGTGCTCAAGCGTTCCGATGTGCTAGCGCTGTTGATGCAGGACTCCAGGGCTCTTCTGATTGCCGGTACTCACGGCAAAACCTCTACTACGTCGATGACCGTCGCCGCTTTGCAGGCAGCCGGTTTGGATCCGTCTTTTGCTGTTGGCGGTCTAATGAGCAAGGCCGGCGTCAATGCTCACCAGGGCAGCGGTGACGTCTTTGTTGCTGAGGCCGATGAGTCGGATGCCTCGTTGTTGACTTACCAGCCGCAAGTGGCCGTAATTACCAACATCGAGCCCGATCACCTGGACTTTTTCGGGGACGACGAGACCTACTACGCCGTCTTTGACGCTTTTGCAGAGCGCATTAAAGATGGCGGTCATCTGGTCGTCTGTGCTGAGGATCCGCATGCGGCCGCATTGGGCGAGCGCGCGATGGAACGCGGCATTAACGTGCTGGCTTATGGTGGGGAAGAAGCCTTGGCTGAACACCCGACGCTGCCGGTCGGTGCCGTTTTGCACGGCTGGACTCCCGTCGGTGGTGGCGCCCGCGTGGAGGCCACCGTTGGTTCGACATCGGTGAGGTTTGAACTGCATCAGCCCGGCCGTCACATGGCGCTCAACGCGCTGGCCGCAATGGTTGGTGGCGACTGCGTCGGGGCAGATTTGGGGCGTATGGCGCGCGGTCTTGGTGAATTCACCGGTGTCCGTCGTCGCTTCGATTACCACGGCACTATCGGCGAGGGGTCATTTGTTGGCGCTCGTATCTACGATGACTACGCGCATCACCCGACCGAGGTCTCCGCAGTTCTCGGCGCAGCTCGGGAATTGGTCACCGAGGCCGGTCGTGGCAAAGTCATCGCTGTTTTCCAGCCTCACTTGTACTCGCGTACTCGCAACTTTGCCGACGAGTTCGCTGCCGCCCTGTCGCTGGCGGACAAGGCTGTTTTGCTCGATGTCTTCGGTGCCCGCGAGGAGCCACTGCCGGGCGTCGACGGTGCGCTCATCGCCAACAAAATGACCATCCCTGTGACGTATGAGCCGCATTTCACCAGCGTCCCGGCTCGCGTCCGCGAAATCGCCGAACCGCACGATGTCATCTTGACCATCGGTGCTGGCTCTGTGACGATGCTTGCCGACGAAATCGTGCGCGAGCTCAGCGGAGACAACGACGAACAGGTGGAGTCGTAGCACTGTGAAAACCAGCCGAAAGCAACCTCAGCAGACCGACGGTGCAGACCAGGGCACAGCCGTGTCGCGGCGACAGCGTTCAGCGCGCGCCCCGCGACGCGGCTGGCTCATCGGCGGTGGCCTGGTCGCGATTATCGCCATCGTTGCAGCGGTGGTGTGGTTTTCGCCGTGGCTGGTTGTGAAAAACATTGATGTTGAAGGCGTCGTCCACGGTGATAAAGACGCGATTGTCGAGGCCAGTGGTATCTCCGAGAATCAAAAGCTCATTCGCTTGGACACGGATGCCTCAGCGCGCTCCGTGGCGGGGCAGCCGTGGGTCGACAGCGTGACTGTCAGTCGTTCGTGGCCACAGAGCGTGACTATTTCGGTGCGGGAATTTGCTCCTACGGTGTTTATCCGCGCTACTGACGGTGAGCACCTGTTTTCCGCAAATGGCCAGGAGTTCGTCACGGCAGCCCCACCGCCGGGTGTCATCGAGGTTGTCGATGCACCTCGCGTGGATGAGCCAACAGACGGCAAAGTTGACCCCGAACCGCGCGTTATCAAGGCGGTTTTGAACGTCGTCAAGGCGTTGCCGGAGCCCGTCGCACACCGTGTGGAGCGGATTAGCGCGCCTTCCGAGGCAGAAATCAAGCTATTTCTGACCGATGGATACGAGGTGTACTTCGGGTCCTCGGATAATGCGGCAGAAAAAGCGCGTGCGACGGAAATTGTGCTGAACCGTGGCGAGAAGATCTGGAATGTCTCCAACCCCCGACTACCCGCCGCTAAGGGAGAGTAGAGAATGGTGGTGTCTGGAGTGATTTCTGTGGCTAAACACCATCCCTCAAGTGCAGGTTTAAGGTAGCGACACGCGCTAAAAGGTCGCTGAATTATTTGCAGTTTTCGACCACAATGGGGTCAACAGCTTTTCGGCCATGATGCACTTCTTCCGTGCGGTGTCATGGAGAGCTGTACTGCCCGGCGGTGCCAATGCTGTCGTGCGGCCCATGTGCAACGTGGCTAGATGAAATTATTTAGGACCTATAGGAAAGGGCGAGAAACGCGCAATGACCTCCCCGAATAACTACCTCGCCGTTATCAAAGTCGTCGGTGTCGGCGGCGGTGGCGTCAATGCTGTCAACCGCATGATCGAGGAGGGGCTGAAGGGTGTCGAATTTATCGCAGTCAACACCGACTCGCAGGCCCTGATGTTCTCCGACGCTGATGTCAAGCTCGACATCGGGCGTGAGGCAACTCGTGGTCTGGGAGCTGGCGCTAACCCTGAGGTTGGCCGCACTTCTGCGGAAGACCACAAGGATGAGATTGAAGAGACCCTCAAGGGTGCCGATATGGTCTTCGTCACCGCAGGTGAGGGCGGTGGAACCGGTACCGGTGCAGCTCCGGTTGTTGCGAGCATCGCCAAGAAGTCCGGTGCCCTGACCGTCGGCGTAGTAACCAAGCCGTTCGACTTCGAGGGCAAGCGCCGTGCGCGTCAGGCCGCTGAGGGCATTGAAACCCTCAAGGAGGTTTGTGACACCCTTATCACCATTCCGAACCAGCGTCTGCTGCAGATTGGTGAGCAGGATCTGTCCATGATGGACGCGTTCCGCTTTGCCGACGAGATTCTTTACAACGGTGTCCAGGGTATTACTGACCTGATTACCATTCCGGGCATGATTAACGTCGACTTCGCCGACGTCCGCTCGGTCATGGCGGAGGCTGGCTCGGCTCTGATGGGCGTTGGCTCCGCACGTGGCGATGACCGCGTGATGAACGCCGCTACTCAGGCCATTAACTCCCCGCTGCTGGAGTCCACCATGGATGGTGCACAGGGTGTGCTTATTTCCGTCGCCGGTGGCTCCGACCTCGGTCTCATGGAGGTCAACGCCGCCGCGTCCATCGTGGAGGAAAAGGCTGACCCGGATGCCAACATCATCTTCGGTACCATCATCGACGACAACCTCGGTGACGAAGTTCGTGTCACTGTGATTGCTACCGGTTTTGAGCAGGGTAACGGCAATCCGTTGGACAAGCCCGCTGCAGGTGCCGCTGCACGACCGGCTGCACAGGATGTCGAGGCGCGTCCGGCCGCTGAGCAGGCGCCGCGCCAGGGCAGCGCACTGCCGGGCGGTGACAACCTCGGCACTCCGGCTCCGCGTGCGGAGGAAGAGCGTCCGGTCGCACAGCCTCGCGAGCGTGAGGACCGCGACCGCTTTGTCCCGCGCACCAATCCGAATAGCGGTGGTCTGTTCACCGACAACCCGACACCGCGTACGCAGGAAAACCGCAACTACCGTGGTGCTCACCGTTACGATGACCGCGATGACCGCGATGATCGTCGTGGTGGCTACCAGGCCTCCAGTGACCTGCCGGAGTGGGGCTTCTAAGAAATCATGACTGAATCCCGCCGCAGCCGAAAAATTCTGACGAATCGGCGCGGCGGGTTTTCGCTGCCACCATATGATTCCTTCAATCTTGGAGATCACGTCGGCGATGACCCGTCCGCAGTCGAACGCAACCGCCAGCGCTTGGCCGATTCTCTGGGAATCGACCGCGCCCGCTTCGTCTATATGGAGCAGCTTCACACCAACACGGTCACCGTCGTCAACGAACCACAAACTGAGCCTGTCCCGGCTACTGACGCCATCGTCACGACCACGCCGGGTCTCGCACTGGTAGTGCTCGTTGCCGATTGCGTTCCTGTCTTGCTTTCCGACGATCATGCGGGTGTCGCCGCTGCGGTACACGCGGGGCGGACCGGTGCCCGCAACGGAATCGTTCGTAAATCTGTCGAAAAGATGATTGAGCTCGGTGCCACGCCCGAGAATATCCATGCGCTTCTCGGTGCGGCGGCTTCTGGGCACAATTACGAGGTGCCGGAGTTGATGGCCGATGACGTCGATAAGCACTTGCCCGGAGCGAAGACGCGAACGAAGCAGGGGACTGCCGGTGTCGACGTGCGCGCCGGCCTGTTGCGTCAGCTCTATGACCTCGGCGTGCGGCATGTCAACGTCGAGCCCAGCTGCACTATTGACAATGAGCACTACTTTTCCTACCGGCGGGAGGGAAAAACTGGCCGTCAGGCGGGCATCGTGATCTTGCCTGAGTAGGACTAAGTTTCAAAGTTGTAATTTTGGCTCGCCAAATTTGCGCGTGTCTATGCGATATTGCTGACCCAGCCGGTAGGTTGTGGGTAGCACAGACTTAAATTCGCACACTAAGAAGGATGTAGCAGAAGATGGCTGATTTCTTCCGTGGGGTTTCAAATTTCTTCGGTCTTACCCCGACTGATGACGCGGCTTACGACGAGCACTACGACGAGTTTGACCGCCGTGACGAGGAGCGTTTTGATGACTCCTATGCCGACTCGCCTCGTGCGGAGCGCCACCGCTACGAGCTGCGCGAAGAGGCTCCACGTGAGGCTGCAAGTGTGAACTCCCGCGAGGAGGACTACCGCTACGGCAACCTGCACTCCGTTGCTGAGACCAAGGAACCAGAGCAGGTCTTTATCAAGCCGGAAAGTGGTTTCCAGGACAAGTACTCCAAGGCTCCGGACATCGGTTCACACTTCCGCGACGGCGACATCGTCACCTTCGATCTGAGTGAGCTCGACCCATCTGAGGCTAAGCGCTACGTCGACTTCGTTGCTGGACTGGTTTTCGGTCTGCGCGGCCGGATTAAGGCTGACGGCTCCGTGTTTACCCTGTACCCGCACGGCTGCGATGTCAACGAGGGGCAGTTCGACCGGATGTCCGGCTAGTCAGCCGGCTCGCATGACTTGTTAGTGTTTCGTATTTCGATTAATTAGCTAGACTGTTTATTCGTGTCTTCACTACTGCTAGTTCTGCTAATCCTGCTGAAGCTTTTCACCTATCTGCTGTTGGCTCGCATCGTGATTGAAATGATTCAGTCATTTTCTCGCTCCTGGCGACCAGGCAGGGTGTTTTCGTCGGTTGGTGAAGTTATTTTTGTCATCACCGACCCGCCGGTGAAGCTGTTGCGCCGACTCATCCCGCCTATGCCAATGGGCAACGTGATGGTGGACATGTCTGTGCTTGTCCTGTTCTTCATCCTTATGATTCTGCGAATGGTGCTGCAGGTAGCTCTCGGTGCGGTGGCGTAAATATCGCTAACTGTTTGCTTGGGGTCCACAATGTGGATTTCGGTGGAGCTGTGTTGTTTTGACTGTCCCGAATGTGATGTTCTCGGGCATTGAATTGCTGCCGGGGGTGTTAATCGGGGGCAATAATAGGAACCCGTTGGGGAATGTAATCCCGAACGGGTTTTTGTTGTGTCGGGGGTAAAGCTCTGTGGCTAAAGGTGCAGGGTAAGGGCGAGGTTTAACGTTTTACTAGAACTTTGCCACTGGTTAGAACGTGGGAGATAAAGTCCTGCCCAAAATAAATGGGGTGAGGACTGTGACTAGAGCAGGTAGGATTGGCCGGGTAAACAGTACTACTGGAAATAATTCTCTTAAGATTTCTTAAGAACTGTCCGCTCAAAGTGTTAGGGGAACTCACCATGCCGTTGACTCCGGCTGATGTGCATAATGTGGCTTTCAGCAAGCCTCCGATTGGCAAGCGTGGTTACAACGAGGATGAGGTCGACCAGTTCCTCGACCTCGTGGAGGACGCACTGGGTGAGCTCCAGGATGAAAACGCTGAGCTGCGCCAGCGCGTTGAGGACCTTGAAGGTCAGCTAGAGCAGGGTGGCGGCGCAGACTACGCCGCTTCCGGTGCTGCCGCTGTGACGCCGGCTGTCGATGAAGACAAGCTGCGCAAGGAAATTGAGCAGGAGCTGCGCGCTGAGTACAACGAGCGCCTGAACGCTCAGCAGCAGGAGATTGAGGCTCACTACCAGGATCGTCTGGATGCTCTTGAGAAGCGTGCTTCTGAGGCAGAGGCTTCGGCACAGCAGGCTTCCTCCGCATCTGCGGAGCAGCCGCAGGCAGTTGCAGCAAGCACCGGCACTGAGTCGCAGGAAGTTAGCCTCCGTGCTGCTCGTATTCTGCAGGCTGCTCAGGACACCGCCGATCGCGTCACCACTGACGCCGACGCTGAGGCCAACAAGCTTGTCACCGAGGCTCGTGAGAACGCTGACCGCACTGTGGCAGAGGCCAATGAAGAGGCCGAGCGCACTGTCACCAACGCTCGCAACGAGGCAGACGCAACTTTGGCTGATGCCAAGGAGCGCAGTGAGCAGCTGCTGGCTGATGCCCGCAACGAGTCTGAGTCGACCCTCACCGACGCTCGCCAGCGCAGCGAGCAGATGATTAGCGATGCAGACGCTCGCTCCAACGCCACCATCACCGCAGCGCAGCAGAAGGCAACCGCGCTGCAGGAGGATGCAGAGCGCAAGCACCACGAGATCATGACCACCGTCAAGGAGCAGCAGACCGCTCTGGAGGGTCGCATCGAGGAACTGCACATCTTCGAGCGCGAGTACCGCACCCGCCTGAAGACCTTCCTGGAGTCCCAGCTGGACGACCTGAACTCTCGCGAGTCGGCTGCCCCGGCCGACGGCTACAACAACTAATTACGTAGCCAACACGTACAAAAACCACCGCGCTTGACCGCCCTAAGAAGGGGAAGGTCGAGCGCGGTGGTTTTTGTTGTCTTCGCCTGTGACACTCTCGTTCTCAGTTCTGGTCGGAGTTGTAGCAGTTCTCTGAGACGCTGCTATACTGACACCCATACGCGCAATGAGCCGGCCATCACCGAGGAGCGTTTCGGAAGAACAGTCCAGCAATAAATGGGCCCAGTAGAACCGAACGGTTTGGCACCGTTACAAAGCCTTATTAAATAAGCGGGCTATCGCGTGAAACCGCATGGTTCTTGTTCGCAAGAACCGTCGTAAAGCGTGATGCCAAGCGGGGTGGTACCGCGCGAGACTCCTTTTCAGCGTCACCAGTAGCAACGCTGACGGGGCTAGGCACGCGTCCCCGTGGTGAGTATTAATGATGTTCGACCACGGAAGTGACGTAAAAACGGTGTCTAATTCGAACGATGTAAATGCCTCTGCTGAGGCCACTCCGGCAGGTGGCGCGTATCCGCGCACTGCTGACTTTGGTAAGTACACGTCGAGCCCGAAGTTCCCGGAGCTGGAGGAAAAGGTTCTGGAGTACTGGGGTAAGGACAACACTTTCCAGGCATCTATTGACCAGCGTGATGGTGCTGACGAATACGTCTTTTATGATGGCCCGCCGTTTGCCAACGGTCTACCGCACTACGGTCACCTGCTGACCGGTTACGTCAAGGACATCGTTCCGCGTTACAAGACTATGCGTGGCTACCAGGTTGGCCGTGTCTTTGGCTGGGACTGCCATGGTCTGCCGGCTGAGCTGGAGGCAGAGAAGCAGCTCGGTATTAAGGACAAGGGCCAGATCGAGGAGATGGGTCTGGCTAACTTCAACAAGTACTGCGCCGAGTCGGTGCTGCGGTATGCGGGCGAGTGGAAGGAATATGTCACTCGTCAAGCTCGTTGGGTTGATTTTGACGGCGGATACAAGACCATGGACATGAGTTACATGGAGTCCGTGATCTGGGCCTTCAAGGAGCTCTATAACAAGGGCCTGGTCTACCAGGGGTTCCGCGTGCTGCCGTACTCCTGGGCAGAGCACACCCCGCTGTCCAACCAGGAGACCCGCCTGGATGACTCCTACAAGATGCGGCAGGACCCGACCCTGACCGTGACCTTCCCGTTCACCGGCGCCAAGGCCGGCTCTGCAGCGGAGAAGACGCTAGCGGACAACCCGGTGCTCGCTGACACTGCAGCTATCGCTTGGACCACCACGCCGTGGACGCTGCCGTCCAACCTTGGTCTGGCCGTGAACCCGAAGGTCACCTACGCCGTAGTTAAGGTCGGCGAGGATTCCTCCGTGCCGGAGTTTGCAGGTAAGACCTTCCTGCTGGCAGAAGCACTGATTGGTGCCTACGCCAAGGAATTGGGCAAGGAACACGAGGTCGTGGCTACCTTCGCCGGTGCTGAACTGGAGGGGCTGACCTACCAGCCGATCTTCGACTACTTCGCCGACCACCCGAACGCTTTCCAAATCATGGTGGCCGACTATGTCACCACCGAGGACGGTACTGGTGTGGTCCACCAGGCACCAGCATTCGGTGAAGACGATATGAACACCTGTAATGAATATGGCATCGAGGTCATCATTCCGGTGGACATGGACGGTAAGTTCACTTCCCAGGTGCCGGAGTACCAGGGCAAGTTGGTCTTCGACGCTAACAAGGACATCATCCGTGACCTGAAGGCCGCTGGCCGCGTCGTCCAGCACCGCACCATCGAACACTCCTACCCGCACTCCTGGCGCTCTGGCGAGCCGCTAATCTACATGGCACTGCCAAGCTGGTTCGTGTCCGTTACCAAGATCCGCGAGCGCATGGTGGAGCTCAACCACGACCAGATTGAGTGGATGCCGGAGCACGTCCGCGACGGTCAGTTCGGCAAGTGGCTCGAGGGTGCACGTGACTGGAATATCTCCCGTACCCGCTACTGGGGTTCACCGATTCCGGTGTGGGTTTCTGACAACGACGAGTACCCGCGTGTCGACGTCTACGGATCCCTCGACGAGCTGGAGGCGGACTTCGGCGTTCGCCCGACCACGCTGCACCGCCCGGAGATTGACGAGCTCGTTCGCCCGAACCCGGATGATCCGACCGGCAAGTCCATGATGCGCCGCGTCCCGGATGTCTTGGATGTCTGGTTCGACTCCGGTTCCATGCCGTTTGCGCAGTTCCACTACCCGTTTGAGAACAAGGAGTGGTTCGAGTCCCACGCACCGGCCGACTTCATTGTGGAGTACATCGGCCAGTCCCGCGGCTGGTTCTACCTGCTTCACGTCCTGTCGGTGGCACTGTTTGACCGCCCGGCGTTCAAGAAGGTCGTCGCCCACGGCATCGTGCTCGGTGATGACGGCAACAAGATGAGTAAGTCCAAGCGCAACTACCCGGATGTCAACGAGGTCTTCGACCGCGACGGCTCCGACGCCATGCGCTGGTTCCTCATGTCCAGCCCGATTCTGCGCGGTGGCAATCTGATTGTCACCGAGCGGGGTATTCGCGAGGGCGTGCGCCAGGCGCTGCTGCCAATGTGGAACGCATACTCGTTCCTGCAGCTCTACGCCTCCAAGCCGGCCGAGTGGTCGGTGGACTCCGACAACATCCTGGACAAGTACATCCTGGCCAAGCTTGCAGCAACTGTCCGTGCTGTCACTGAGTGCCTGGACAACACCGACATTGCTGCTGCCACCGATGAGGTCCGTCAGTTCTGTGACGCACTGACCAACTGGTACGTGCGCCGCTCCCGCGACCGCTTCTGGGCCGGCGATGTCAAGCACCCAGAGGCGTTCAACACCCTGTACACGGTGCTGGAGGTTCTCACCCGCGTGGCTGCTCCGCTGCTGCCGATGGCCACCGAGGTCATCTGGCGCTCGCTCACTGGCGGCCGCTCGGTGCACCTGGAGGATTGGCCGGACGTCGACAAGCTGCCGACCGATGACGAACTCGTTGAGTCCATGGACATTGTCCGCAATGTCTGCTCGGCAACATCGCGCATCCGCAAGGCCAACCAGCTGCGTAACCGCCTGCCGCTGAAGAAGCTAACCCTGGCATTCCCGGATGCCGAACGTCTGCGTGATTACACCGACATCGTCTCCTCCGAGGTCAACGTCGACAAGGTGGAGTTCACCTCCGACGTGGACTCGGTGGGACGTTTCGAGGTCTCCGTCAACGCTCGCGTTGCCGGTCCGCGCCTGGGTAAGGACGTCCAGAAGGTCATTAAGGCTGTGAAGTCCGGCAACTACGAGGTTGTCGACGGCGCCGTTGTCGCCGATGGTATTCCGCTGCAGGAGGGCGAGTACACCCGCAACCTGGTCGCGATCTCGCCGGATTCCACCGCTGAGGTCGACGGCGTCAATGGCCTGGTCGTACTTGACACCGAACTCGACGAGGACCTGGAGTCCCGTGGCTGGGCTGCTGACCGTATCCGCGGTCTCCAGGACGCCCGCAAGAACGCTGGCCTCGAGGTCACCGACCGTATCTCGGTGAAGCTGCAGGTCCCGTCCGAGCGTGAAGAGTGGGCAAACCGCCACGCTGACCTCATCGCCCGGGAAGTTCTTGCCACCGCTTTCGAGGTCGTCGCTGGCGGAGAGTCGCTGAGCTACGACGTGGCGGACGGCTGCTCGGCGGATATTGCCAAGCAGTAGGGGAGAGTAATCTCAATGCCGACTTCCGGGCGGTGGGTTCTGCACATCGACATGGACGCGTTTTTCGCGTCCGTCGAGCAGCTCACCCGCCCGACTCTGCGCGGGCGACCAGTTCTCGTCGGCGGACTGGGCGGTCGAGGTGTGGTCGCCGGTGCCTCCTATGAGGCCCGCGCGTACGGTGCGCACTCGGCTATGCCGATGGCTCGCGCGCGTCGGCTCATGCCACCGAACGCAGTGACGGTCAGCGGACGCAAGGGTATCTACGGGCCTGTGTCGCGCCGAGTGTTCTCTGTAATTCGCGAGCGCGTGCCCGTGGTGGAGCAGCTCAGCGTCGATGAGGCCTTCATGGAGCCCGAGGAACTGCAAGGTGCCTCGATAGAGAAGGTAATTGCCTGGGCGGAGCAACTGCGGGCAGATATTCGGCGGGAGACCGGCTTGGCCTCGTCGATAGGCGCGGGCGCGGGCAAGCAGTTCGCGAAAATTGCTTCCGGCCTGGCGAAACCCGATGGCGTGTACGTGCTGGACCCCGCACGCAATCACGAGCTACTACACCCATTGCCGGTAGAGAAGCTCTGGGGCATTGGCCCTGTCACCGCTGCAAAACTGCATACGCTGGGCGTGGAGACGATTGGTGATTTTGCCGCCATGTCCCAGCGCGATGTCGAGGTTTCGCTGACATCCAAAACCGGTGTGATGCTGTGGCAGCTGGCGCAGGGGACAGATGACCGGCCGGTTAAGGAACGCGATGTCGCCAAGTCTGTATCGGCCGAGTACACCTATCCCGAGGATTTGGGGTCGCAGGCCCAGCTCCACGCCGCCATCGATCGCGCAGGCGAGTCCGCTTTTCGACGGCTCAAAAAAGATGGCCGTGGTGCCCGCACCATCACTTGCAAGGTGCGTCTGTCCGACCTGAGCATCCATACCCGATCTGAGACGCTCGCCTACGCCACACAGGACTTCGACACCCTCATGGCTGTCGCTCACCGAATCGCGTTCACACCCGCGGAGGTTGGCCCAGTGCGACTGGTGGGCGTCGGTTTCTCCGGGCTGGATTCGCACATGCAAGAAGTTTTGTTTCCCGAGCTCGACCGCACTATCACCGTTGAAGATCGAGTGCCGGCACCTACGCTTTCCGACGCTCCTGCTGGCCTGGTAGAGCTATCTGGAACCGGTGCGTTGCCGACTGTTCGGCTTTCCGACTCCAAGTGGGCACCTACCTCGGATGTGCACCACAGCGAGCATGGCCATGGTTGGGTACAGGGGTCGGGGCACGGGATTGTGACTGTCCGCTTTGAAAGCCGCACCAGTGGCCCCGGGCGCATGATCACGCTGAAGGAGGACGACCCGGAGCTGCGCCCGTGCTCTGCGGTGTGCAGTTTGGACTGGCCGGAGTGGCTGGCATCCGACGAAGCAGCAGCTCTTGATTTGCCGCAACCTGAGCGTGAAAGTGAAGACGAGGTTGGCCCCGATGCGGATGCTTGATGCGGTTACCTGACGTGGCCGTTATCCTCGGTGTCGTTTGCGGCGCTCTGTTTATGCGCTGACCGTAAACTGGGGCACTATGACTACCGAATCCCGCATTGCAGAGCTCGAGGCAGCTCGCCGCGCCTCGTTGCGCAACACTGATCGAGATCCGAATCCGACGACCACACTTCCCGACGACGGTCTGGATAACCGCCAGCGCATGCTGAACGGTCAGTGGTATATCGCCGACCATCCGGAATCGCAGGCTCTGAACGCGCGAATTGGCCAGGTGGCCGCGGAATTTGAGGTCGCATTCCGCGAAGACCAGCAGGCAGCACAGCAAGTGCTAGCACCGGTACTGGGGTCTTTCGGAGAGGACAGCACCGTCCGCCCGCCGATCTACCTGGACTACGGCGATAACCTCCACATCGGCGACAACGTTTTCATCAACTTTGGGCTCACCGCACTTGACGTGGTGAAGGTGACAATCTGCGACTACGCGCAGCTGGGGCCCAATGTGCAGCTGCTTCCACCAGTACACCCACTGGGAGCTGAGGCCCGCGCCGCTTATCTAGAGTCTGGAGATGAAATCATCATCGGGCGCAATGCCTGGATCGGTGGTGGAGCCATCATCCTGGGCGGTGTACACGTCGGCGACAATTCTGTGGTCGCCGCGGGGGCCGTGGTGACAAAGGACGTTCCCGCGGGCGTAGTCGTGGCTGGAAATCCGGCGAAAATCATCCGCATCATCGAGGCGTGAATTAAAACAGCGTCTGCGGATGCACATTCGCAGCCAGCGCGGCAGCGAGAATGATGCGCGCCTGCGGTGCATGCACGCAACCAGCGCTAATCACACCGTGCCGAGCCAGCGTCGCACCGCCACCGGCACCACCGTAGGCGGCGTGGACATCACCACGCGGGACGCGCGTCGCCATCACGACGGTCACATCAGCGGCAATGGCCCGGTCAATGGCGGCGGCAAACTCATCGGAGACATTGCCCGACCCCAGGCCTTCTACGACAATGCCGCGTGCACCGGCGGCGACGGCCGAATCCAGCTGTGATCCATCTGCACCTAAGTAGGCGGGGATAATCTCTACCTTCGAGCCCGCCAAGGCGGCCAGAGGCAGCGGATCTGGACGAACCGGCTCCTCCGGGGCATTAGTGGCAAAAGCCAAAGGATCGGTCGTGTGCCACTTTGTCGCACCTCGCACCGGCAAGACTGCGTGGCCAAAGACAATAAGAGCGCCAATTCCCTGCGCAGAGGCATCGGAAGCAATGGTCACGGCCTCAAAGAGATTCCCCGGTCCGTCGGTTTCCGGATGATCATAGGGAAGCTGTGCACCAGTAAAGACAACCGGACGCGAGTCCGCATGGAAAATATCGGCAGCCATGGCCGTTTCTTCCATCGTGTCCGTGCCATGAGTTACGACGACACCGTCCACGGAGTCGTCGTCAAGCACTTCGTGAATAGCGGCGAGAATACGGTCAACATCGGTGAACGCGAGATTCGACGAGTCCAACATGCCGAGCTCACGAACTTCCAGCTCTAACATGCCCTCTGGATAACGCTGCGCGACCGCCGCGACGAGCTCCGCGCCCGAGATGGTCGGGGTTAGCGCACCGCTGCGATCCGTGGTGCAGGCGATGGTGCCGCCGGTGGTGATGACAATGATTCGGCGAGGGGAGACTGTGCTAGACGAGGCCGAGCTAGAAGAAGCCGAGCTAGCCGGGGAATGATCCTGAGTCGACATGTCCACCATCTTACCCAGGCGATGTTTTGGCCTTGTGTAGGATTATGGAAGGCGTGAAGCCAGCGAATCTTCATGCAGATTTTATTGGAGTAGTGCACATATGAAAGTCCCCTGCAACCAGCGTGTTAGCGGAATGCGTTGGCGCACAGTGCGTGGTGTGACAGTAGCGGCGATGGCCTCGGTCAGCGCACTTGGGCTCGTTGCCTGCGGTGGTGGCGATACTGCAGCGCCGACGACTGAATCGAAGACATCCAGCTCGGCGGAGCCCGTCATCATGCTGCCGACGCGCGCAGAGCTTAACGACGTCCTCGCACGCCTCATCAACCCCGATCTACCTATCGAGGAAAAGGCGCTGACCATCGAGGACGGCGATACTGCCGGCGATTTCTTCGACATTGTCACCCACAGTGCCAATGAGCAGGAAATCAGCTTTGATGTCATTGACCCGGTCACGCCTGGATTTACTACTAAGCAGGCCGTAGCCGGTGTCAATATCCTCCGTCCGGAGGAAGATCCGATGCTCGTGGAGCAGGTGGACTTTATCCACCGGGATGGTCGTTGGATGCTGAGCAAGGAATGGGCCTGCAACATGGCATCGACACTTGATCCGGAGCACAAGCCTGGGTTCTGTCTCGCGCCGGGCGAGACTCCGCCGCCGCCACCTGAGCCAGAAGAGGAAGAAACCCCGGTTGAGGAGGCTCCGGTTGAGGAGGCCCCAGCACCGGCTCCAGAGCCCGAAGCACCGGAGCCCGAAGCGCCGGTCGAGGAAGTGCCGCCTCCGCCGCCTCCCGCGCCTGAACCACCGGTTGAAGAGGCTCCGCCACCGCCGCCACCGCCGCCGGCTGAGGATGCACCGCCTCCGCCACCACCGGCTTAGGTGCCGTCGGACCAGGCGTTACGGCCCAGTCTGGTCGGGGTCACTGGGCAGACAAAAGAAAGTGTCTAGGTTTATGACAGTTCCGCCCATTTTTTGGGCAGAAAAGTGACATAAACCTAGACACTTTCTCGTCTTCTAACCTTGCAGTGGCCCGAGCTATTCTTCTGGGCTACTTCCTCGAGCCGTCGCCGTCCTTAAACTCCAGCCCGCGATGCGTCTGCTGAGTGATGCGCACATCGGAGTTGCCGTCGCCGTAGGTCACGGAGGTCACAAAATCGATGTTGCCCTTCACCGGAAGGGGCTTGGTCAGGTCGATGGTGACGCGGTCGGCAAGCATGTCAGTCGTGGCCTCGACAACCTTCAGTGCCCCCTCGCCGCCAGTGTCCAACTCCGTAACGGTCGGCACCTGCTTGACATCGACCTTCAAATTAACAATGTCGCCCGCACGGCTGAGCAGGGTATAGGTCACCTTCTGCGTCATCTTGGTCTGGCCTTCGACCTCGCTTTCGACCGTCCAGGTCGCATCCTTTCCGATGTCCTCGGAGGGGAAGACGATAGGTACGGAATGCAGCTGCTGCAGCGCCATCTCCACACCAGCGCGAGCGGTGTCGGTCGCCTTCTCCGGCGCTCCCAGCTTGAGTTCCTTGACCTCACCTGTGGCCGTTGTTGACGAATCAGAGATAAATCCCTGCGCGGTAGCGATATCCTCATTCAGCTCATCGTTGGAGCCGTGGGGTTTACCCACCTCTGACGTCACCGCACGAGTATCGTTATCGCTGGTAACAGTGCTGGTCAGGGGGATTTCCAGACGGGTGTCTGGGAAAGTCTGGTCGCTATCGGCGTTTCCGCCCCGCTGCGCGAAGCCCTGTGTCACCGCCACGGTCGACTCCTGCTCTGCACCGTCGTCCTTCCAGCGCACACTCGCCAGCTCACCGCTGCCAGCACCGGTCAATTCGACCTTGGGTTGTGCAACGTCCACGGGTTGTGTTTCCACCGAGCTTTCCGACGAGCACGCGGCCAGTGACACCACAGTAGTAGCGGCAACAACTGCGGTGCCGACCCTCGCCAGCAGGCCACGCTTGGTGTGACCAGCTCGGTCGCTGTGGCTAGGTCCACGGAACCACGAGGAGGTGGTGTCTCCTACACGTCGTAAAGCGGAAGGGGCCGGAACAAACTGAGATTGGAAACGTCGAGTCACACCGGTTAGCGTACCGGTTTCTGGGTGGATAGGAACCACCCGGGCGGTGTCAGTTGGCTGAATATGGGTTTGTTAGGCCATTATGGGACAGTGACTAAGAAGGAAACGAGGACATATTTCCCGCGGCGGGGGATTCTCGCCGCGGTTATTGTGTCAGTTGCGATTATTGATCAGCTGACCAAGATTATCGCTTTGAAGACTCTCGATGGCCGACCTGCGGTGCAGGTGCTTGGCGATCTCTTCGAGTTGCGGCTCGTTTTTAACCCCGGTGCAGCCTTCTCCTTTGGCACGAATGCCACCTGGGTTTTTACCACGTTGCAGCTGGTTTATATCCTGGCTGTGATGTGCTTTTCCCATTGGCTGCGCAGTCCTATATCGGCGACTGCGGCGGGGCTTATTGCTGGTGGTGCGCTGGGCAACCTCATCGATAGGCTGTTTCGGGAGCCCGGTTTCTATGTCGGCCACGTTGTCGATTTCCTGTCGGTGAAGGGTTTTGCCGTATTTAATATCGCGGACTCCGCGATTACTGTGGGCGTTATTATCCTCGTTATCTGGATGGTTTTTTCCAAGGAGCCGGATCTCTTCGCTGATCAGATTGCAGCGGAGAAGAAATCTGCTCAGAAGAATCAGAAGCAGTCGGCGGAGGGAGGACAGCAGTGAACGACAATGCATTAAATAGCGGTGCAGCACTCGGGGGAGCGCACCAGCCCGACCGAGAAACCCGGCAGATGCCCGTTCCACCGGGCTTGGCCGGAATGCGGGTAGATGCCGGTGTGGCTAAGTTGCTGGGGCTCTCGCGCACAGCGGTGGCTGATTTGGCAGCGGCTGGGGACATCACGGTTGATGGTGTGAGCGTTGGCAAGTCTGACCGCCTGGAAGAAAACGCTTTCCTCTCCGTGTTGTTACCGCCGGTGGAAAAGCCATTGGTTCCCAAAGAGGAACTCGTCGAGGGCATGGACGTGCTCTACCACGACTCCGATTTGGTGGCTGTTCACAAGCCTGTTGGCGTGGCTGCGCATCCGTCGGTCGGTTGGGAAGGTCCAACGGTTATCGGCGGGCTGGCGGCTGCTGGTTTCCGCATTTCTACCTCCGGTCCGCCCGAGCGAAAAGGCATCGTGCATCGCCTGGATGTTGGCACCTCTGGCGTGATGGTTGTCGCCTGCTCAGAGCGGGGCTACTCCGTGCTCAAGCGGGCGTTCAAAAACCGTGAGGTGTCGAAGACGTATCACGCTCTGGTTCAGGGGCATCCGGATCCGCTGTCGGGGACAATTGATGCTCCGATTGGCCGTCATCCTTCGGCGGGGTGGCGCTTTGCCGTCCGTCAGGATGGCAAACATGCTGTGACGCACTACGAAACGCTTGAGGCCTTCGCCCCAGCAACGCTGTTGAAGGTGAATCTAGAGACTGGGCGTACGCACCAGATTCGTGTGCACTTCTCTGCGCTGAATCACCCATGTTGTGGCGATCCCATGTACGGTTCCGATCCGGCATTGGCCCAGCGGCTTGGGCTCAACCGCCAGTGGCTTCATGCTGTCTCGCTTGGTTTCCACCATCCGGCAGATGGTCGCTGGATGGAAATCGAATGTCCATACCCAGATGATTTGAACCACGCATTGGAAGTTTTGAGGCAGGGCGCATGACGCAGACTCCATCGGGATCCAAGAATCGAGCGCGCCCCGAAACTCGTGCGAAAAGCACCGGTGACGGCAGTATTTCGCCAGTGATGGCACTAATCTCAGGTTTCTGTGTTGTCGTATTGGTGATTGTTTTAGCAGTCGCTTCGACATCCGATCGCGTGAGCAAGCCGCAGAATATCAACGGCGATGCGCTCGGCCCAGACCCGTGGGAAGCAACCGAGCAGTACGTAGAGCGTGCCGACGAGTCCCTCGAGAATATGAAGAAGGAAGACTACCAGCTAAAGAACGGCCAGCCAGTTGTGGAGGACCCGAAGTTTTGGGCGATGGTGACTTTTGACCGGCTGCTCGATGCGCAAGAAGCGGCACAGGTCTATGAAAAAGAGCCCTCTCTGCGAGTATCGACTGCAATCATCGGTGGCGTGAGTACCCGGTATTTGCCGCAGCCGAGCAAAACGGCGAGTGAAGAAAAGCTGCTGAAAGATCAACTGGAGTTAGCGGCTGCCTACGCAGACGTCGCGATTGACGACGAACGGCTCGGCTTCAACGGTTTACTGGTCTATGGAGACGCTGCGGCGTTGATGAATGTCAAGAAACTGCCTGCTGTTAAAGCAGTCGAGGCGCTGCCATCAGATGCGGCACGCGGCCGTTTTGGTATCCGACCGGTGCTGAGTTCCGGTTTCACGGATAAAGATCCGCTTTTTGCGCCGGGGCTGAGCCAGAACTAATAGAAGCCAGAACTAAGTGCCCAAATCCAAACGACTAGGATGAAGCGGCTAGAACTCTGCCGTCAGTAAGCCGCCAGTACGCAGTCAGTTTCAACGAGAACGAAAAGGAGTCAGTCAACAGTGATTCAGGCATTCGGTGCGTACCTTTTGTGGGCGCTGTTTCCGCTCTACTTTCCGCTGCTGGAGCCGGCGGGGGCCGTGGAGATTTTGGCGCATCGATTCGTCTGGACGCTTGTCTTTATGGTCATTGCCCTCAGCTTCATGCGCGCATGGCCAGAGCTGAAGGCCGCGAGCGCCAAGACGTGGGGCACTATTTTTATTGCTGCACTGTTGATCTCCGTCAACTGGGGCGTGTACGTCTACCTGGTCAACAATGGGCAGGTGGCGGAGGCCGCACTCGGCTACTTCATTAACCCGCTGGTCAGCGTTTTGTTGGCGATGGTTTTCTTCCGTGAAAGCATCTCGCGGTTGCAGCTCGGCAGTGTCATCCTGGCCACCATTGCGGTCATTGTTCTCACTATCGGTGTGGGACATCCGCCGTTGGGTGCGCTGGCACTGGCATTCAGTTTCGGTTTTTACGGACTAATGAAGAAGCGAGTATCGCTTTCCTCCGCAGCGTCGCTGACAGCCGAGTCCGCCGTAATCACACCGATTGCGCTGGTCTACATCCTCTGGTTGACCTACAACGGGCAGAGCACCTTTACCTCCGAAGGAGCTGGTCACACGCTGCTCATGATGAGCGCCGGCGTCGCTACCGCCATTCCGTTGCTGCTCTTCGGCGAAGGTGCCAAACGCCTGCCGTTGGCCACCTTGGGCCTGATGCAGTACATCACGCCGGTTCTCCAAATCACTTTGGCGGTTACCGTGCTCGGTGAGGAGCTCGAGCCGGAGCGCTGGATTGGCTTCTTCATCATCTGGGGTGCCGTCGCGCTGTTCATCTGCGACCTGATCCTGAAGATGCGCCGTCAGCGTCGGGTTCGCCGGGAACTCCGCAAGGCCGGCATTGAACGGGCGGCAGTTTCCGACGATGCCGCCGACGAGACGGATGGGGCGGTTTCCCGGGACGTCGTAAAGCCTGGAGATAACTAACAGAAAATCTCGCGCAGGTGCTCGTTGAGGAAGATTCCCTGCGGGTCGACCTTTTCCCGTAGTGCCTGGACCTCGCCGAACAGTGGATAGCGCTGCGCGAAATCCTCCGCGCGGAGCGTGTGCAATTTGCCCCAGTGCGGGCGACCTTCGTGGGCCTTGAAGATTGGCTCAATGAGGTTGAAGTACTCCCTGTAATTTTCCTTCCAGTAGCGGTGGATGGCGATGTAGGCGCTGTCGCGACCGTACGCCGTGGACAGGGCGACATCGTCGGCTTTTGCGGAGCGCACCTCGATGGGGAAGGAGACTTTCATCCTCTTGCGGGCAATCGCGTCGCGGATTTCCCCGAGGACATCGGAAGCGGCCTCGAGGGGGACGGAGTACTCCATCTCGGAGAAACGCACGCGGCGCGGCGAGACAAAGACCTTGTGCGCCTCGTTGGAGTAGCGGCGCTCGGGCACTGTGTTGGTGGCAATCCGGTTGATGGTATCGGTCGTAGCGGGAATCGCTTTGGCAATCTCGCAGCACGCCAAGAGTCCCATGTTGTTGACGACTTCGTCGTTAAGATACGTACGCGCGCTGCCCAGGCGCTGCTTCAGGCTATTGCGGCTCGGGCGGCGGTGGCGCTGCGGTTCGATGCGAGTATTGTGCTTGACCAGCGTCTCGCGCTGTCCCGGGAACCAGAAAAACTCCAGGTGGTCAGCTTCTTTGCAGCGCTCAGCGAAACTCTTGCGCAGGGAATCAAACTCTTCGCGGTGTTCGTCGGCGTGCAGATCAAACGCTGGTACGACGGACATCGTGACCTCCGTAAGCACGCCGAAGACACCCAGCCCCAGCCGTCCGAGGCGGTAGAGCTCGCCGTCGATTCCCTCGGCGTCCGGATGGCAGTGCCTGACGACGCCATCCGCGGTGACAATCTTGAATCCCTTAACGGTGCCTGCAAAGCCGGTGAACCCAAGCCCGGTGCCGTGCGTGCCAGTAGAGATAGCGCCGGCCAGCGACTGCGGATCGACATCGCCCTGGTTGGGAAGTGCCCAACCGAGCGGGCGCAGAATACCTGGAGTATCGCGCAGACGAGTGCCGGCACGCAGCGTGGCGGTCTGGTTGGCCGCATCCAGCTCGACCAGACCAGAGCAGCGGTCGAGTTGAATGCGGTGCCCATCGGTGGTGGCCACGGAAGTAAAAGAATGACCGGCCCCCAGCGGGCGCACCGTAGTTCCTTCGGTCTTCGCCGCTTTAATTACCGAGATGACGCCCTCATCATCGTGTGGTTGATGAGTATAGGACGGGGTGCACGATTGCGTGTGAGCCCAATTGTTCCAATGAGAGTTGGCGATGGCTTTCGCCTGCGCACGCCGACGTACGCGTGGTACGCGGGACTCAACTGTAGAGACTGTGAAGCGGGCGTTGTTCCGTGAATTGCTCATGTGAAGATCAATCCCTTTCCTCGGTACGTGGGCCAGTGGGCGATGATGGCGCCATCTCGAACTGCAATGACTTCTTGTGTGTGCTCGGCTATTTCACCGGCCTTGGCGTGGCGGAACCACACGGGATCTCCCAGCGAAATTGCATCGGCGCTCTTGCCGAGCAACGGAGTCTGCACCTCACCTGGGCCTTCCTCTGCCGCGTAGCGCAAGCCAGTGGGGTACCAGGGGGCTGGCAGCCGGTCATCTCCCGCCGGTCCAGAGGCAATTCGACCACCGCCGGACACCGTGACCACGCCCTTCTTAGGGCGTCGCGTCGCCGGCAACACAAACCAGGACGCCGGGCGCAGATTGAATGCGCGATAGTTATCGAACAGTGTTGGTGCCAGGAATCCCGACCCCGCCGCTGCCTCGGTTACTGCGGCTTCGGCGCACGTCGACTCCAACGACCCCGTGCCACCGCCGTTGACAAACTCCAGTGGTCCCGCCACTTTCTCGACTGCGGCGACAACCTTCGCGCGGCGCTTCGCCAACTCCTTCTTTGAGACGGCCTGCATCATTCGAATTGCTCGCGCACGCAGGGAGTTTCCGGCATCGCCCACCCCGGCAATGTGCCCTTCATACATCATGATTCCCGCCAGCTGCAGCTCCGGGCGGGCAATAATCTGCTTGGCAAACACCGCTGCCTGCTTCGGCGAGAACAGGCTGGAGCGCAGCGTACCGATATGCACGCCGGGCAGAGGGCGAAAGGACGCATCGACGTCCATGCACACGCGGATTGGCGCATTTTCGCTTGCCGACGACGCCAGCGCCTCCAGATGCTCGGGACGGTCAACCATTACACAGATGGCGGCGCGCGCTGCATCATCGTCGGCAAGCTCTGAGATAGCGCGGGCGTCAAGCGTTGGGTAGGCGACGACGATGTCGTCACTAATGCCTTCTCGGAATAGGTACAGCGCCTCTGCCAGCGAATATGCCAGCACGCCCTGGAAACCGGGGAAGGCCAGGACGTGCGAAATAAGCTGTGGAATGCGGATGGACTTCGAGGCCACGCGAATAGGCATACCGTTTGCACGGCGGAGCATGTCGCGGGCATTGGATTCGACCGCCGCGAGGTCGACGACGACTGCAGGAAGGGAAGTGCAGTTAAGCAGCGTGTCGGTAGCTAGTGGCGGGCGGGCTGTCTGGGGCATCTGCGACGGCAGCGCCTCAGGCAGGTGAGACATCGATGTCGGAGCCGGGCGGGATGTGCCCGAGGACTCCGGGGCAGAAGCTCGAGAAAGTTTCATGCCCTAAAACGTAATCATTGGAAACCTGTACTGTCTTTGATTTTGAAAAGAAAGTCAGGATTTCCCAGGTCTGTGCTTTTCTAGACCAGCCAGCTGTAGCGGGCGGCATCCAGGTTGGAGGTGATGACATCGCCATCGACGAGGTAGCCGGCAGCAACGGGGCGGCGGTCGATGGTTGCAAGAACCTCGTCAAGCTCGGGCTTGGGGAAGTAGGTGAAGTGGCCATCGGAAAGTGGTGCGAACACTGTATTGCTCCTTTGGTTCTTTGCTTGAGGGCAGTGCGTTTCTCTATGGTCGCGAGGAAATATGAGGACTTCCTCACGAACCGTGGTGTTGAGTATTGTCAACTGGTTTTGAAAAGTAAAGGATAGGAAGGGGTGATGTTAAACACATCTTTAGCCATAACTGTGCAGACATAAGAGGCTGCTTCATTTTGAGTGTTCGAAGGAATCGTGTTCAGTCCGGGCGATTGTCTACAATCTGGACTCATGGCTAACTCCTCCTTCGTGCACCTCCACAATCACACCGAGTACTCCATGCTCGACGGTATGGCGAAGATTGATTTGCTTGCCGACGAGGTTGCGCGACAGGGAATGCCTGCGGTCGGTGTCACCGACCACGGCAATATGTTTGGCTCAAATGCTTTCTATCGGCAGATGAAGTCCAAGGGTGTCAAACCGATTATCGGCATTGAGGCCTATATGGCGCCGGAGAGTCGTTTTAATAAAAAGCGCATTCAGTGGGGTGAACCGCATCAGCGTCGAGATGACGTCTCGGGTCGCGGTTCCTACTTGCACCAGACCATGTTGGCCGCGAATGCGCAGGGTCTGCGGAACCTGTTCTACCTGTCGTCGATGGCGTCGTATGAGGGGCAAATTAGTAAGTACCCGCGTATGGATGCCGAGTTGGTGGCGGAACGTGCCGAGGGCATTATCGCAACCACTGGTTGTCCGTCTGGTGATGTGCAGACTCGTCTGCGCCTGGGGCAGTTCGACGAGGCTCTGCAGGCCGCCGGTATGTGGCAAGACATCTACGGCAAGGAAAACTACTTCCTTGAGCTGATGGATCACGGGTTGGATATTGAGACCCGTGTGCGCAGTGAGCTGCTGGAGATTGGCCGGAAGCTGAACCTGCCGCCGTTGGTTACGAATGACTGCCACTATGTCACCCGTGATCAGGCCAAGGCTCACGAGGCTATGCTCTGCGTGCAGACGGGTAAGACGCTCAATGACCCGGACCGTTTTAAGTTCGACGGTGATGGCTACTTTATTAAGTCCGCTGAAGAAATGCGCGCGACCTGGGATCATCTAGTCCCGGGTGCCTGTGATAACACGCTGCTTATCGCGGAGCGCGTCGAGGATTACGACGAGCTGTGGGAGGAACACCCGCATGACCGCATGCCGAAAGCTGATGTGCCGGAGGGTGAGACTCCGACGACATGGCTGCATCACAACGTGATGGAGGGTCTGCGCAAGCGCTTTGAGGGGCGCGAGGTGCCGGAGGAGTACATCCGGCGCGCGGAGTATGAAATTGAGGTTATTGACGGTAAGGGCTACCCGTCGTACTTCCTTATCGTGGCGGAGCTTATTCGCCATGCCCGCGAGGTGGGCATCAAGGTCGGTCCGGGGCGTGGTTCCGCTGCCGGTTCCCTGGTTGCATACGCGACGTGGATTACCAATATCGACCCGATTGAGCACGGTCTTCTCTTCGAGCGATTCCTGAACCCAGAGCGTCCGTCCGCACCGGATATTGATATCGACTTCGACGACCGCCGCCGCGATGAAATGATTCGCTACGCCGCTGACCGCTGGGGCGAAGACAAGGTGGCACAGGTGGTCACCTTCGGTACGGTGAAAACCAAGCAGGCCCTGAAGGACTCGGCTCGTGTGCAGTTCGGTCAGCCGGGCTACCAGATCGCAGACCGTATTACTAAGGCTCTGCCACCTGCGATTATGGCTAAAGATATTCCGCTGGGCGGCATCGTCGACCCGGAGCACCCACGCTACGGCGAGGCCGCTGAGGTTCGCCAGCTCATTGAGACCGACCCCGACGTGGCCCGTATTTACGAAACCGCTCGCGGCCTCGAGGGCGTGGTCAGGCAGACTGGCGTGCACGCCTGTGCCGTGGTCATGGCGTCGGTGCCGCTCATGGACCACATTCCGATGTGGAAGCGCCAGGCTGACGGTGCGATCATCACCGGCTGGGACTACCCGGCATGTGAGGCCATTGGTCTATTGAAGATGGACTTCCTGGGCCTTCGAAACCTGACGGTGATTGGTGACTGCATCGAGCACATCAAGTCCAACCGAAGCGAGACAGTTCTGCTCGATGATCTTCAGACCGATGATCCGAAGGTCTATGAGCTGCTGTCGCGCGGTGACACTCTCGGTGTGTTCCAGCTCGATGGTGGCGGCATGCGTGAGCTGCTTAAACGAATGCAGCCAACGGGCTTCGACGACATCGTGGCATCGCTGGCGCTGTACCGTCCGGGTCCGATGGGTGTTAACGCGCACTTTGACTACGCAGATATTAAGAATGGTCGCAAGCCTTATAACGCCATCCATCCGGAGCTGGATGAGCAGCTGAAGGAAATCCTGGAAGAAACGCACGGCCTGATCGTGTACCAGGAGCAGATTATGAAGATCTCGCAAAAGCTGGCTAACTACACCGCAGGTCAAGCAGATGGTTTCCGTAAAGCCATGGGTAAGAAGAAGCCCGAGGTGCTGGCTAAGGAGTTCGTGAACTTCGAAGGCGGCATGCTGGAAAACGGCTACTCCAAGGACGCTGTCCAAAAACTGTGGGACATTATTCTGCCGTTCGCCTCCTATGCGTTTAACAAGTCCCATGCGGCGGGCTACGGTCTGGTGTCTTATTGGACCGCGTATCTGAAGGCTAACTACACCGCTGAGTACATGGCGGCGCTGTTGACCTCGGTGGCGGATGATAAGAACAAGCTGGCTATTTATCTGTCGGACTGTCGCCACCTTGGCATTAAGGTGCTGCCGCCGGATGTCAATGAGTCGGGTATGGATTTCGAGCCGGTCGGTGAAGATATTCGCTTCGGCCTCGGCGCTATCCGTAACGTCGGCCATGATGTGGTTGCGTCGATTGTGAAGACGCGCGAGGAGAAGGGCAAGTTCACGTCGTTCTCGGACTACCTGGACAAGATTGAAACGCTGCCATGTAACAAGCGCATCACCGAGTCGCTGATTAAGGCTGGCGCTTTCGACTCGCTTGGGCACCCACGAAAGGGCCTTGCGCTCATTCACGAAGAAGCCATTGACGCGGTGCTGTCGACCAAGAAGGCTGCAGATAAGGGACAGTTCGACCTGTTTGCGGGCTTCGGTGGGGAAGAGGACACCGGTTCGGAGAGCATCTTTGAAATCCGTGTGCCGGATGAAAAGTGGGATCGCAAGCACGAGCTGACCCTGGAACGAGAAATGCTGGGCCTCTATGTCTCCGGTCATCCACTCGATGGGTTCGAAGAATCGCTGGCCGCGCAGACCGATACCGCTTTGACCACGGTCGTTGGTGGGGAGGTCGCTAACAACACCGAAATCACTATTGGTGGCATTGTCTCCAGTGTTGACCGTCGCGTGAATAAGAACGGTCAGCCCTGGGCGATTATCGGTATTGAGGACCACAACGGCGCGCGCGTGGAGGTTATGGCTTTTGCGAGAACCTACGCGATGATTGCCACCAGCATTGCTGAAGATGCCATCGTGCTTATTCGTGCTCGCGTTCAGTACCGCGATGACCGCATGAGTGTGGTCTGTGATGACCTGAAGCTGCCGGATCTTGGCCGAAATGGCTCCACTTCGGCGCCGCTGCGTCTGACCATGCGCACTGATCAGTGCACACCGGAGATGATTGCCAAGCTGAAGTCAGTCCTGTTGGATAACCCCGGCGACTCGGACGTTTACCTCAAGCTTGTCGACGGTGATTCCCACACCACTTTGGTTCTCGGCGAGCACTTGCGGGTCGACCGTGATGCCAGCCTAATCGGTGACTTGAAAGCGACAATCGGTGCCAGCATTTTGGGGTAGCTCATCGCGGCCCTGATTGTCGCAACCGATTGTATGACCGAGTAGAGTCATAGCTCATGAGTGAGAATTCTGTGCCTGCTTCCCAGCCCGAACGCCGACTTGTCCACGCGGCCGATATTCAGATTGCGCAGGCACGAATTTCTTCGGTTATTGCGGCCACTCCGCTGCAGTTCAGCCCACGTCTTTCCGAAATCACCGGCGCTAAGGTATTCCTCAAGCGGGAAGACCTCCAGGACGTGCGCTCGTACAAGATTCGCGGTGCCTACAACGCGATGGTTCAGCTCACTGATGAAGAGCGAGCCGCAGGCGTCGTTGCGGCATCTGCAGGAAACCACGCTCAAGGCGTGGCCTACGCATGCCGTCAGCTGGGTATTAAGGGGCGCATCTATGTGCCCAATGCCACGCCGAAGCAGAAGCGCGACCGTATCGCATACCACGGCCGCGATGCCGTTGAGATTGTCGTTGTCGGAGACTCCTTCGATGAGGCCGCCGCTGCTGCTCGTGCCGATGCACAGCGCACTGGTGCAACCATGGTGGAGCCATTCGACTCTTTCAACACCATCGTCGGACAAGGCACTGTCGCAGCTGAAATCATTGCGCAGCTCTCCGGTCAGGGGTTGACTCTGGATACCATCTGCGTACCGGTCGGTGGCGGTGGTCTGCTCAGCGGTGTCACCTCGTATCTGTCGGATATGTCGCCGAACACCCAGGTCATGGGCGTGGAGCCTGCGGGCGCGGCCTGTATGCGCGCAGCCCTGGAGAACAACGGCCCGATTACGTTGGGGCACACCGACCCGTTCGTCGATGGCGCCGCGGTGGCCCGCTTTGGTGACCTGCCATGGCACATCCTGGAGGCCAACCGCAATCGTGTCCATCCGATGATTGCGCCGGAAGGTGCCGTCTGTGAGGCCCAGCTGGATCTCTACCAGAACGAAGGGATTATCGCTGAGCCGGCCGGTGCGCTGTCTGTGGCAGCTCTGGAGCAGATGCAGTTTGAGCCGGACGAGGTTGTTGTCTGCATCATCTCGGGTGGTAATAACGACGTGCTGCGCTATGCCGAGATCATGGAGCGCTCGCTGGTCTACCGCGGCCTCAAACACTACTTCCTGGTGAACTTCCCGCAGAAGCCCGGCCAGCTGCGTATGTTCCTCAGCGATGTTCTCGGCCCGGATGACGACATCTCGCAGTTCGAGTACCTCAAGCGTAACAACCGCGAAACTGGTGCGGCGCTCGTCGGTATTGAGCTGCGTCATGCTTCTGACCTCGAGGAATTGCTGGCACGCATGGATGCCTCGCCGCTGAAGTGTCGCCGACTGGTGCCCGGCACACCAGAGTATGACTTTTTGACCTAGACTTGCTGGGGCCAGCTGGGAAACTTCCGAGGGAGTCCTCCCAGGTCTATTAATTAAATGAATCTTTTCGAACAAGCTTTGTAGCGAAGGGGAGCGTCCACCCACTATGACTGGGGCAAGCAGTGTCGACCAGGGTGTCCGAGTGGAAAATACCGTGATTGTCGAGATGTGGCTGGCTGCCGCAGAGCAGGATTTGGCCACCCGGATTCCAGGGCTGCTGGAATCTGCCACGCAGGCCAAAGTTGAGCCATTGTTTGTCTGGTCAGGGCTGTCGATGGACGAGGTTGAGCGTATCGACCGCTTCCTGGGAACGCTCCTGGCCCATCATCTGGCTGGTGGTACCGCTGCCGATATTGATGCTGCGAAGAGCGTCGTTGACAATCACCCGCTGGTCACCCTTGCCTCGCTGGTAGGGCGCGCCGCGCGTGTTGCGTCGGCAAGCGAAATGTGGCTGGACTGGCCGGCCGCTTTGCAGCTGAATCCAGACGCTGACACTACCGGCGCGCTTATTGCCCACCTCGCCGCCGCAGTGCCGACAATGCTAGCCAATGCCGGTTTGCCTAACGACGTCGACAGCAACCAGGCCGACTCGGATGAGCTGCAGCGAGCAGCGCAGGTGCTTTTGCTGCACGCGGGAGTTCAGCTGTCAGTGATGCCACTGATTATCGAGCGCTGTGAGGAGCTTGCGGGCGTATCGGAGCTATCCAACCCTTCGGCCAATGACCTGGTGCAGGCGCTGTCGAAGGTTCATCCGTTGCTCGAGGGGCTGTTGACCGAAATCGCGGAGGCGGAAGACGGTGTCTACCCGCTGGCTCTGCGGCAGTTGGCTAGGACGGCACCTCGCCAGGCACACAAGTTGTTTAAGGCAACCCTCGGTTACGCCATTGCCACCGCCGCTAATCCGGCCAACTGGGAGGCTCGGGAAGAACTCGGTCAGCTCGACGCGGGGCTGCCGCCCATTCTGGTGGCCGCTGCGCGTGAAGAGCTGCGTATGCGTCCGGCGGGTACTGCGAATCGTCGTGAAGCGGTGGGCGTGGTGGCAACGACTGGCCGCCCGCAGCTGTACTTCGATGAGCTGACACAGACCGTTGGCGTACAGCTACCGACGCCGCTGGATCCGGCGGGACGGACCTGGCGCGTCACCTTCGGCGGCACGGTAGCAACGACGCCGGTGGTGGGCCTGCAGGATTCGCTGCCACGTCCAGTGGTGACCATTGATGAGCCGGTGCGCGATGTGCTGGTGGAAATCGGCGATGAGAAGCACTGGCGAGTCCCGGCGATTAGCACTGAGGACCCGATTCTCATTTTCGGTGCCGACGGTCAGTCGGTCACGGATAAGGTATCGCTGCACTCGACCTCCGCTACAGTGGTCTACCCCGTTGATGCCACACTCGTTGACCCCGTCACGGGTGCTGAGGTGCCATTGCTATCGGACCCGCGCCCATTCAACTGGGAGCTGTGGCAAGTCGCTGAGATCGATCTTCGCGATGTTCATGCAGTTCAGGTTCGTCGGTCCGGGGCGGCTGGCGAGGTTCGGTCGGCATCACCTCAGCGTCAACCGCGAATGACCATGCCTCACGCGCGTCTCGACGGCGCGGTGTCTTCCTACGGCACCCCGGTTTACGCTGGCGGTCCGGTCGCTGTTTTCCCGCCGACGCTGTCCGGAAAGGACGAGTCCTGGCGTGCCATCGTCACCGATTTTGGCGGCTATGGTGCGTTTACCACGGATTCCGTCATGGTCTATGACCTCGAGGTACCCGCCGCGGGTGGCGAGGTTGAGATCCTTACCGATGATGATTACCCGTGGGTCGGCGAGTTCGTGGTTCGCCTGGTCAATCCGCGTGGCCGCAGCTTCCAGAAGCACTTCGCCATTGCCGAGCAGGCTGACCTCACTATCACGTACAGCGGTGGTGGTGACGGCTTCCGCATCCCGACCATCGATGGTCTGAGCCCCGCTGACATTCGCGTTGTCTCCGGTGACAAGCCGCTCGACGCTGAGCCCGCTATCGTGCGCCTTGGGGCGGACGAAGTCACAGGTACCGTCGAGCTTTCCACCGAGGAGGGCGCATGGCTGCAGTTGCAGGTCACGCCAGGCACGCTGCAGTTTGAGGTTCCGCTTGCCGACGAGTCCGTCGCCCGCCGCACCACTACATTGGTCACCCGCCCGAAGCGTGTCGATGCCTTCGGCAAGATTGTCGTCAATGCCCCGGGCGAGCTGCGCCATGCGCATGTTGCAGTTTCCAGCGGTGAGCGCGACATCTGTCGCGTCCCCATCAAGCGTTTCGGCGATACTGGCTACGCGGAGTTCGGCAAGTTTGCCGACCGTATCTCTCTGCTGAAGGCCTTGCGTATCAGCTTGGACTGGACTCGTGTGACGGGACGTAAGCGCCTGTCTGTACCGCTGGTGGAGGCTTCCTCCCGCGATGCCATCCGCCAGATTGCCTTCAACGATGAAGCCACTGACATCATCGAGGTTGATGTCGCTGACGATGTTTCGCACTTGCCGATGACCCTATGGCTCTGGGCCGCCGGTCAGCCGTGGCGCGAACCCGTCGCCCTGGAAGTCGTGGAGGGCGAATGCGAGCTTCCCGACGAGCTCCGCGGCCTTGGCCCATTCGTCGCGCAGGTGACTTTCGGTGTGGAGAAGGAACGCCACCCGCAGTGGCCGGCGGCCGGGTCGACCATTTTGCATCATGTTGATGATGCCGAGGCTGTCGACCTTGATGGCGAGGACACCGATTCCGTTGCTCGCGCGCAGGAACTGTGGGGCGAGCTAAATCAGGAGCAGCTCGCACGTTTGTGGACGCTACTGGCGACCTTGCGCGCCGGTCGTGCAACCGACATGGCGCAGGCGAATCCGCTGCTGGCCGCACCTAGGTTGGGTGCGATTTTGTGTGCTGAACCACGCGCCGGTCTGGCAGCGTTGAACCGCTCAGTCATCGCGTTGGACGATCAGCCGGGTATGTTTATCGCCTCCGGACTCGTGCTGGGAGACTTCAGCGCTACTAAGCCAGTGCCGGGGCGTCGCCGTGTGCCGTGGCTCGGTGCCTTGGCAGCATTGGCGGATCTCACTGATGAGAACGTGGACCGTTCTCGTCAGCTGGATTACCTACGTACAACTGGTGGCCAGGGACTGCTGGACATTGCCGCCAGCGGCCAGGACACCACTCTGGAGTCCGCCACTATCGACCAGAGCTCGGTGCAGATTACCTCGCTGCCGGAAGCGCAGGCCAGCGCTATTTTGTCGCAGGTCTTTGATTCCTACCGCATGGTCCCGGGTCCGCTGACCGACGATGACGCTCGCTTCACCGCAATTTACGAAGTGGTACGCAATCGCGCTGAGATTGTGGAATCCGGTGTAATGACCCAGCTTGCCGCTGCCTCTCGGGTGTTGTTTAAGACGGTGTCGAAGGCGTCTCCACGACTGCGCAAGGCGGTCAATGTGCGCTTCCACAAGCTCGATGGCATCGATGCGGATGATCCTTCGCTGCACTGGACTCTGGTGCCGGGAACGTCACTGCTTATTGCAGTGGCTGCCCGCGTATTGGCCCGCACTCAGGCTGAGAACTCTGATGCCAGTGTCGCCGCTGTCCGTCAGCTGATTCCGATGTGGGCCCAGCTGGCGGACCTGGTGCCGACGTTGGTGATGAGCGATATTCTCATCGCAGACGCGTTGGTGGCTCACGCCCTCCACGGCGATGTCACCGAGCTGCCGTGGCCAGCACCCGAGTCGGGTGCTGATGTCGAAGCTGATGCTGACGCTGCGGCCGACGCGGATCCTGAAGGCACGGCTGACGCGGAGGACTAGCCTGTCTGACTAGCTGAGCGAGACGACAGCGTAGCCCCACGCTGGAAGCGAGATTTCGGGACCAGCAGCTTCGTCATTGACGATGCTGGCTGCTGCGTCTTCAAAAGTGTGCAGCAGGTGGGCGGAACCGAACTCGGAATCCAGGCTGACGCTGGTTTCGGCGTCGGAGAAGTTCGCCACCAAAGCGACAGTTTCAAAGGCATCCGAGCTTCGGGCACCCATTTCGCGCTCATCCTGGCTGCGCACAACGACAAGGCACCGATTGTCCTCGTCATACTCAGTCACTACAGATGCTGACCACGGAGTGCGAAGCGACGGGTGAGACTTCCGCAGCGCGAAGAGATCGCGGTAGGCCGACAGAATAGTGGCGTGCGAGCGCTCTGAGGTCTCCTGCCAATTGAGCTTCGAGCGATTAAAGGTCTCTGGATCCGATGGGTCGGATACCTCCTTCGGATCCCACCCGGCACGGGCAAACTCACGTAGGCGTCCCTCGCGCGTGAGCCGTTGCAGCTCCGGATCTTCATGGGAGCAGAAGAAAGCAAATGGGGTAGAGGCACCCCACTCCTCACCTTGGAAGAGCATCGGGGTGAAAGGACTGCATGCGATAACTGCTGCCTTTAAAACCTGCTGCGCTGGGGTGAGGTTCATCGACGGACGGTCACCGACAGCGCGGTTACCCGTTTGATCATGTGTGGTCGTGTACGTCACAAAAGCATGCATAGGCTGGACAGACAGGTCAAAGGGGCGGCCGTGAGTACGACCGCGGAATGTCGACATTGTGCCCGTATGCCAGAAGCCGGTTTCCAAAGCGCTAGCTAGCGCTTCCACCGAACCAAAGTCCGAGTAGTAGGCGTGGTCTTCACCAGAGACCAGCGTGTGCAGTGCATGGTGGACGTCATCATCCCACTGAGCGTTGAGGCCAAAGCCACCGGCAGCGCGCGGGCGGACCAAACGCGGATCATTCTGGTCGGACTCTGCAATCAAGGAACGCGGAATACCAGTCTCGGCTGCGACAGTGTCTGCGACAACCTGCATCTGCTCCAGAATGTGGAATGCCCCCTCGTCATGCAGGGCATGGACTGCATCCAGACGAAGACCGTCGACGTGGTAATCCACCAACCATTGGCGCACTGCATCCAAAATGTAGGCACGCACCTCATCAGAGTTGTCGCCGGTGAGATTGACAACCTCACCCCACCCCGTCGAACCACCAGAGGTGTAGGGGCCGAAAAATCCCACATAGTTGCCGTCCGGACCAAAGTGGTTAAAGACCACATCAAGAATGACGGCCAAACCCTTGCGGTGGCACGCATCAATCAGCTTCTGCAGACCGTGCGGGCCACCGTAGCCCTCGTGCACGCTGTGCCAGGACACACCGTCATAGCCCCAATTACGGTCACCGCCGAAAGGCTGCACTGGCATCAGCTCAATGTGTGTTACCCCCAGCTCAATCAGGTGGTCTAGATGTTCCACCAAACCTTCGAAATCGCCAGAATCGCTGAAGGTACCCACATGCAACTCATAAATCAGACCTCCTGGCAGAATCCGGCCTGACCAGGACGAGTCCTTCCACTTATAGGCACCCAGGTTAACGACCTCGGAGAAACCATGCGGACCATCCGGCTGGGACTGGGAACGCGGATCTGGCAGCGGTATTGTCCAGTCACCGACAGCGGGGGAGGAGCCGTCCCCCGATTCGCCGTCAGGCGCGCCGTATCCCGCATGTGCCCGCAGCGAAAAGGCGTAGCGATCCCCCGGTGTGCGAGCCACATCTGCTTCGAACCAACCAGAGTTGGCACCGTAGCCATGGGTGGCGTCGGAGATTGGATGCATATCAAAAATCGCTGGTGCGTCAGGATTGCCCAACAGCAGACGGACTTCGGAAGCGTACGGGGCCCAGACTCGGTAGTTGCTCATGGGCACCATGGTAGGTCAGTCGGCGGAATGGCACAGTGAAACTTTTTCGAACACTGCGGATTTGAGGTGAGCTCAAGGTGAGGTCGAGATAGTAGCGAGCGACGGTGATTGGATGTGCACGAAGCCCATACGCAACAATGGACACTATGACCACCGAGCCATCCACTTCGACAGAGGCGACGCAGAATCAGCGTTACATCGAGCTGATTGTCCCCGCCGACGGTGACATCGTCACGAATGAAATCGAGATTAAGAAATCGCGCTTCATTACGTGGATCGCGCGTGCCGACGACGAAGACAGCGCCCGAGAGGTGATTAATTTGGCTAAGGCGGAGTACCCGGATGCTCGCCACCACTGCAGCGCATACATTCATGAGGTCGTCGGAGGGAATCGTGTGGAGCGATCCTCAGATGACGGTGAACCTAGTGGCACGGCAGGTCGCCCGATGCTCGATGTGCTCCAGGGCTCTGGAATGACGAATGTCACCGCCGTAGTAATCCGCTATTTTGGCGGCATCAAGTTGGGTACGGGTGGGCTTGTGCGGGCCTATTCGGATTCGGTCTCAGAGTGTCTAGAGAAAGTTACGCGCATGCGGCGCGTGCAACGAGCCTTAAGAGTAGTGAGTGCCCCTGCCGCAGATGCCGGTCGCATCGAAGCGGAACTGCGTGCTCGTGGCTACGACATTGTGGAAACGCGGTGGGGTCAGAACGTGGAGTTTTCCATTGCGGTGACCGCCGATGGGGTTGCCCAGCTTGACGGTGAAATGCAGGCGTTGACCAAGGGCGCTAGTGAGCCGTCTAAGGACGGCGGCGAAATTTGGTGGGAGCTGCGCGCCTAACAGCCACTAACCCTGGTTCGGGGACTCCTCGCCATTGTGTGCGCCGCGATGGCGCTTGAGAATCTCCACCAGTTCGTCCTTATTTTCCGCAATCTTTTCCGGCCGACCGAAAACGCAGACTGCCGCGACAGTAGCACCGTCTTCCTCCACTGCGATAGAGACACCATCGACGCCACCGCCTTCGGCAATACCCGGGGCAGCACAGACGCCCGTCTCTGCGATTTCCCCGGCCTGGCGGAGGAAATCATCCACATAAACCTGGTCTTCCGGTCGCGCGGAGTTCAGGTAGGACCACAGTTCGCGCTTTTCAAACCGACTCATCAAAACCCAACCTGCAGAGGTGCGCAGCAGCGAGCGTGGCAGGAAGTTCTCCGTCAGGTACTGGTAGCGCATGGATTCACCGACGGTTTTGAGGTAGAAAAGCTTGCCACCAACCGGCAGTGCCAGCACGGTAATCAAGCCAGTTTCGTTGTGAATCGCCTCAAGTTCGGCCGTCGGAACGTGGACCATGCGACGACCAGCCATGACATTGAGCAGAAACGGCGCCATGCCGAGCGTGTAACGCTTGTGGGACTCGTCAAGGTAACCTGTCACAGTCAGACCGTTGACAAGGCCCTGCGTGGTACTGAGCGGATAGTTCAGCGTGTGGGCGATGTCTGTGAGGGTTAGACCTTCGTTAGAGCGCGCAACGAGTTCGAGGATCGCCGCAACGCGGTCGACCATACGGTGGCGGGGGCGGACAGTTTCTGTCATAGCGCTAACTCTAGCAACCTAGCTACGCCATTGTATTAATTACCTACCCAAATAGGAATATTTAGCAGGCTTGCTATATCTGTCGGGATTTTTCCCGAATTGTACGTCCTATCGACCTATGCGATGCGTCAGGGCGACCAGAACGCTCTAATATGTACTCCATGAGCTATCTTCAGCCCCAACCTCAGAACCCCATTGAGCTCCGCAAGAACGCGGTGCGAAAGTACTCCCGCAATGCCGTTGTATGGGCAGGCAGCGGTGTCGTCGGCGGTGCAGTGCTCGGACTTCTAGCCGGAAGCATGTCGCTATTCCTCATCCTGGCAGTAGTCGGCCTGGTCGGTGGTTTTCTCAATTGGCAAAAGGTTCAGCGGATCGTCAACTACAAGGATCCGCAGTAAATGCCTGCTCAGCAGCAATTGTCTACCGAACCAGTGCGTATCGATGCCTGGATTTGGGCGGTCAGGTTGCTGAAAACTCGCTCATTGGCCGCAGATGCGTGCCGTGGCGGCCACGTCAAAGTCAACGGCGAGGCCGTGAAACCCTCAGTTCTAGTCGTCCCAGGGGACAGAGTGCGATTGTGGGCAAACCACCGCGAACACATTGTTGAGGTCACCAAGACTGTGAAGAAGCGGGTCGGAGCTCCGGTGGCCAGGCAGTGCTATATCGACTACTCTCCGCCACCGCCTCCGAGGGAGATTCTCGCATCGATGCCGATGCGCGACCGCGGTGCCGGGCGGCCTACGAAGCGCGATCGCCGTCAGCTCGATCGTCTTCGGGGACGTCGCTCATAGGCATCCCGGCCTCAGCTAGTTGCTGCAATCGTGCGCGCAAACGAGCTGGTCGACGCTTCGGGTTATGGCTGGTATCCGCAGTGGCCTTGATGTGCTCGTCGCCGCGAGCCGCTAGTAGTAGGTCATCGATAACACGCACATGGCCTGGGTTAAAGCGGTACTTCATGGCCTTGCTTACCGCGCTGAGACGCTGCGGATTAAGTAGCTCCCGCAGCTGCCCGACAGTGCGAATGCCATTGCGCTCTAGCAGCTCTTCCGCCCAGCCGTAATGCTCTGATTTCGAGCGGGGTGCATCGGGAAGCAACATCGTCAGCACTCCGGGTAGGGTTTCCTCAGTCACCACAATGTCATCGGCTGTGGTCTTTGCCGGAACTGAGGGCTGTTCGCCCTCTCCTTGCGCGGAATCGTCTGGCGTAGATTCCTCCAGCACGGCAACGACTTGATCGAACTGCTGATCCGCGAGCTCAATAAGGCCAGCGGCCAGCGCAAAAGCTCTATCAATCCGCGGGTCTGTCGCTCCCTCAGGGGCCTTGTAACGAATATCGTGCTCAAACTCCGCCCACGCATGCTGCAGCACAGTGCGCAGTTGCACCTCAAACTGCATATCCGCATATGGAGCTAGCTCTGACGGCGCCGCCGTCGACACCTTGCAGATCAAGTGCTGGGAGCCGTATCCCAACCGGCCGCTGATTCGTGTCTCCGCGGTCTTGTCAATCGTGCGCAGCACAGTCAGCGAATCTCCCAGCGCATCCATAATCGCGGGAATCTCCGTTGAATGGTACGTGGTTACACGCACACCGATGATGTCGTGGATACCGTGCCACGGGTCAGGGTAGACGTAGCTGCCGTCCGCTTCACGACGCAGGGCCTTCTGCCGCAATGAGCGGAAAGACTTCACCCGCGCCGTGACATTGTCAAAGGCCAAACCGGCATCGGAGAGAATCTCTTTAATCGCATCGACAAAGTCCTGCGCGGCGGTGGGGTGCCGAGTTGCCCACGAGTCGTACTTCGACTGCAGCGCACGGGTAACCTCTCGATCCTCCGCCAACTGAGCCTTGCGGGTCTGCTCGCGGGAATCGTCGGTAAGCGAATTCTTCATTCGATTAGTCGTCATCGTCCTCGCGTACCAGCAGTGCTACTGGGAAGGAGCTGAACAGAGAAGCCACGGCGATGGTGCCCGACCAGGTATGGCCGGTGAAACGGTCGGTCCAGAATCCCTTGGGAAGTGTCACTGTAGTGTCGCCCCAACCGCCTTCGCGCTGCAGCCCCAGCGGACGGCGCGTCACCAGCGCGATAACATCTTCCGGCTCGCCCTTCGGTCCACGCGCTGCACCGACCAAATGGCGCTCACCCACACCGACGGAGAATACTGGCTGGTAGGCACCGCCGACGAAGGACTCCGGGCGCTCCGCACGCAGCTTCACACCGTGGTGAGTCACCATCAGCTTTGCGACGTCCGCATCGGCATCCGTAAAGTCCTCCGGCAGCTCAGCTGGGTGCTCTGGACTTTTAGTCACCGACGTGACCTCATCGCGGGCAACCTTATCCAGCGCCGCGACGCGCGCATCGTAGTCGACGAAGCGGCGGTTGTCGGGATCAACCAGGGAGTCCTCTGTGAACTCCGTCCCCTGGTAGGTATCGGGGATGCCGGGGCCGACAAGCTGGAGGAGCTTGCGCGACAGAGACGTGGTCAGGGCAGCTGGCGCAATGGAGCGGACGAACTCTGTGATGGAGTCGGTCAGGGGGCCGTCGAGAAGCGCGTCGATCCAACTGCGGATGCCGAGTTCGAACTCCTCGACCGGCTCCGTCCAGGAGGTGTGCACATCTGCCTCGCGGATGGCCTTGATGGCGTAGCCGTGGAGGCGTTCGCGCAGTTCATCGGTAATTACGCCGTCGGTCGGCCAGACTCCAATGATGTTCTGCAGCAGGAAGTAGCCGGTGGCATCGTCCGGGGCGGGGGTGATGGCCATCCAGTTGCGGACATTTTCGGCCCAGTCTCCGGAGACATCGGAGAGCTGGAGAATGCGGGCTCGGACATCTTCGCCGCGCTTGGTGTCGTGAGTAGACAGCGTGGTCATCGTTCGTGGCCAGAGGCGAGCACGTTCCGACTGCAACAGGTGGAATTCCGCTGCCGACATGCCGTAGCGACCGAGATCACCGCCGACTTCGTTCAGACTGATCAGGCGGCAGGCGCGGTAGAAGGTGGTGTCTTCGACACCCTTTGCCATGACCGCACCGCAGACCTGCGCGAACCGCGTGGCGGCCTCACCACCGGCTACCAAACCTGCCGAAATGAGGTCGAGAGCAAAGACACGCGAGGGGAAACGCGCTGCCATTTCACCAATGACCGTGGAAGCCACTCGCGACAGGGAGACATAGTCCGAACGGTAGACAGGCATGGCCGCGACCAGCTTGCAGATGGTGTCGATAAGCACTTCATCGCTGACGCTGGTGCCGCTGATAGACCAGTTGTCCTGGCGTAGAGCCCGCGCTAGACGACGGACCTCCGCAGCCAGCTCGTGAGCCGCGACATCATGTTTGAGAGCCTGTGCGGTTGCCTGCACGGCAGTCTTGTCCCAGGTTGAGCCGGACTGCTGCAGAGCCAACATGCTCATGGCGTCTCGGGAGTCGCGGTTGACGAAGACATTGTCGAACTCGCGGAGGGCATCGTAGCCCGTGGTGCCGTCAACCTGGAGCCTTGGATCCAGTGGCTCTTCGGCACCCAGAATCTTCTCGATGACCAGCCACTTGTCATCGCCGAGTAGACGGCGCAGCTCACTGAGGTAGCCGAACGGGTCGCTGAGGCCATCCGGGTGGTCAATGCGGACACCGTCAATGATGTCCGCAGCTAGCAGCTCGCGGATGATGCGGTGTGTGTGCTCGAAGACCACCGGGTTTTCCTGGCGGATGCCAGCCAGACCGTTGACGCTGAAGAATCGACGGTAGCCAATAACCCCGTCCTTCCAGTACATCAGGCGATAGGCCTGGCGATCATGTACTTCCTGCGGGGTGCCGTCCTCGGTGCCAGGGCGCACCGGGAATGCATTGTCGTAGTAGCGCAGAAGTGGCTCGTCGCCAGAGGTGTCGAGCTCCAGCTTGTCGATATCCTCCGGGGAGCCCAGAATCGGCAACCCCATCTTGCCGTTGGCACCGTTGTCCTCGTGCCAGTCGATGTCGAAGTATGGCTCGAACTGAGAATCCTTGCCATAGGTCAGAACGTCCCACCACCAGGCATTGAGCTTGGGCTCCTCAACACCGAGGTGGTTCGGTACCAGATCGATAATGATGCCCAGACCGGCCTTGTGCGCCACCTGCGCGAGCTTCTGCAGCTCTTCCATGCCGCCGAGCTCCGGGTTCACCGTCGTCGGATCGATGACATCGTAGCCATGGTTCGACTCCGGTACGGAAGTGAGGATAGGCGACAGATACAGGTGTGAAATTCCGAGGTCTGCCAAGTAGCCGACCTGTTCAGCCGCGTCAGCGAACGTGAAAGCGCGTCCGTTTGGGTCGGCCTTGGGGCCACGGAGTTGGAGACGGTAGGTGGACGTAATTGGTCGGCGACTCATGTTCCCCTTTATACCGCCCACCAGGAAAAGCTGCTGCCTGACCGCTGTGGCAGCAGCTAGACCCAGAGCCTGCGCCCGCCGTCCGAATGCGAATTTCTTTCCGTGAACGTGGCCTAGAAGGGTGGCATTCCGTCGTCGCCGGGCAGGGAAGTGGAACCAAACAACGGAACCGACTCACTGGAGTTTTTTCCGTCGCTGGCGCTAGGTGTCCCTTCCGCAGTGTCTCCTGCTTCGGACGCGCCATCCTCTTCCGGATTCAGCCCGAGTGCAGTGAAGAGCTCCTTCTCGCTCCAAATCTGGATTTCCTGGCCTTCGGCCTGCAGCTGTCGAGCCCTCTTCTCCTTCGACGTCACCGAATCCCACGGACCGGCGACCAATATGGTCGTTTTCTTCGTAACACCCTTATTGATATTCGCACCTGCAAAGGCAATCTTGTCCCACAAAAAGCCCTTATCATACGGCGTAAAATCGCCCGTCAGTGTCACACGCTGCTGGTACAGAAGGCCGCTGGGATCCGCGTCCGGATTCGGTTCGGGAATGGTGTCCGGCGTCTTGGCCGCATCCCATTTCGCATTGCGACGTGGACGACGCGCCGGAGCCGAACCACCAGTCTTTGCACCAGCACTGGCGCCAGTTCCGGCGTTAGTCCCTGCGCCTGTGCTGGCGACACCAGACGGATCGTAGCGCACCATCCGCACTCGTCCACTGCCAATCTGGCCCAAGCTCAGCGAGACCTTCTGACTCAAATCCTTAACAGAGGTCGCACGCTGCTGCTCCATCAACCACAGCGCCACCTCAGCACACGCGACCGCATCCGCCGTCGCATCATGATGATTCTCCAGCGACGTTCCCGCGGCCTCCGCCAATGTTGGCAGCTTCAAATTGGGCAGGCCCAACTGCATCTGACGAGCCCACATGTAGGTACACGCAAAATTCAACCTCGGTGCCGCGACGCCCTCAGCCCGGCACGCCCGCGACAGAGCCGTGAAATCAAACCGCGCATTGTGAGCAACTACGTCCAAATCCCCGACGACGTCAACAAACTTCGCCAGCTGCTCCGGAAATGACGGCTCACCGGCCACATCTGCCGCCGTGATGCCATGAATCGCGACATTGGCTTCATCAAAATACTCCAACCCCTTTGGCGGACGGCACATCCAGGAATAACGCTCCGTCACCTTCCCGCCACGCACGACCGCAACGCCAAGCTGAATAATCGAACCGGTGTCTTCGTTCGCTGTCTCTACATCGAACGCCGCAAACGGTGCGATGTCCGACACCGTAACCTCATCTCCTGAAGGAAGCGGCGCAAAAGGCACAGAGTGCTTTACGACGTCGCCCGCGCCCTCGACCACACTCACGCCTTCGGTGACCGCCGCGCGCTGTGCCACCCACGGCATCAACGTGGAAGTAAAAGCATCAGCTGAGCTGTAGAACTCCGGATTCTTGGCCATCTCCGCCATGAGGTCTGCCAGCAACTGCGCTGCTGCTTGGCGATGAGACATCACACGAGCTTTTGGCAAAGCTGCTCCGAGGTCTACCGTGCCGGGGAAGAAGCGGTTGGCCGGAGTGTAGACACCGTTTTTACTTGCTGATGCGACCTCGGCAACGTCGGCAAGCGGGAGGGGCTTCGCGGGGGCGATGCTAGCCGTGTTGATGGTGTGGGTAAGGCGGAGCCCATCTGCGGTAATAGTCACCGTGTCGCCGGTGAGCTCGAAGACGACGGCGGGCTCGGAGGATGGCGTGGTCGTAGTCATGCACTAGATGGTAGCGCCGATGGCGGATTGAGCCCCATAGAGGCTGCGGTACCTGCGGTTCTCGCCGAGTACATGTGGCTTCCGGCAATGTGGAAATGTCCACAGAAATAGGAATATTTATGGAGCGTTCGGACAGTGGGGGTGTCTGTACCCCTGAAAACCACATGTTTTGGGAGGTTAAATGTCCGGATGCATTTTGAGCGGGCGCTCCTTATACTTTTCGACGAACGGCGGTAACTGGTCGTTCGAGCTTTCGAGCTCAAGCGAAGGGCAAAGCGGAAACAACGTATGCCAGTGAAGCGATGAAATAAGGAGTAAACATTTTGAGCACGCATCCTGTGCACCCTGGTTCTATCTTGAACGATAATTTCCTCGAGCCGCGACACCTCTCTATCTACCGACTGGCTCTTGCCATCGGCGTGCCAAGCTCAACTCTGGAGCGCTTTCGCACCGGCCGCACTGCGGTCACCACTGACCTCGCAAATCGACTGTCCGACTACTTTGACACCGAGCCGGAGTACTGGTTGAACTCTCAGGCGGAGTTCAATATGCGCGCATCTGCGTAAGAAGACTTCACGCCAGCTCGGCTCCCGCGGTGCTGTGTTGACCCAAACCCTGTTCTGAGTTGAACTCAGAGCCGAAAATCCCCTGTCAGTGGAAGAAAAGTCTTCCGCCGACAGGGGATTTTTGTGTAGGACCCAACGCGGACGCGGCTAGTGCCGCTCGATCAGCACGATGGTCGAACGGGCCGGTACGCGGAGCTCGCCTTCTGGCTCAACGATGCGCTCGCGAGTCGGTCGACCCGTGATCTCTGCGGTGTCGATGATGACTTCCCAGCTGTGTGCGTATTCGGTGCCCGGAATTTGGAACATGATGTCCTCGTGGTGGGCGTTGAAACACAGCAGGAAGGAGTCATCTTCAATCCGGTGACCTCGGCGATCAGGCTCGGTGATGGCATCGCCGTTGAGCCAGACCATCAACGACTTGCCGAAGTCGAAGTTCCAGTCATCGGTAGTCATGACACGCCCCTCATAGGTCAGCCAGGCAATGTCACGATCATCGGTTTCCGCACCGAGCGGGCCACCGCGCAGGAAGCGGCGGCGCCGGAAGACTGGGTGTTCCGCACGCAGTTCAGTCAGGAACTGGGTGTATTCGACCAGTTCAGAGTTGGTACGAGTCTGATTCCAGTCCACCCATGACAAACGGTTGTCCTGACAGTAGACGTTGTTGTTGCCCTTCTGGCCACGTCCCATTTCGTCGCCATGGCTAATCATCGGAGTGCCCTGGGACAGTAGGAGAGTGGTCAGGAAGTTACGATGCTGCCGGGAGCGCAGAGAAAGAATGCGCTCGTCGTCGGTCGGGCCTTCCACACCGCAGTTCCACGAACGGTTGTGGGACTCGCCATCGCGGTTGTCCTCGCCGTTGGCCATATTGTGCTTTTCGTTGTAGCTGACCAAGTCATTGAGGGTAAAACCGTCGTGCGCGGTCACGAAGTTAATCGACGCAGTTGGGCGGCGGTCATTGTTTGCATACAGGTCCGAGGAACCGGTGATACGCGAAGCGAACTCGCCGAGCGTGGATGGCTCGCCGCGCCAGAAGTCGCGGATAGTGTCGCGGTACTTACCGTTCCATTCAGTCCACTGTGGTGGGAAGTTACCGACCTGGTAACCGCCCTCACCGACATCCCACGGCTCTGCGATGAGCTTGACCTGGCTGACAATCGGATCCTGCTGCACCAAGTCAAAGAAGGCGGAGAGGCGATCCACATCGTGGAATTCTCGAGCCAGGGTGGAGGCCAAATCGAAGCGGAAGCCGTCGACATGCATCTCGGAGACCCAGTAGCGAAGTGAATCCATAATCAGCTGCAGCGAGTGTGGGTGGCGCACGTTCAGGGAGTTACCGGTGCCGGTGTAGTCCATGTAGTGCTGTCGGTCACCCTCAACCAAACGGTAGTAGGCCTCGTTGTCGATGCCTCGGAAGCAGATGGTCGGGCCCATGTGGTTACCCTCTGCGGTGTGGTTGTAGACCACGTCGAGGATGACCTCAATGCCCGCATCGTGGAACGCACGCACCATGCCCTTGAACTCGCTGACTGCGCCGCCTGGCTTTTGGGAAGCCGAGTAGTCCTGGTGTGGTGCCAGGAAGCCAAAGGTGTTGTAGCCCCAGTAGTTGCTCAGCCCCTTTTCACGCAGGTGGTCGTCCTGGAGGAACTGGTGGACAGGCATCAGTTCGATAGCCGTGACACCAAGGTCCTTGAGGTAGTCAATAATCGCCGGATGAGCGAGACCGGCATAGGTACCGCGTAGCTCCTCCGGAATATCCGGGTGAGTCATGGTCATGCCCTTGACGTGGGCCTCGTAAATCACGGTCTCGTTGTACGGCGTGCGCGGTGCGCGGTCAGCGCCCCAGTCGAAAAACGGGTTGATGACCACCGAGGTCATGGTGTGTCCCAGGCTGTCCTCGGTGTTGCGCTTCGAGTGGTCATGAATGTCATAGTTGAACAGTGATGGGTGACCGTCGAATTCGCCGTCGAAAGCCTTGGCGTATGGGTCGACCAGCAGCTTGTTGGGGTCACAACGCTTACCGTTTGCCGGATCGAATGGGCCGTGTACACGGTAGGCGTAGCGCTGGCCCGGCATAATGGACGGGATGTAGCAGTGCCAGATATGCGCATCGACTTCTTCCAGCGCAATGCGTGTTTCTTCGCCTTCGGCGCTAATCAGACAAAGCTCCACCTTTTCCGCGACATCGGAAAAGAGCGCAAAGTTGGTGCCAGCGCCGTCGTAGGTAGATCCGAGCGGGTAAGGCTCACCCGGCCATACTTGATAATCGCCGACTGTATTTGCTTGGTTCATGTGACTACCTTAACCGTTTTGTAAAAAACATGAGCCATTTTCAGTCCCGTTTGGGCTCGCAAACCGTCCCATTCGTCGAGCGCACTTCGCAAAAACGACCCCCAGACAAAAAGTCGAGTTGAACGGTTAAGTGCGTAAACTTCGCGCGAGAATAAGTATTTAACCCTGCAAGTGGGCAATTTGACACTCTAAACGCACCTTGGTGGGCACCGAATCCCCAATATTCGCGGTCACCAACGCGCGAAGATTCCCAAAGGCCTTTACTTTTGGAATTATGAGTCCACGAACCATTGGTGTAACGGAAGTAGCGTTCCGAGACGCTCATCAGAGCCTCATGGCAACGCGAATGGCTATGGAAGACATGGTCGATGTCTGTGAAGAAATGGACAAGGCCGGTTTTTGGAGTGTGGAGTGCTGGGGTGGCGCAACCTTTGATGCCTGCATCCGCTTCCTTAATGAAGACCCCTGGGAGCGACTGCGGACATTCCGCAAACTGATGCCGAACAGTCGCCTGCAGATGCTGCTGCGCGGTCAGAATCTCCTCGGCTACCGCCACTACGAGGACATGGTGGTTGACAAGTTCGTCGAAAAGTCCGCTGAAAACGGCATGGACGTATTCCGTGTTTTCGACGCCCTCAACGATCCACGCAATCTCGAGCACGCCATGCGCGCGGTCAAGAACGTCGACAAGCACGCGCAGGGCACGATCTGCTACACGACGTCTCCGCTTCACGACGTCGACGGGTACGTTAAACTCGCTGGTCGTCTACTGGATATGGGGGCGGACTCCATTGCGTTGAAGGACATGGCAGCGCTGCTGAAACCCCAGCCGGCTTACGACATCATCCGCGGCATCAAGGAAACTTACGGCGAGGACACCCAGATTAATGTCCACTGCCACTCGACCACCGGTGTCACGATGGTGACCCTGATGAAGGCCATCGAAGCTGGTGCGGATGTCGTGGACACGGCAATTTCGTCGATGTCGCTGGGACCGGGGCACAACCCGACCGAGTCGCTGGTGGAAATGTTGGAGGGAACCGACTACACCACCGACCTGAACATGGATAATCTGATCACCATTCGTGACCACTTCCGCAAGGTGCGTCCGAAGTACGCAGAGTTCGAGTCGAAAACCCTGGTCAATACCGACATTTTCATGTCGCAGATTCCTGGCGGCATGTTGTCGAACATGGAAAACCAGCTCAAGGCCCAGGGCGCGGGCGACCGCGTCGAAGAGGTCATGCGTGAAGTACCGATTGTCCGAAAGGACGCCGGTTACCCGCCGCTGGTGACTCCGAGCTCGCAGATCGTCGGCACGCAAGCTGTGTTTAACGTGCTGATGGGACGCTACAAGGTTATGACGGCTGAGTTCGCCGACCTCATGCTCGGCTATTACGGGCAGTGCCCGGGTGAGCGCAACCCAGAGCTGATTAAGCAGGCAGCGGAGCAGACCAAGAAGGAAGAAATCACGGTTCGTCCGGCTGATCTCCTCGAGCCAGAGTGGGACGACCTGGTCGAGCAGGCCAAGGAGCTCGACGGTTACAACGGCACCGCGGAAGACGTCCTGACCAACGCACTGTTCCCATCTGTCGCACCGGGATTCTTCACCGCGCGCGGCGAAGGGCCGAAGAACGTCGGTAAGACTGTCGAACAGCTCAAGCGCGAGGCAGAGCAGGCCTCTGGTGCTGCCAATGCCATTCGCGAGCCAATTCGCTACAAGGTCACCGTCGGCGGTCGCTCTCAGACCGTCCAGGTGGAACCCGCCTAGGAACATCGGGAGAAGAGATAGCAATGTCGCAAAGTTCAGCAAACCAGCCGACTTCGGCGGATGCCGTCGCGCCGGGTGTCGATGCCTCGATGGCGGAGCGCCTGGATTATTTGGATGCTCAGCGTCGCCGTGTTGAGGCCGGTGGCGGTGAAGCCCGCCAGGCCAAGCAGCACGAACGTGGGAAGATGACTGCCCGCGAGCGTATCGACACCTTCGTCGACGAGGGCACTTTCCGTGAAACCGGCATGTTCATGACTCACCGCACCACCGACTTCGGCATGGATACCGCCGATGCGCCTGCCGACGGTGTGGTCACCGGCACTGCCGCGGTTCTCGGCCGGGCAGTGCACGTGGCCTCCCAGGACTTCACAGTCATGGGTGGCTCCGCTGGTGAAACGCAGTCCCGCAAGGTTGCAGCCACTATGCGTGCCGCTGCCGACAACGGCACTCCGTTCGTGTTTATCAACGACTCCGGTGGTGCTCGCATTCAAGAGGGGATTGACTCTCTGTCGGGCTACGGCCAGGTCTTTTACAACAACGTGTGGCTCTCCGGTCTGGTGCCGCAGATTTCCATCATTGCAGGTCCATGTGCTGGTGGCGCTGCCTACTCGCCAGCGCTGACCGACTTCATCATTCAGACTCGCAAGGCACAGATGTTCATCACCGGTCCGGGCGTTATTAAGTCTGTGACCGGCGAGGAAGTCACCTCCGAGCAGCTCGGTGGCGCTGATGCGCACATGGCTAAGGCCGGTAATATCGACTTCGTTGCCGACGATGACGAGCAGGCCATCCTGATTGCGCAGAAGCTCTTAAGCTTCCTGCCACAGAACAACACAGAAGAGCCGCCGATTGTTGATCCGGTATTCGATGCCGAGCCGGATCCAGAGCTCCGCGACATCGTCCCCGTGGACGGCAAAAAGGGCTACGACGTTCGCGAGGTCATCATCCGTATCGCCGACAATGGCGACTTCCTCGAGTGCCAGGCGGGTTTCGCCACCAACCTGGTCGTCGGCTTTGGTCGAGTTTTGGGCCGTACCGTGGGCTTTGTCGCCAACCAGCCGAACGTGATGTCCGGTGTGCTGGACATCAATTCCTCGGACAAGGGCGCAAAGTTCATCCGCTTCTGCAACGCCTTTAATATCCCGCTGGTCACCCTTGTTGACGTTCCTGGCTTCATGCCGGGCGTCACCCAGGAACACGGCGGCATCATCCGCCACGGCGCAAAGATGCTCTACGCATACTCCGCAGCGTCTGTGCCCAAGGTGACCGTCGTCATGCGTAAGGCCTACGGCGGTGCGTACCTGGCGATGTGCTCGAAGGACCTCGGCGCGGACTACGTATTCGCATGGCCGACCGCAGAAATTGCGGTGATGGGCGCAGAAGGCGCGGTCAACGTGGTCTTCCGCAAGGAAATTGCGGCCGCGGGCGACGAGGAAGAGCAGGCGCGCGTGCGCGACGAGCGTATCGCCGATTACAAGACACGCTTCTCGACGCCGTATGTCGCCGCCTCGCGAGGACTGGTCGACGACGTGATTGACCCGGCGGAAACTCGCCTGCGTGTGGCTGACGCACTGTCGGTTCTGCGTAACAAGCGCGAGGTTCGCCCGGCCAAGAAGCACGGATTGGGGCCACAGTAATGTCGGACAGCATCGGTGAGATTAAGGAGCTGCGAGCGCTCGTCGCTGAACTGACCGACCGGTTGGATGCGACCTCGACAAGCTTGCAGAAGGCCACGGCACGCCTGAATCAGGCAGAAAGCGAGTTGGCTGAACTGCGCAAACGCGTGGACGCAGATATCCCCGAGGACACTGTCATCGCCATTTCGGCAGCGGTGTCTGCCTACCTAGGCAATCGCGGCAAGGTGAAGGCAATTCGTTACAACCGCCACAAGACGTGGGCTGCGCAGGGCCGACAGATCCAGCAGCAGCGCAACCTGCGTTAGTTGGAAATTTTCGAAAACCGACTTATTTGAGCCTGACTCATTGACTTTTGCTACGTGAGGATTGTTGAGCCATGAAATTGAAAGTGACTGTCGGCGGCATTGCCTACGATGTCGACGTTGAAGTAGTTGAGGAGCCCAAGCGTCTTTCGCCCATCGTTTTGGGTGGGTCGTCTAGCGCTTCCGTTGAGCCGGCCACCGCTAGTGTCTCGGGTGTCTCCGCCAATTCGGTGGTGGCGCCACTGGCAGGTTCGGTCAGCAAGATTTTGGTCGAGGAAGGCCAGAAGATTGAGGCCGGGGAGGTGCTGCTCATTCTCGAGGCAATGAAGATGGAAACCGAGATTACGGCCCCAACTGCAGGCACCGTCGGCTCTATTCATGTCGAAGTCGGCGACGCAGTGCAGGGCGGCCAGGGACTCGTCTCGATTGATTAGCCGCATTAGCCGGGGTGTAAAGATTTTGGGGTGAAATCTTTCTAGCCCCGGTTGCTGGAAATACTTAAGGTTGCCTTAATATTTTCCTTATGAATGCCGTTCTTCTCGCCGTTTTGGTGATGCTAATCCTGGCGGTCTGCCGGGTACACGTTGTGCTAGCGCTGTTTATTGGCGCCTTGGTCGGTGGTCTTTCCGCCGGTATGGGGCTCGATGCCACAATGGTTGCCTTCCAGGAAGGCCTCTCTGGTGGTGCAAAGATTGCCCTGAGTTACGCCATGCTGGGTGCCTTTGCCATGGCAGTGGCGTCCTCTGGGCTGCCCAAATTGCTAGCCGATTGGCTGATTGCCAAGATTGGCACCGAGGATGAAGGCGCTAAATCTAAGGCAGAAGCATGGACCAAATGGGGTATGGTCGCCGGTATTTTGGCCATGGCGATTATGTCGCAGAATCTCATCCCAGTTCACATCGCGTTTATCCCGCTGATTATTCCGCCGCTGTTGCCGGTGTTTAACCGGCTCAACATCGACCGCCGAATGATCACCAGTGTGATGACCTTCGGTTTGATCACCACCTACATGTGGGTTCCGGTCGGATTCGGTTCTATCTTCCTGAACGACATTCTGCTGGGGAATATCGAGAATGCTGGTCTTGATGTTTCCAATATCAACATCATGACGACGATGGGCATCCCGGCTCTCGGTATGTTGTCGGGTCTGGCCATTGCTGTGTTTTTCTCCTACCGGAAGCCACGTCATTACGAAGATCTGCCAATCACCGAGTCCTCGCGCGCGGAATCCCAGTCTGACGAACCGGTGTCGAAGTACCGAGTCATCGTTGCTCTCGTTGCGATTGTGGTGACCTTCGTTGTCCAGATTGTAATGAACTCTATGGAGACCGATGCCGATCCATTGTTGATTGGTGCGCTCACTGGTCTGGCAATCTTCATGCTTACCGGTGCCGTGCGCTGGCGTGAGGCGGACGACGTATTCACTGCCGGTATGAAGATGATGGCCCTGATTGGTTTCATCATGATCTCCGCACAGGGCTTCGCCTCGGTGATGTCGGAGTCCGGCCAGGTCGAGCCGCTGGTGACCGCCACTGCAGACCTGTTTGCGGGCAACAAGCCTGCCGCTGCATTCGCCATGCTGGTCGTTGGTCTGGTGGTCACGATGGGTATTGGTTCATCCTTCTCGACGCTGCCGATTATCTCCATCATCTACGTGCCGTTGTGTTTGTCGCTGGGCTTCTCGCCAATGGCTACCGTCGCCATCATTGGTACTGCAGGCGCTCTGGGTGACGCTGGTTCGCCGGCATCGGACTCGACGCTCGGTCCGACGATGGGGCTCAATGCCGATGGGCAGCACGACCACATTCGCGATTCGGTTATTCCGACCTTCTTGCACTTCAACCTGCCGCTGCTGGCAGCTGGTTGGGTAGCAGCTCTGGTGCTCTAATGCCAGGGTTTGGCTATGACCGCGAATGCTTCAGTGGGGCTTACTGACCTGCGGTTCCCTTAATCCCGGCAACCCCCGCAATTCCGGCGATAAAGAGCTCGGTTCCCAGTGCAATGCGCTGGCGACCGAGCTCTTTTGCCTGTTCAGCGGCATCTTCAGAGGAAGCCTCGGCCGCAGCGCCCGTACTAGCGTTGTTCTCGCCATTAGTGTCACCCTTGTCAGATACAGACTTGGCACCGTTCAGGTTAAGCGCGATGGCTGTCTGCTGGTCGACTGTCGCGCCGAGAATGAAATACACGAGGACGGACGCGGTATCAGTCGCTGATGGGGTGCTGATGGAGGTTTCGGGTGCGTTCTCCAGAACGTCGGCAAGCAATTGCTCGGGGCGAATCGTGGCGGTGCCCGTAGCCAGCGCGGCCGAGACGACCTCGGCGCCATCCCGATGAGCGGTGAGGCAGGAGTAGAGCAGCTCGGCGATGGCTTCGGTGTCGGCGCGCCAATCGCCTGTGGCGGAAAAATCTGTGCAGGGAGTCAAGATGCGGTCAGCGACGGCGCCCAGCAGAGCCTGCTTGGAAGGGTAGTGCCAGTACATTGCGCCAGCGGCGGTACCCAAGTGGCGAGTCAGGCGGCGGATTGTGAGATCGCCGAGTCCGTACTCGTTGAGAATGGTAAGAGCTGCGTCGACAATGATGTCCTTGGTCAATTGCACACTGCCTACCGTAGACGAAAGAAGAATTATCTGGAAGATGTCTCAAGGCTGAAATGCGGAGCGTAAAACCGCGACACGACGGGAATTGAACCCTGTTCGACATTCTGTAGATGCGGTATTAAGTTTGATAACTGAACAACTTCTGAAACAGTGTTCAAGTTTTATCCCCAGCCTCAAGGAGTGTCGCCCCCATGACTCAACAGCAGCAGGACATTTTGGAACTCGCCCGCGAAAAGGTGCTCGTCCGCGGAGAGGGGCTGAACTACGAGGAGACCCTGGCGGTTCTCAACCTCGACGACGACAGCATCGAGGATCTGCTGGCGCTGGCTCATGAGGTGCGCTTGAAGTGGTGCGGCGAAGAGGTCGAGGTTGAAGGCATTATCTCGTTGAAGACTGGCGGCTGCCCAGAGGATTGCCACTTCTGTTCGCAGTCGGGTCTGTTCGAGTCTCCGGTGCGTTCGGCATGGCTGGATATCCCGGCTCTGGTGGACGCCGCCAAACAGACCGCAAAGTCGGGTGCGACTGAGTTCTGCATCGTTGCTGCAGTAAAGGGGCCGGATGAGCGACTGCTCAGCCAGATGGAACAGGCCGTCGCCGCCATTCAGGCAGAGGTTGACATTAATGTGGCCGCATCGATGGGCATTCTGACGCAGGAACAGGTGGATCGCCTGGCCAAGGCTGGTATTCACCGCTACAACCACAACCTTGAGACCGCCAAGAGCTACTTCCCGCAGGTCGTGACCACCCACACTTGGGAAGAGCGCCATGACACCCTGCGTATGGTCGGCGAAGCTGGTATGGAAGTCTGCTGTGGCGGCATCCTGGGCATGGGAGAGACCCTTGAGCAGCGTGCCGAATTCGCTCAGGACCTGGCAGCCCTCAACCCGACCGAGGTGCCGATGAACTTCCTCGACCCGCGCCCGGGTACTCCGTTCGCCGGTCGCGAGCCGATGCCGGCCAAGGATGCACTGCGTGCCATCGGTGCCTTCCGTTTGGCACTGCCGAAGACCATCCTGCGTTTTGCTGGTGGTCGTGAGCTCACCCTGGGAGACCTGGGTGCAGAAAAGGGTCTGCTCGGCGGTATCAACGCTGTCATTGTCGGTAATTACCTGACCACGCTGGGCCGTCCGGCGGAGCAGGACCTGGACATGCTTGGCAAGGTACGACTTCCAATTAAGGCCCTCAATGCAACTGTCTAAGCCTCGGACATCTAGCCCGCGCGGGACGCGGAGTAGGAAAGTCGACTCCACAGAGCTGCTCCAGGCCATGGTGCTGGGAGACGAGCCCAAGTTCGATCCTTTTACCGGCGCCGACCTCGAAGCTGGTGAAGTGCGCGAACGCTCTTATGGTGCAAAAGCTGGATTGGAGGCACCTCGGTTCTGCCAGCTCTGTGGACGTCGGATGGTGGTGCAGGTGCGCCCGGACGGCTGGACTGCAAAGTGCTCGCGCCACGGCGAAGTAGACTCCGTTATGTTGGAGCAGCGATAAAGGGTGCTGGTTGTGCTAGTGCGCCGTTCAGGCGCGCTAGTACTGGATGCGCGCCGTGAGGTAAGTTTGTCAACTATGACTATGAAAAATACCCGAGTCCCACACGTTGAAAAGCAGAGCGTGGCAATGGCCTCGGGTATTGTTCTCTTCTCCGTTGTAACGGGAGCGATAACGGGAGTGGCCTGGGCGTTCCTGCGCCCCAAGCAGCAAGTGCAAATGCTCCCAGATAACCAACTAGCGATTATTCAGGAAACCGTTGACGCTGGTTTTATCGGGCTGCTCTGGTTTGTTGCTGTCACTGCCCTCAGTGGCCTGGTGCTGGGAATTACTACCTTCCGAAACCGTGCCATCACGACCCCTGTACAGATGCTCACGGCAATTGGGTGGGCAGGTTTCTCCGCTTTGATGAGTGCAGCAGTGACGTACCTCGTCGGTCAGTCGGTTGCGGCATTGCTCCAGCCGGATCTGGCGGGAATGCAGCCGGGCGATAAGTTCTCGGTGATTCCGGACTTCAAAACCTATGTAGCACTGCTGGTCGCGCCACTGGTTGCCATGCTCGCACTGTGGTCCCGGGTGTTGTTCCAAACGGACTTCGCGGAAGGCAACGAGAGCGCTGCGGACAATGCTACGGACGCAGATTCGGTCACTAAGTGAGACAGTGAGGTTCTGCGCGGGGCCGTCGTAAAGCACTATTTCCTACTGAACAGGGGTAGTTATTGGGAAATAGGCTTATACAAGCCTTACAATTTTGGGAAATAGGTTCGTCCTCGATGCCGGTATCCGCCCCGATTTAGGGGCTTTTTCGATATTGTGTGGCGAGCTTAGGTCTCTTGCACTTGCCCGTTTGAGTCCGCTGCGAATGCCTCCGGAGACCGTTGCCGGTAACGGTGACGGCGTTTTCTCCGGTCGTAGCCACAGCCCATTGAAGTAAGGACGTAGTTTTCCGTGAATACCAGCCTTGCGGCCAATGCTTCCAGCCTGCCTCGCCTTGAATCGGATCTGTACGAATCGGTAGTCGATAAAAATGGCCGCTATGGTGGCCTAGTTGCAGATGAGCGCTGGGCTCAGGAGATTAAGCGCCTCGCCCGCGAACGCAATGCCGTAATTCTTGCGCACAACTACCAGCTGCCGGAGATTCAGGATATTGCCGATTACACCGGCGATTCCCTCGGGCTTTCCCGCATCGCTGCGGAAACCGATGCCGATGTCATCGTTTTCTGTGGTGTCCACTTCATGGCGGAAACCGCCAAAATTCTGAGCCCTGAGAAGACTGTCCTTATTCCGGACGAGCGTGCCGGCTGCTCCCTGGCGGACTCCATCACTGCAGACGAACTGGCCGAGTGGAAGGCTGAGAATCCCGGCGCGCTGGTGGTCAGCTACGTCAACACCACGGCAGACGTAAAGGCTCTGACCGACATCTGCTGTACTTCCTCCAACGCCGTCGACGTGGTCAAGTCCATCCCGGAAGACCAGGAGATCCTGTTCAACCCGGATCAGTTCCTCGGCGCACACGTCCGCCGTGAGACCGGCCGCGACAACATCAAGGTATGGGCTGGTGAGTGCCACGTCCACGCCAACATCAACGGTGAGGAACTCGCACACCGCGCGGAAGAGAACGCCGATTCGCAGCTGTTCATTCACCCGGAGTGCGGTTGCGCGAACTCTGCGATTTACCTCGCGGGTGAAGGCACCATTGAGCCGGAGCGCGTGCAGATGCTCTCCACCGGCGAGATGCTGACCGAGGCGCAGAAGTTGAAGGAGAACAAGCCCAACGGCAAGGTGCTCGTGGCCACTGAGGTGGGCATGCTCCACCAGCTGCGCAAGGCCGCACCGGATGTCGACTTTGAACCGGTCAACGACCGCGCTTCCTGCTCGTACATGAAGCTCATCACTCCGGCGGCTCTGCTGCGCTGCCTCGTTGAGGGCGCCGATGAGGTCGACGTCGACCCTGAGGTCGCCGACAAGGCGCGCGCCTCGGTCGAGCGCATGATCGCCATCGGTAATCCAGGCGGGGGCGAGTAACACGTTTGGTCTGCGCCCTTCATTCGACAGTTGGACACTGACGTGTGACTTCCTCGTCATCGGCGGGGGAGTCGCGGGGCTCAGTGCTGCGCGTAGGGCCCTTGAGCTCGGCCTCGACGTGCTGGTTATCGACAGCGTCGAGTGGCGCGTCGGTGCCCGCAAACAGCTGCGTTTCGCTGATGCCGCCACGAATCTTGCCCAGGGCGGGCTCGCTGTCGTCGGGCTTGACGACGACCCCAGCGGCCATGTGGCCAATGGGTTCGATGACACCGTCGATTCCCACATCGCTGACACTCTCGATGCCGGTGCCGGCCACTGCGATGAAGGGGCCGTGGCTTCTATCATCCGTGCCGGTGCCGCTACGACCGAGTGGCTGATTGGGCTAGGCGCCACTTTCGACTCGGCGCCGGATAACCCGACCGTCTATTCCCGTACCAAAGAGGGCGGACACCACGCGCGGCGCATCATTCATGCCGGTGGTGACGCCACTGGTGCTGAAATTGAGCGCGCCCTAGAAGCCTCAGTTACCGGCGTGCGAGTACTGCAAAACGCCACAGCGCGCCAGCTCATCGTTGGCAAAGACGGCCGCGTGCTGGGGGCGCTGGTAGCAGATCCCCGCGGCGGCGGTGCTATTCGCGCAGGTGCAACTCTGCTGGCTACCGGTGGCGTGGGGCATATTTACCGCGCGACAACGGCGCCCTCGGGCGCCCGCGGCGAAGCTATTGGCATGGCCTCCGATGCCGGTGCGGAGATTCGCGACATGGAGTTTATCCAGTTCCACCCGACAGTGCTCTATGACGAGCGCTCGGCATCAGACGGCACCGGTCGACGGCATCTCATCAGCGAGGCTGTCCGTGGTGAAGGAGCCATTCTCGTCGATTCCCGGGGAAACAGTGTGACCGCCGGCGTTGACCCTCGCGGGGACCTGGCTCCGCGCGATATCGTCTCGCGCGCCATCGCGACTCGCATGCGCGAGCTCGGCGACGACCACGTCTTCCTCGACGCACGTCACATCGACAACTTCGCCGCCCGCTTTCCGACGATCACAGCGGGCCTGACCGCAGCGGAGATTGATCCGACCAAGGACCTCATTCCCGTGGCCCCGGCGGTCCACTACACCTGTGGTGGCATTGCCGTCGACCCATTCGGTGTAACTAGCGTGCCGGGTCTCTTTGCGGCCGGCGAATGCTCCGCGACGGGGCTGCACGGTGCCAACAGGTTGGCTTCCAATTCGTTGCTGGAGGGACTGGTCGTCGGCAAGCGGGTGGCCGAAAAAGTCGCTGAAACACACGCTGTGCCGGTCGGGGACGAGGAATTCGCAGCGGCGGTTGAAGGCCTGCCGCAGCCACGGCCGGAACTGGAACCGCGCCAGCTTTTCCGGTTACAGACTGCGATGCAGGAAGGCGCTGGTGTAACGCGCAATGAGCAGAGTTTGCGGCAGGCGTTGGCGGTTATCGATCGGCTCCCGCAATCGGTTCAGGTCGTAGCCGCAAGGAAAGTCGTCGAAGCGGCATTGGCACGACCATATACTTTGGGGTGCCACACTTGGTTTGAAAAGGACGGGGATTAGCTAGCCATGACTCTTGAGAAGGACACTCTGCGCGGGGTGCTGAACGAAAACACCACCCGTGGACTCATTCGGACGGCACTGCAGGAAGACATGAGCTTCGGGCCGGATGTGACCTCGCTGTCGACAGTCTCGGCAGCTGCGCAGGCACGCGCCCGCCTGGTGGCCCGGCAACAGGGCGTTATCGCGGCTATCGATGCGGTGGAGTGGACGCTGCAGGAGGTCATCTCGGGGGAGTTCACCGTCGAAAAGCACGTTGAAGATGGCACCCTGGTGCGTCCTGGCACAGTGCTGGCAACAATTTCTGCGCCGACTCGGGGGTTGCTGACTGCTGAGCGAACAATGCTGAATATCCTCACACACGCCAGTGGGGTAGCTACTGCGACGCGCCAGTGGGCTGACGCAATTGTTGGCACCGGTGCGCGGGTACGCGATTCCCGAAAGACACTGCCGGGTCTGCGCAATCTGGAAAAGTATGCGGTGACCTGCGGTGGTGGAATTAACCACCGCTACGCATTGGGCGATGAGGCACTGATTAAGGACAACCACGTGGTGGCCGTCGGTTCCGTTTCCGGTGCGTTGAAGAGGGTGCGGGCTCAGTATCCGGAGCTGCCGTGCGAGGTGGAAGTCGATACCCTCGCACAGCTCGATGAAATCCTGCCGATGAAGCCGGACATCGTCATGCTGGACAACTTCGAAGTTTGGGAGACTCAGATTGCGGTGCAGCGCCGCTCGCAGGTTTCGCCGGCCACGCAGTTGGAGTCTTCCGGTGGGCTGACCATCGATGTGGCTCGTGAGTACGCGTCCTGTGGTGTCGATTACCTGGCTGTGGGCGCGCTAACCCACTCGGCCAAGGTGTTCGATGTCGGACTCGACTTCGACGAGCAGTAGCTGAATCAGCCCCCGGTATCGCTATGCAGCTTCGCCTACAGGCGACGGGCGATCTCTGCCCCAATCTCGCTTAGTGCCGACCCCCAGCGCTCCCGCGATTGCTCATCACAGGTTTCCTGTGCGCGGTAAAGCGCCTTCTCCGCAGCACCGACATCGCCCAAATGCAGGTGGCACTGTGCAATTTGTGCAAGCAGAGGCACGGCCTGGATATTGAGCTTGTCGGACTGGAAAAGTCCCGCCGCCAACTCCAGGTGATCAATGGCGCGCCCCTGATGTCCTCGACGAATCTCTGCTTGGCCGTTCAAAGTGTGCCACATCGCCCAGCGCAAGTGGCGCGGTGGGGTGTCCGCGGTCGGCTCGAAGCCGTCTTTCTCCAGGTTATCCAGCAGATCCAACCAGTCCGCGGCCTTGTCCATCAGCTTTGGTGCAGAGCCACGGATGGGGCGCCCCAGACTGTCGGTCTGCGGGACATCAGCCTTGTCGCCGAGCTCCTCGAACCCCTGCATCAGAGTTAGGGCTGCTTCCCAGAGGTTGTTTTCCTCAGCCAATGCCGTGGCGGCATCGAAAAGCTGCTGCGGGCTAGAAGTCGCGGAATCACCAGAAGTAGTCATGACCTAACACTCTACTTTGTGCCACCGCCAGCACTGAAGTGGGCGGGGCGCTAGTATTCGTCGTCAAGCGACTGAATGATGATGACGTCAAGGGCATCGAGAACAGGATGGCCTTCCCACACGTCGCGGGGCAGAAGCTCTTCGACGCGCCGCGCATAGGCGGCGGCACCGTCGGAATCGCCCGCGTCGAGACGGTAGCGAACCCCCGCCAGCAGCGCGCGGGCGGCTTCCTCGCCATCGCCGGACTGCAGGTAGCCCTTCGCGGCGGCTTCCACATGGTTGATGGCCAAAGTGTCGCGGCCAGCGGAGTAGAAGACGTAGGCGGCATCGTCGTGCCAGTCGGCGAGTGACCAGTCGTCGGAGATGAGCTTCTGAGAACGCAGCAGAAGGTCCTCAGCCTCGTTGAGCGTGTGGTCAATGGCAGCGGAAGCGTCCTCAGAGACGAGCTCGGCGGTGAATTCGGAGCCCTCTTCGGAAATGACTAGGTCAATGACATGAATGATGGAACGCGCAGCCTGGCGGTAGGCCTTGGCAGCGCCCTTGGTATCGCCGTTGCGTTCAAGGTGCTCGCCGTGTTCGATGAGCAGCTTTGCCGCCTGGCGGGGATTATTGCCGAGCCCCGCGGCTGTGGAGGCAATAGAAAACGCCGCGTCGGTGCGTTCTTCATCGGCGGTAAATGCTGACCAGTGCGCAACTGGTTCGGCAAAGCGCAGCGCCTCGTCAACCTCGTCGCCGTCGAGGAGACTGCGGGCCAAAACGAGCTGGATATCCATGGTGATGGGGTTGACCGGCATGCCCTCGGCGCTGGCGAGCGCGCGGCGGGCAAATTCGGCGGATTCCGCGAAATCGCCGTGGGCGTTGAGAAGCGCACAGAGCAGACGCACGCTGCGAAGCACCGCGACCGTGAGTCCTGCATCGAGACCAGCCTGCACGATTGGACGTAGCTGGCGGATTGCCTCCGCTTCCTCACCAGCTTCCAGAGAGAGAAAAGCCAGAAATTGGCGCGCTTCAATCGTCGTGGTGACGGGTTCCGACTGAGGAGCCGCTGCGACGCTGGCAGCGATGCGGGCGGCCCTGCGCAGCTCACCACGGCTGTGCGCGAGCTGCGCCTCCAACAGCTTGCGGTCGTCGAAACTGCTTCGCTTTGGTGCCCAGCGTGCGGACCATTCAGAGAGCTGACCGGCGATTTCCGCCCGGCGCGCCAGCGATGCTGCGGCGCCGGCAACAGCCGCGCTGACCAGGTAGTAATAGGCCTCGCCGGGCTGTGGAGTGGTGGCGACGATGTCCTTAGTAAGACTGATCAGCTCAGGGATTTCGGAGTCTTCGGGGCGACGGCCGGTGATGGCATCACCTGGGTTGGCGTCGATGAAGGCCTCAGCCTCGGCGAATGCTCCGTAGGAGCGTGCGTGCAAGATCGCGGGGCGGATGTTGGCCTCAGTTGCCCAGCGCAGCCACTCGGCGCGTGCAGCAGTGGCTTCTTCTACTAATTCCAGTTGGTCGGCAACTGCATGCCTGAGTGCGTGGAATTCGCCAATGACATCGGGGGAGTTGGTAGGCGCGTCGGCCAACCAGTGCGTGTGGGCAAACTTGGTGACCGCGCGCCAACTGGTGACGTGGTCGAGCGTGGCACCGGCCTTGCGGGAAATAACCAGCAGCTCCGGGAGGGAGTCCGGCAATGCCTTTAGCGGATTGGGCAGGGGAGGAAAGTCCAAGGGGTCGGACGAGTTCTCCGTTGCTGATGCGTTTTCCGAATTCACTGACACCTGGTCGGCAACGATGCCGGCATCCCAATCGCCAACTTGAATTTCAGACTCAGAGTTATCTTCTTCCCACCAGACCATTGGACTATCTTCGCCCGTGGCATCGGGAAGATGCAAAACTGCTTTGCTTTTCAGACCTGTGCAGCCGGATGCACTGTTAATCGGGGTTTGAAAAGCTACGCATTAGTTCACGAACTTCATCGCGCACCGGGTGATCCGGGCCAACTAGGTCGCCGATGCGAACCGCGAACCGGCGGGCGCGTTCCTCATTGTTATCACTAGCAGCAGCACGCACCGCGATAGTCAGTGTGCGGGCGGCGTCGGCAGGGGCGTGGGCTTCTAAGAAAAGCTCGGCAGCTTCGTCGGCGTACTTGTACACGCCGTCGTTGTCCCACACAGACCAGCACAGCAGCGCCTGTGCTTCGTGCCACTTGGCCGATTCCCAGGACCCAACCACGTAGCCACGTGAGCGTTCCATCAGGTGGTCGGTCAACTCACTTGTGGCGCCCACGTTACTGAGTGATAGTGCGGCATCCATCAGAGTTTCCGCAGGGGAAATCGGGGACGAGTATCCGGCACGAATATCGGCCAGCGCGTCGAAGAGCACTGCCGCATGCTCAGTATCCCCCTCTCGGACTGCCGATTCCGCCGCAATAGCACAGGAAAAATCAGTACGCGCGGAATCCTCGGTAGGCTCAGACCACTTTGCGACCGACTCCGCCTCCTGACCAGCATTGCGGAAATCGCCAAGCTCGTACAGGGCCGTTGCCTTCAGCAGCGCGATCTCCATGGTGACTTCACAGTCTGGGTAGTCCGCTGACACCTCTTGTGCGCGCTGAGTTAACTTCAGCATCTCCCCGGCATCGGGCTTGTTGTGTGCGACCTCGAAGTTGATGTCTGCCATCTCACGAACCGCGAGAATATAGTCAGTGTCCAGTCTGTTCTGGTCCGCGACTGCCACGTTGTTCGACAGCATTCGGAACGCGGTATCGCTATTACCGGTTTCTATCGAGTACCGTGCCAAATTCTGCCTCAGCTCAAGACCCGCGATTACGGAGCGGTTACCGATTGCATTGAGCTGTGAGGCGCAAAGTCGCGCTGCGTCGACGACCTTCCCGGCTCGGTGCAGCAGTGATGCCTCCGTCAGAGTCTTCGCCAGCGCAATCGACTCAAACTTATCCTCATTTGGCAGTGCCCGAATCATCTCGTGCAGCTCCCGTGCCAAGTCCTCGCGGTTGACCTTTCGCAAGGCGCTCGCAATCCGAATCAGCGCATCAGTCAGTGCCGCCCGCTTCTTCCACTGGCGGGGGCTAAATTCGCTTGCCGACGATTCCTGCGGCCGCGGCCCATCCGCATCCGTGGTCACCGCGCTGTGACTGCTGGTTGGGGCATCCAGATCGTCGGCAAGCACGAGTGCCCGGTACGAGGTGATTTCCCTGCTCATGCGTGCGATGAGGGGGACTTCGGTCTCTGCGGCAGCAGAGGTTGGGCCATCGGCGATAAAGGTGGTGTAGCGGCGGGCTTCGTCTGCTGCCAGCCGTGCCCGGGCGCGCCAGTACTCCGGCACGTTGTCGTTATCGGATGCCCATACCATCCAGTTCAGGGCGGCATCGTGCGCAGCTGTCATCATGCCGAGCGATTCGGTGACCTCGCGGACTATGCGGTAAAACGCGCCGACGTGTTCGGTAACGCCGTGGGCTTCCGGGGCAGAAAAGAGTTGTGGGTTGTAGAAATGATGCGCGAAAACTGATTCCAGTTGGCGCGTGGCCAGGGAATTGTCGGCTGCGGTCGCGTCTGCGTAGGCTGCGACGAGCTCCGGCAAATCCGGACTGTTTCCTTCCTGGTTCAACAGCTGACCTTTCTACGACTGGTTACTACTTTCCTTAACACTGTAATGGGTCACTGTGGCGGAGCTAACTTGCGCCACAGTATGAGGGGTTAAATGGGGCAATCGGTATGAACCGGGCGTGAGAAAGATATGCTTAGTTCATACTCAAGGGTGCCTTTAAGGGCGAATAGTAGCGAAAACCGTGGATAAAGTCTTTGGCTTTGACCCAGATTTTCAATACTTTGTTGTCATTTCTTTGTCACTCTGAAGTGCTCACGTATGAATCCATCGTGCGAATAGGCGGTTACTAATTAATTATGTTGTCCACTATTGATCTTCGCGGTCAGACTCCCACCACCGCCACTCTGCGTCGAGTGTTGCCGCGCGGTGCGGCAGACGTTGATTCCATGATTCCCACGGTCAAGCCCGTTGTCGATGACGTGGCAGCCCGTGGTGTGGAAGCGGCGATGGAGTACTCCGAGAAGTTCGACCGTATTCGTCCGGCATCCATGCGCGTTCCAGCGGAGGTTATCGATGCCGCGGAAGCTGCGCTGGAAGAGGACGTCCGCTCTGCTCTGCAGGAGTCCATCGGGCGCGTGCGCGCGTTCCACGCTGCTCAGAAGCCGAATGACAAGACTGTTGAGATTCTTCCCGGCGGCATTGTCCGCGAGAAGTGGATTCCGGTTTCGCGCGTCGGTCTTTACGTCCCCGGGGGCAACGCCGTCTACCCGTCGTCTGTGTTGATGAACGTCATCCCAGCTCAGGAAGCTGGTGTGGAGTCCCTCGTCGTCGCCTCTCCACCACAGGCCGATAACGACGGCTGGCCGCACCCGACCATCCTGGCTGCCTGCAAGTTGCTTGGCGTGACCGAGGTGTGGGCCGTCGGCGGTGCACAGGCCGTCGCACTGCTCGCATACGGCGATGAAAATGAGAGCCTCGAGCCGGTCGACATGGTCACCGGTCCGGGCAACATCTTCGTTACCGCCGCTAAACGCCTGTGCCGCTCGGTCGTCGGTATCGACGCCGAAGCTGGCCCGACCGAAATCGCCATTCTTGCAGATAACGCCGCTGATCCTGTCTCCGTCGCCTACGACCTGATTTCCCAGGCAGAGCACGACGTCATGGCCGCCAGCGTACTTATCACCGACGACGCCGATTTCGCCGCCGCTGTCGACCGCGAGGTCGAAAACCGCTACGAGGTCACCATGAACGCCGACCGCGTGCGCGAGGCGCTCACCGGCAAGCAGTCTGGCATCGTGCTTGTCGACGACATGGATATCGGCATCCAGGTTGCAGATGCCTACGCCGCTGAGCACCTGGAGATCCACACCGAAAACGCGCAGGCCGTTGCCGAACGCATTACGAACGCTGGCGCAATCTTCATCGGTCGCTTTTCGCCGGTGCCGCTGGGCGATTACTCGGCTGGCTCCAACCACGTGTTGCCGACCTCCGGTACCGCCCGTCACGCCTCGGGTCTGTCAACGCATACCTTCCTCAAGTCGGTCCACATGATTGACTACAGCGAGGCCGCGTTGAAGGAAGTTGCCGACAGTGTAGTAGTCCTGGCCAACGAAGAACGACTACCAGCGCACGGCGAGGCCATCCGAGCCCGCTTTGAGACGCTTCTCGGCGCTGAGGGCAATGGCGCAGACAAGGGGAACGACTAATGAGCAACCAGTCTGAGAACCAGTCACAGCCGGCGGTAGCCAAGTTGGCGCTGGCAGATTTGCCACTGCGCGACGAACTGCGCGGCGAGGAAGCCTACGGTGCTCCGCAGCTCGACGTCGATGTTCGCCTGAACACCAACGAAAACCCGTACCCGCCATCCGATGACCTCATCGCCGACCTGGTGGCGCAAGTGGAGAAGGTCGCCTCTGACCTCAACCGCTACCCGGACCGTGACGCAGTAGCACTGCGCAGCGCACTCGCCGACTATGTCACCCGCCAGACCGGCGTGGACATCACCGTTGACCAGGTATGGGCTGCCAACGGCTCCAATGAAATTCTCCAGCAGCTGCTGCAGGCATTCGGCGGGCCAGGGCGCAGCGCAATGGGGTTTGTGCCCAGTTACTCGATGCACCCAATCCTCTCGTCCGGCACGCAGACGGAGTTCATCGGCATCGACCGTGACCCGGAGACCTTCGACATCGACATGGATAGTGCGCTCGCGGCAATTGCCGAGCACCGTCCTGACGTCATCTTCATCACGACGCCGAACAACCCGACTGGCAACCTGACTACGCTCGCTGACTTGCGCCGCATTATTGAAGCCGCGCCGGGCATCGTCATTGTCGATGAGGCCTACGCCGAGTTCACTGAGGAGCCGTCGGCGACAACGCTGCTGGCTGAGTTCCCGTCGAAGCTGGTTGTCTCCCGCACAATGAGCAAGGCTTTCGACTTCGCAGGAGGCCGCCTCGGCTACTTCGTTGCCAATCCGGCTTTTATCGATGCTGTGATGCTCGTACGTCTGCCATACCACCTGTCGACGTTGACGCAGGCCGCAGCCACAGTTGCACTTCGCCACTCGGATGCGACGCTGTCGACCGTCGCAAAGCTTGCCGACGAGCGTGACCGCGTCGTAGCCGCCCTGAACAGCTATGGCTACGACGTGATTGACTCGTACTCGAACTTCGTCTTCTTCGGTCGTTTCGCAGATGCCTCGACGGCATGGCAGAGCTTCTTGGACGAGGGAGTACTCATCCGCGATGTTGGCGTGCCCGGTCGTTTGCGTGCCACTATTGGTCTGCCCAGCGAAAATGATGCGCTGCTGGCGGCGGCCAAGAAATTGGCAGCGACCGCGCTGGCTTAAGCGAAATGCTGCTGGTACATCCCACTATAAGGAGAAATCTGACTTATGCACGCCAGTGATAAGGACCATCTGAAGGCAGAGCGCACTGAGCGCGTTGGCCGTATCGAGCGCGCCACCCGCGAATCGAGCATCGTCTGCTCGGTGAATCTCGATGGCACCGGCAAGGCCGATATTTCGACCGGTCTGCCGTTCTTCGACCACATGTTGACCGCTTTCGGCTCCCACGGCAGCTTCGACCTGACTGTGCACGCCAACGGCGACACCGAGGTCGATGCGCACCACACGGTGGAGGACACCGGCATCGTTATGGGACAGGCGTTTGCCCAGGCGCTGGGGGATAAGTCCGGTATTCGCCGCTTTGGTGACAGCTATATCCCGATGGATGAAACGCTGACGCACGCAGTGGTTGACGTGTCGGGGCGTCCGTATTTTGTTGGCACCGGCGAGCCGGAGCAGATGTTGACGGCCGTCATCGGCGGGCACTACGCGACTGTTATCAACGAGCACTTTTTCGAGTCCTTCGCCCTAAATGCCCGTATTGCGCTGCATGTTCGCTGCCTCTACGGGCGCGATCCGCACCACATCACTGAGGCTGAGTACAAGGCTGTGGCTCGTGCCCTGCGTGCTGCCGTCGAGGATGATCCCCGTGTCCACGGTGTGCCGTCGACCAAGGGCACTCTGTAGGGCGCAGCTGTAGTAATCAGCCGCCGTAGGCAACAGGAAAATCCGCCTTAGCTGGCATTTTAGGGGAATCGATGGTAACAACGTCTGTAGACGTGCTTTTAGCTCAGGTGTCTACCACATCGACGCTAAGCACTTATTTTTTGTTCATTGTCGCTGGCCTGCTGGTGGGCGGAACATGGTCACTCTATAAGTCCGGATCGAGGGTCGGAACAATTGTCCTTGGTCTCTTATCTGTGATCGCGCTCGCCGGCGCAATTTTGTGGTTGATAGGAGTGATGGAGTAAATGGCGTCCCGGGTGATGGACCGCAGGCAGTTAGACGAACTGGACAGCATGTGGAAAGCGCCCGGACTAGTACCTACGCTAGTCGCCGTGATGGCCGCCTTCGGTGGCTGGTCACTCCTCATGCCTGTCATTCCGCAGGCAATTCTTGACGATGGCGGTGGAACCTCGCTCGCCGGTGCCTACACCGGTGTTTTTATGGCCGCCACAGTTCTCACGCAGACGCAGACTCCACGTATGTGTCGCCGTCTTGGCTACGGCATGACCATGCTGATTTCAGGTCTGTTTCTGGGCTTGCCGACGATTTTGCACATCTTCGGCACCGATGCTGCTTTGGTGCTCATCATTGCGGTTCTCCGCGGTATGGGCTTCGGTGCGTTGACTGTCGCTGAGTCCGCATTGATTGCAGAGCTTGTGCCACTGAAGTTCCTGGGGAAGGCCTCCGGTGCGCTTGGTGTGGCCGTTGGTTTGTCCGAGCTCATTTTCCTGCCACTTGGTCTCATCATTGCAGATAAGACTGGCTCCTACACTCCGGTTTATATTCTGGGTGCCGTCATTTCGCTCGTTGGCTCGGTGATGTCCCTATTCATTCCGAAGATTAAGCCAGCGCCGAAGGAGGGCAAGGGAGGCAAGGAAGATGTCGGTGAGCCCGTTCCTGGCACTGCGGCCACCCAGCCGAGCCCAGTTGAGCATGTTGCTACCTGGAAGCTGGTGGCCATTCCTGCCCTTGCAATCAGCACAATCGCCATGGGCTTCGGTGGTATTTCCGCTTTCCTTGCACCGGCAGCTCGAGAGGTTGATGCTGTTTCTGGTGCAATTGTCGCTGGTCTGGCGCTATCGGTTCTCGGTGGCGCGCAAATGGTGTTCCGCTACTTCGCAGGCATCTATGCGGATCGTAAGTCCGAGGCTGGAATTCTGCTGATTCCGGCATTGATTAGCGGTTTTATTGGCCTGCTGATGATGTCCGGCGTTGTCTTTTTCGATTTGTCGGCCTGGCTGCTGCTGATTGCGGCAATCTTCTACGGTGCGGGCTTCGGCATTGTGCAAAATGAGGCTCTGCTGCTAATGTTCGCCCGCCTGCCGCGTGACCGTACGGCCGAGGCCAGCGCCTTCTGGAACATGTCGTTCGACTCGGGTACAGGTATTGGTTCGTTCGTGTTGGGCGCAGTTGCCGCGGCCGCACTCCGTCCGTACCCTGCCGTGTTCGCCTTTGCCGCAGCACTGCTGGCGGTGGGCCTCATTGGTGCGGTGCTCGATCGAGTCATCGGAAAGCACCGCGTTGCGGAGTACCAGAACACCCGCGCTACGTTGCGTCGTCTGGGAGATGCCGTGAAGCGTCATACGCCGGAGGCAGCCGTGCGTGTTGCCCGCCCGGCAAAGAACGCAGTGACGCGCTTGACGGTTCGGGACCGCAAGAAGAAGTAACTACATAAAAAGAGACGTTAGAAAAAGAGTGGCTGCGCTAGTCCTAGCGCAGCCACTCTTTTTTGCAGCCACTCTTTTTTGGTTAATAAATGCAACCCCCGGTGTGTAATCAGCCGTGCCTGTTTACGCGACGGCGACGTCCATCTCGGTGAAGAGAGACCGCAGGCGGGTTTCGATATCGTCGATAAGCGACTGGAGCTCGTCGTTTGTGAGATGGTCCGGATCCGCGATATCCCATTCCACGTAGCGGTCGCCGGGGACTGCTGGTGTCTCGTCGATGCCCATGAGTACGACAACATCAGCGCGGTGGGAAACACGGGGAGTAATCGCCTTTTGGGTAAGGCGTGAGGTGTCCACGCCGCGGTCGCGAAGTGCCGTGACGACGCGCGGGTTCAGGCCATCCTCTGGGGTGAGGCCGATAGTGCGGATAAAGACTTCGTCACCAACCAGGTGGTAGGCCAGGGCAGTGGCAATCTGGCTGCGGCCGGAACCATGGCTATCGGCAAAGAGAATCTCTTGGCGCGGGGCGAAGTCCTTGCATCCGCTCTCGGCCTTGATGCGCTCGGTGGCCTCGCGTTCGGCGAGGACGGGGAGGAAGTTAGTCACCTTCGCAGAGCCGGACAGCTCTGCAATGACATCGTCGAGGATGGAATCGATGGTCGCGGCATCGCAGGCTGCATCATAGCGACGGTGAAGGTCCTCGCGGACAATGGCAAATGATTTACTGAGAACGGATGCGGCAGTCATAGCGTCTGAGCCTCTCTGTGAAAAGTAATCAGGGGTATTAGGGATAATTCAATAACTTAGTTAACCTGTTGTTAACCTAGAGTTTACCAAAGTATTTTGCGGTTGTATACCAGCACTTTTTCCTGTCCGTCCAGCTTTCTTGGGGTAAATAGCAAAGGCCGCCCCTTAGCGCCTTAAAATGACCAACTATGGAACAAGTCTCACCATCGACAAAGACCCCGACCGTTGCCATTCTCGATTACGGCTCCGGTAATTTGCGTTCGGCTGAGCGCGCTGTGGCCACCACGGGCGCCGAGGTTATTGTGACCGCTGACCCGAAGATCGTGGTGGAGGCCGATGGTCTCCTCGTACCCGGCGTCGGTGCCTATGCCGCATGCATGGAGGGTTTGCATCGAGTGCAAGGGCCGCGTTTGATCGGCTCTCGACTCGCAGGTGGTCGGCCGGTGATGGGAATCTGCGTCGGTATGCAGGTGCTCTTTGACCGTGGCGTCGAGTACGCCGACGGCATCCATGCAGCGGAGACCGACGCATCCGCAGCTGTCACCGGCACCCCGGGTTGTGGTGAATGGCCCGGTACTGTCGAGCGTCTCGAAGCATCAATCCTGCCGCACATGGGCTGGAACACGGTTGAAGTGCCGGAAGGCTCAAAGATGTTTAAGGGGCTGGAAGATCAGCGTTTTTACTTCGTCCACTCCTACGGTGTGCGCAAGTGGGACCTTGATACGGATTCTCGCATCGCTCCGCCGCTGGTGGCCTGGTCTGCCCATGAATCCGATCGGTTTATCGCGGCAATCGAAAATGGCCCGCTGTGGGCTACACAGTTCCACCCGGAGAAGTCCGGTGAAGCAGGGCTGAAGCTACTGCAGAACTGGGTGGACACGCTGTAGTTGCCCAATCGGTAGTATCTGCCCTAACCGCACTACCTGGTAGGTGACGGAATTATGCCACCTAGACCACCTATACTGAGATAACTAGCAACAAGCGTCGTGGCGACTATGGCCACAACGCCCAAAAGTCGAAGAGAGTAGAGCCCCCATGAGTTTGACCCTGCTGCCCGCTGTAGACGTAGCCGATGGCCAGGCTGTGCGCCTTGTTCAGGGTGCTGCTGGAACCGAGACTTCCTACGGTGCGCCGCTGGAAGCTGCCATGAATTGGCAGAACGCAGGCGCTGAGTGGATCCACCTGGTCGACCTCGACGCCGCGTTCGGTCGCGGTTCGAACTACGACCTGCTTGCCGACGTTGTGGGCAAGCTCGACGTGAAGGTGGAGCTCTCCGGCGGTATCCGTGACAACGCTTCGCTCGAGGCTGCGCTGGCCACCGGCTGTGCCCGCGTCAATATTGGCACCGCCGCACTGGAGAACCCGGAGTGGTGCCGCGAGGTTATCGCCAACTACGGCGACCGTGTGGCCATTGGACTGGACGTTCTCAACGAAGAGGGGCAGTGGCGCCTGCGCGGTCGCGGCTGGGTCTCCGACGGTGGTGACCTCTGGGAGGTGCTGGAGCGCCTGGATGCCCAGGGTGCATCTCGTTTCGTGGTGACTGACGTCTCCAAGGACGGCACCCTGCAGGGGCCGAATGTGGAACTGCTGCGCGAGGTCGCCGCTGCCACCGATGCTCCAATCGTCGCTTCCGGCGGTGTCAGTAGCCTGGACGACATTGCAGCTATCGCCAAACTGGTCGATGAGGGCGTTGACTCCGCAATTGTGGGTAAGGCGCTCTACGCAGGGCGTTTCACCCTTGAAGAGGCCCTGGCAGTAGCCCGCGGCTAAAGAGAACACTTTCGTGGCCGGGCCGGGGAGGCGTCGTCAAGCGAAAGCGTTAACGAGCGGACGGTGCCCTGGCCGAGACGGCGGATGAAGGACTTAGAAAAGTATGGATGCCCTGGAACCGCGGGCGATGCTCGCTATTGCTGAAGCGGCGCTCGATGAGGTTGAAGGCCTGTTCACGCAGCAGGTGGGCGCGGATCCGGTTGTCATGAAGCCGCGCGGAGATTTCGCGACGGAGACCGACCTGGAAATTGAGCGTCGTCTGCGCCAGCTCCTCACGCAGTATTCCGGACTGCCCGTCTACGGCGAGGAATTCGGTGGCAAAGTTCCCGAGGAACATACCGCCTGGGTCATCGATCCGATTGACGGCACCACGAACTATTCCAACGGCTTTCCGCTGTGTGCCATGCTGCTCACACTCATGCACGAGGGGGAGCCGGTGGTCGGCATCACCTCCATGCCTCTGCTGCGCCGTCGTATCACCGCAGCTAGAGGCAGCGGCACGTTTGTCAACGGCCGTCGCGTCAACATCGATGCCGAGGCCGGTCGCCCGGTTTCGATTGCCTTCGGGTCCGTCATCGCGAGTACCGACGGCACACTCCCGCGCAAGTGGCGCCAACTGCTGCTGTCAAAGGTGGGCGAGCGCTATCCGACGATCCGAATTACCGGCTCTGTCGGAGTGGACTTAGGCTCCACCGCGATGGGGGCATTCGGCGGCACCGTGACTTTCTCACCGCATGTGTGGGATAACGCAGCTGGTGTACTGCAGATTTCCGAAGCTGGTGGCGTGGTCACAGACTTGGCCGGCAATCCCTGGCGACATGATTCGGTAGGCGTGCTGGCGGGAACTCGAGATGTTCATGCCACGCTGCGGTCGATTATTGACCAATTGGGTCGTCCGGAGACTTTCCGGAGCTAAAACGTGGGCGATGCCCCGAGCTGGGTGGTTGCGCAAACCGTCGAGCCACAATTTTGAGCTAACACGAGGAGAACTTAAAAACTATGTCTCTGGCAGTACGCGTGATTCCTTGCCTGGATGTCAACAATGGGCGGGTCGTCAAGGGGGTTAACTTTGAGAATCTCCGCGATGCCGGCGATCCGGTGGAGCTGGCCCGCCGCTATGGCGAGGAGGGTGCTGATGAGCTGACCTTCCTGGACGTCACGGCTTCCAAGGATGGTCGTGGCACCATGCTCGAGGTGGTGCGCCGCACCGCGAGTGAGGTCTTCATTCCGCTGACGGTCGGCGGTGGCGTGCGCAGCGTCGAGGATGTCGATCAGCTGCTCCGCGCCGGAGCTGACAAGGTCAGTGTCAATACCGCTGCGATTGCACGCCCGGAACTGCTCAGCGAGCTGTCGCGTCGTTTCGGCGCGCAGTGCGTCGTCCTGTCGGTGGATGCCCGCCGTGTTCCCGAGGGAGGCACGCCCCAGCCGTCGGGCTTCGAGGTCACTACGCATGGTGGTTCACGCTCGGCCGGGATCGACGCCGTCGAGTGGGCGCGCCACGGCGAGGAACTCGGTGTCGGCGAGATTCTTCTGAACTCCATGGACGGTGACGGCACCAAGGACGGCTTCGATTTGGAGCTGCTGGAGAAAGTTCGCGCCGCAGTCGATGTTCCTGTCATTGCCTCCGGGGGCGCTGGCAAGGCTGAGCACTTCCCGCCGGCGGTGCGTGCTGGTGCCAACGCGGTTTTGGCCGCGTCCATTTTCCACTTTGGGGAGGTCAGCATTGCTGAGGTTAAGGAAGAGATGGCCCGCGAGGGAATCGAGGTGCGCCAGTGACTGGTCTAGCCCCGGGCGCGGCAGCTCACGGCGCCGGAGACAATCCGCGTGAGTACACGCTCCCGGCGGACATCGCGAACATCGCCAAGTTCAACGCTGACGGCTTGATTCCCGCCATCGTGCAGGAAGAATCCACTGGCCGCGTGCTCATGATGGCCTGGATGGATTCCCACGCCCTGGCGTACACCATCGCTACCAAGCGCGGCACCTACTGGTCGCGCTCCCGATCGGAGTACTGGATTAAGGGTCTGACCAGTGGTCATTTCCAGACGGTGACATCGCTGGCGTTGGACTGCGATGGCGATACCGTACTGATGCAGGTAGTGCAGGACGGCGCGGCATGCCACACTGGCTCGCACAGCTGCTTTGACGTGCATCCCATGTTCGAGGACTAGGCGGTCAACCTTGGCTGCCGAGGTGGGGATTTCGTCGTCAAGCGCGCCCACCTCCGGTGAAGTCCGGGGTTAAATGATGTGCAATCCGGGGTGCGTGGCACAATAGCGGCTATGACTCGTATCACCATGACCACGCGTGAGCGCTTCCGCGAACTGGCTGCACATCATCGGGTCGTACCCGTGGTTCGCAAGGTTTTGGCGGACGGCGAAACGGCGCTGTCGGCCTACCGCAAGCTCGCGGCCGATCGTCCCGGCACCTTCTTGCTGGAGTCCTCCGATGTGGGGCAGTCGTGGTCGCGCTGGTCATTTATCGGTTGCGGCAGTCGCGCCGCGCTGACGGTGGATGACGCGGGGGAGGCAACCTGGATTGGCAATGCGCCGTCGGGTGCGCCAGAGGGCGGAAATCCATTGGATGCTCTGCGTCGCACACTGGAGCTGCTGCACACGGAACTCCCGCTTGCCGACGATGCCTCGGTGCCCAAGCTCACCTCTGGTCTCGTTGGCTACTTCGGGCATGACATTGTCCGCTACATCGAGCCGCAGCTGCCGGATACCACTGACAATGATTTGCAGATTCCTGAGCTCATGCAGCTGCTGGTGGAGGACCTGGCTGCTTTTGACCACCACGAGGGTGTGCTGTGGCTGATTTCCAATGCAGTCAACTGGGATGGCTCGGACGAGCGGATTGATCAGGCATATGACACCGCCTGTGATCGTGTCAATGCGATGGTGGAGCGGTTGTCGGAGCCCTCGGATCTGCGTCCGGCGGAAGTTAGCTTCCCAGAGCCGGTGATTCGTCGCCAGCGCGCCGCCGAGGACCACATGGATCGTATTGAGCGTTGCAAGGACCACATCCGCGCCGGTGATGCGTTCCAGATTGTGCTCTCGCAGCGGTTCGAGATGGACACGCAGGCATCAGCCTTTGATATCTACCGCATTCTGCGAGTTTCCAATCCGTCGCCCTACATGTTCCTGGTCAACGTTCCAACCAAGGACTTCTCCGATACTGCTTTCCAAATTGTCGGTTCCTCCCCGGAGTCACTCGTGGCAGTCCAGGGCAGTGAGGTCATCACCAACCCCATCGCGGGCACACGCCCGCGCGGTGCCACGGTGGAGCAGGACAATTCGCTGGAAACTGATTTGCTGGCAGACGAGAAGGAAAATAGTGAGCATCTGATGCTCGTCGATCTTGGCCGCAATGACCTCGGACGTGTCTGCCGCCCGGGCAGTGTTGTTGTGCACGACTTCCGTCATATTGAGCGCTACAGTCACGTTATGCATCTGGTCTCTACGGTCACTGGCGAGCTTTCCAGTGACGCCACGGCTGTCGACGCATTCGCGGCCACCTTCCCAGCGGGAACGCTCTCAGGTGCGCCGAAGCCTTCCGCGCTAAGCATTATCGACAAGTTCGAGGACACGCGCCGGGGTGTTTACGGCGGCACTGTTGGATACTTTGACTTCCGGGGCAATACCGATCAGGCAATTGCCATTCGCACGGGTGTGAAGAAGGGCGATACGGTCTACGTTCAGGCTGGCGGCGGAATTGTCAGTGACTCTGACCCGGTGGCAGAGGATGAAGAGACCCGCAACAAGGCTGCGGCCGTGCTGCGAGCTGTCGCGGCAGCTGAGACACTAGTCCCAGCGGAAAGGAGCTAGGTTTTCGATGAAGTCGACAACGATGCTCTCCGGTGGCCTCATTGGTGTGGCCGCGGCGGGAATGTGGTTGTGCAGCCGAAGTGCGTGGCTGACGGTCGATACTGTTGATGACAAGTCTGGTCCGGCGACCACTGATTTGGTGGGCGCTGTCTGGGCTCCAGAGTTGACGTCGATTGCACTGGCAATGGTGGCGGCGCTGTTTGCCACCACCATTTTGGGCGCACTCGGCCGCCGTATCGTCGGCGGTCTTGCGGCGTTGCTCGCAATTGCGGCATCGTGGACTCCGATGACTTTGCTTGCCAGCGGAGAAGACGGTGTGGACTCCCAACGGGCGCTGGATTTGTTGACATCGGGAAGCGCCTCACAGCGCGCCAGTGATGCGGTGACTGTGGCAGACTGGGCGCAGGTCGATAACATTCAGGTACACGCGATGGGGCCAGCTCTAGCCTTGCTGTGCTGCGCATTGGCGCTGGTCGGGGCGGTGTTGCTGGTACGCCGACCGGGTGCTGTGAAGAAACAGAAGTCCAGCGCGTATGAGACCCCGGAGGTACGCCGTCAGCGTATCGCCGAGGATCTGGAGGAAGACCCGCAGTCGGGTCGAGTTCTGTGGGATGCTTTGGATGCCGGTGTAGATCCTACGGATCTGGATAAGGAGTAAGGCCGTGGCTAACGTTCTGGACAAGATTATTGAGGGCGTGCGGGAAGATCTCGCTGCTCGGGAAGCCAAGATTTCCTACCGTGAAATCAAGGAGCTCTCGCTGAAGGCACCGTCGCCGATTGATGCCGTGGCGGCACTGGCAAAGCCTGGGGTGCAGGTGATTGCAGAGGTCAAGCGTGCCTCTCCGTCAAAGGGAGAGCTGGCTGACATCCCCTCGCCGGAAATTTTGGCGGCAGAGTACGAGCAGGGTGGCGCGGCTGTCATTTCCTGTCTGACTGAGGAGCGCCGCTTCCGCGGTTCGCTCGCTGACCTCGATGCTGTGCGCCGCGCGGTGAACATTCCGGTGCTCCGCAAGGACTTCATCGTCACTCCGTACCAGGTCCATGAGGCCCGCGCGCATGGTGCTGACTTGGTGCTGCTGATGTGCTCCGCTTTGGATCAGCCGACGCTGGAGTCGCTGCTGGATCGCACCGAGTCGCTCGGTATGAACGCTCTGGTTGAGGCGCACACCGCCGAAGAGGTTGAGCGTGCCGAGGCCGCTGGTGCCAAGATTCTCGGCATCAACGCCCGCAATCTAAAGACCCTCGACGTGGACCTCTCCGTGTACGAACGCCTTGCACCGATGCTGCCGAATCACGTTGTGAAGGTGGCAGAGTCCGGTGTCAAGGGGCCGGAGGAACTGCGCTACTACGCCTCCCACGGCGCCGACGCGGTGCTGGTGGGAGAGGGGCTGGTCACCGCGGGCAAGCCGGGTGAGGCTTGCCGACGTCTCGTTGCCGCCGGTGTCCACCCGACACTCCGCAGCGAGTAGCGATAGTCCACGGTTGCGATAATCAGCTGCATCACACCGCGAATTCCGCCTCATTTGGTTGCGTGTCATACCTGTTGTGCTGGCACACCACAGTTTCTTAGGCCTTATGTTCCCGCAATGGGTGGAGATAGTCCACAATAGATAACTGTGAGTGACCAAGATTTCAAGAATCATGATGCCCGCGGTGACCGCTTGCCTACGATGGGTGAGGTTATCGCGGAGACAACGAACCACGAGTCAGATGCCATTGGGCACTGGGGTAAGTGGGGCGGCCAGTTCGTGCCAGAGGCGCTGATGGCCGTCATCGGTGAGGTCACCGATGGCTACGCGAAGGCCCGCGTTGACCAGGATTTTCTCGATGAGCTCGACCGGCTACAGCGTACGTATGTCGGCCGTCCCTCGCCGCTGTACTACGCGGAGAAGTTCTCCGCTGACATCGGCGCTGACGTCTGGCTCAAGCGCGAGGATCTGAACCATACTGGCAGCCACAAGATTAATAACGTCTTGGGCCAAGTCCTGCTTGCCAAGCGTATGGGTAAGAAGAACATCATTGCCGAGACCGGTGCCGGACAGCACGGTGTCGCAACCGCCACCGCTTGTGCGCTGCTCGGCCTTAACTGCCGTATTTACATGGGTAAGGTCGACGCGATTCGCCAGCGTCTCAATATCGCCCGTATGCGCCTGCTTGGCGCTGAGGTTATCGAGGTCGAGATTGGCTCGAAGACTCTCAAGGACGCAATCAATGAGGCCATGCGTTTTTGGGTTTCACACGCCGATGACACCTACTACTGCTTCGGCACTGCAGCCGGTCCGCACCCGTTCCCAACAATGGTGCGCGACTTCCAGCGCATCATCAGCGCCGAGGCACGCCAGCAGATTCTCGCGGAGACCGGCTCGCTTCCCGACGCTGTCGTGGCCTGTGTTGGCGGCGGTTCTAATGCAATCGGCGCGTTCCACCACTTCATCGATGATGAATCGGTTCGCCTGATTGGCGCTGAAGCTGGCGGCGATGGTGTTGAGACCGGTCGCCACGCAGCCCCTATTTCGGCCGCCGGTAATCCGGGTGTGTTCCAGGGCTCCTTCGCCGCCCTGATGCAGAACGAGGACGGCCAGATTACAGAGTCGCATTCGATCTCTGCGGGGCTGGATTACCCGGGTGTGGGCCCGGAGCACTCTTATCTGGCTGATATTGCTCGCGCGTCCTACCTGCCGGTGACCGATACCCAGGCGATGCAGGCATTCCAGGACCTGACTCGGATGGAGGGCATCCTGCCCGCTATCGAGTCCGCACACGCGGTGGCTGCCGCCCGACTCATCAGCGGTGATCTGAATGAAGAGCTGGGCCGTAAGCCGCTGATCATTGTCAATGTTTCCGGTCGCGGTGACAAGGATGTCGACACCGCTGCTAAGTGGTTTGATCTGATGGAGGAGTCCTAAATGAGTCTGAGTGACGTCTTTGACAAAGTCCGTGAGGAAAACCGCGCAGCATTTATCGGCTACTACCCAGCGGGTTTCCCGACCACCGATAAGTCGATTGAGAACATCAAGGCGATTGTCGACGCTGGCGCCGACATCATCGAGGTTGGTCTGCCTTTCTCCGACCCGATGATGGATGGTCCAACCATTCAGGATGCCGCCAACGTGGCTCTGGATGCGGGCTTCCGCACCCGTGAGATTATGCGTGTGGTCCGCGAAGTCACCGAGCACGGCGGTACCTGTGTGGTCATGAGCTACTGGAATCCGATTCTCCAGTATGGTCCGGAGCGTTTCGCTGAGGACTTGGCCGCCGCTGGTGGTCGTGGCACCATCATCCCGGATCTCATCCCCGAGGAGGCCGGCCAATGGCAGCGTGCAGCTGAGGCCAATGGGCTGTCCAACATCATGTTGGTTGCTCCGTCATCGACCAACGAGCGTCTGCAGCTAACTGCCACCGCGTCGACCGGCTTCGTCTACGCCACTAGCCACATGGGTGTCACAGGTGCCCAGGCCAGCGTTGACTCGGCCGCCGGCAAGTTGGTTGCCCGCACGCGTGAGGTTACCGATACGCCGGTGTGCGTCGGTTTGGGTGTCTCCAATGGGGAACAGGCCGCGGAGATTGCCGAGTTTGCAGATGGCGTAATCGTTGGCTCGGCACTGATCAAGGCCGCGATGAAGAGCACCGATGACCTGGTAACGCTCGCCCGTGAACTCGCCGCGGGCGTACGAGGAGAGAGCTAGTGCATTTATGAGTTCCACCCTTGTTCTCGCTGAGACTGCCACGACGTATCTGGCCAACATTCCCTCTCCGCCGCAGGGGGTGTGGCAGTTAGGGCCGCTACCACTGCGCGGTTACGCGATTTCCATCTTGGTTGGCGTACTCGTCGGCATTTACTGGATGCAGCGCCGCTACGCGGCCAGGGGCGGAGACCCGGAGTTGGTCCTCGACATTGCCATTGCGGTTATTCCTGCGGGCATTATCGGCGGCCGTCTCTACCACGTCGCCACCGACTGGGAGAAGTACTTTGGCCCCGGCGCCAATCCCGCTGATGCACTGAAAATCACCAATGGTGGTCTCGGTATCTGGGGAGCTGTGGCGCTGGGGGTGCTGGCCGCGTGGGCGCTCGCCAAGTGGCGGAAGGTGCCGTTTGCGCCAGTTCTTGACGCGGCCGCACCCGCAATCATCCTTGGTCAGGCCATTGGGCGTCTGGGCAATTGGTTCAACCAGGAACTCTACGGTGGCCCAACGTCGCTTCCGTGGGGTCTGGAAATTTACCAACGAGTTGATGAGTTTGGCCGGGTTGCCCCTGTTACCGGAACGTCGACAGGCGAAGTGCTGGCCGTGGTGCATCCGACGTTCCTCTACGAGATGGTCTGGAACGTCCTCGCCTGTCTGGTCATTGTTTGGGCGGACCGAAAGTTCAAGATGGGCGGCGGCCGGGTCTTTGCTCTGTATGTCGCAGCCTACACTTTGGGGCGTTTCTTCATTGAACTCATGCGCGTCGATGACGCAACGCTGATATTCGGTGTGCGTATCAATAACATCACGTCGCTCGTGGTCTTTTTCTGCGCTGTAATTGCTATGTGGATTCTGCGAGCGAAGAGCCGCGAAACCGCAGATGAAGTCAGGGGAGAGCGCGAGGCTGCTGAAGCTCACAGTGTTTCCAACTGACGCATAGGCCGTTAAGGGGCTAGGCTGGAGGCCGTGCTTAGACGAACGAAGATTGTATGTACCCTCGGTCCAGCAGTTGCTTCACTGGAGGGGATTACCGGGCTGGTCAACGCCGGCATGGATGTTGCCCGGCTGAATTTCTCTCACGGTGAGCATGAGGACCACGCTCAGAACTACCGCTGGGTGCGTGAAGCATCCGATGCTACGGGACGTGCGGTTGGTATTCTCGCCGATTTGCAGGGGCCAAAGATTCGCCTCGGTCGTTTTAAGGAAGGCTCGACGTATTGGGCTGACGGCGAGATTGTGCGCATCACCGTCGACGATGTCGAAGGCACGCACGACCGCGTTTCCACCACGTACAAGAACCTCGCTGATGATGCCCGTCCGGGCGATCGCCTGCTTGTCGACGACGGTAAGGTGGGCCTGGAGTGCATCGAGGTAGATGGCAATGATGTGGTGTGCCGTGTCATCGAGGGCGGTCCGGTCTCTAACAACAAGGGTGTTTCCCTGCCGGGGATGAACATCTCGGTGCCGGCTCTGTCGGAGAAGGATATCGCTGACCTGCGCTTTGCCCTCAAGCTAGGGGTGGACTTCATTGCGCTGTCCTTCGTCCGTTCGCCTTCCGACGTCGAACTGGTCCATGCAGTCATGGATGAGGTTGGCCGTCGTGTCCCGATTATCGCCAAGCTGGAGAAGCCAGAGGCAGTCGAGTCTCTCGAGGCCATCATCCTGGCCTTCGATGCCGTGATGGTTGCCCGTGGCGACCTCGGTGTTGAGGTGCCGCTGGAAGATGTTCCGCTGGTTCAGAAGCGCGCTATTCAGATTGCCCGCGAGAACGCTAAGCCGGTCATCGTGGCCACCCAGATGCTTGATTCCATGATTGCGAACTCGCGCCCGACTCGTGCGGAGGCCTCCGACGTGGCCAATGCTGTGCTCGATGGCGCAGATGCCGTGATGCTTTCGGGTGAGACTTCGATTGGTAAGTACCCGCAGGCCACGGTAAAGACCATGGCTCGCATCGTTACCGCCGCTGAGCGCGAGGGCGAAGTTCCTGCGCTGACTCACATGCCGCGCACTAAGCGTGGTGTTATTTCCTACGCAGCTCGCGATATCGGTGAGCGCTTGAATGCCCGCGCTATGGTTGCTTTCACCACCTCGGGTGATACCGCTCGCCGTGTGGCACGTTTGCACTCTCGCCTGCCGCTGCTGGTATTCACTCCGAATCAGCAGGTTCGTTCGCAGCTTGCGCTGACGTGGGGCGCGGAGACCTTCTTGGTGCGCGAGGTTAACAGCACGGATGAGATTATGCAGGTCATCGATGAGCAGCTCTTGACCATGGAAAACTACAACGCTGGTGACACGCTGGTCGTTGTTGCTGGTACCCCTCCAGGAAATGAGGGCAATACCAACATGATTCACGTCCACGTTATTGGCGAGGACGCACGCTAGCTCTTTGGCACGTTTGAAAAGCCGGTAAGCCCTTTTGGGGCCTACCGGCTTTTTGCTAGAGCCTTTCGACCTGGGCTGTCTTTTTGGCCCGGTGCGCGGTGGCAAGTGGCCGGCAAACAACCTTTACTTTGCCAGGTAGGACAGCACGGCGGCAGCGGCGGCAGAAGTCGCGGAGGTAGCCGTTGGCTTGAAGTCCGGCAGGAAGGTCGGCATGTGGTTTGACGGCACGTCTTCGACCACGCGGTCGGCAGCAACGGCGGCTTCCCACATATCTCGAGGTGTGGCGCCAACTGTCCAGTAGACATACGGGCAGTTCAGGCCACGGGGAAGGTCTGAGAAGTCCTCCGACGCCGTCCACGGCACAGCATCGGCGGAATCTTCGCCGAGAACAGCGTCCATGACCGGGCGAATCGTGGCAAACGCCTCCGAATCATTGTCAGTGACTTCGCCGTGATCCGAGTAGTCAATCACAGGTTCAACCTCAGTGCCGGAAGCCAGGCACTCGCCACGAACAACGCGCTCAATGCCCGCAATGAGCTTGGCGCGGACCTCGTTGGAGTAGTAGCGAATGTTCAGCACAATCTTGGCCTGACCTGGGATTGTGTTATTCGAATTGCCAGACTGCAGCGTGCCGACGGACAAAACACCAAACTCGTGGGGAGGAATCTCGCGCCCCACAATTCCTTGCAAGCGCAAAACGATTGCGGCCGCCAAGTACGTCGGGTCAATGGCGTTGTGCGGCATAGACCCATGTGCGGAGCGACCGGTCAGCATGATGCTGATGGTGTCACAGCCAGCAAGTGCCGGGCCGGGCATGGTCATAACCTGACCTGCGGGGCCGGGAACAATGTGCTGGCCGAAGCACACATCTGGCGTCGGGATGAGGTCCGCCAGGCCGTCGTCAATCATGGCCTGTGCACCACAGGCCAGTTCCTCGGCGGGCTGGAACAGGGCAATGAAAGTACCCGACCACTCAGACTTAGTTGCTGCCATCAGGCTAGCCAGACCAAGACCGGCCGTCATGTGCATGTCATGGCCACAGGCGTGCATGACGGCGGTGGCGGAACCATCGCGGGCGGTACCGGTGGCTGAGGAAGCGAAGTCCACACCTGTTTCCTCGAAAACTGGAAGCGCATCGATATCAGCGCGGAACAGCACGGTGGGGCCGGGGCCATTTTCCATGACGCCAACGAGGCCGTGGCCACCGATTCCCTCGTGCACTGTGTAAGTGCCCAGGTCGCGAAGAGCTCCGGCGAGATAAGCGGCAGTTTTCTCCTCTGCTTGAGACAGCTCCGGGTGCTGGTGCAGGTAGCGGTAGATTTCCCACTGCCTGTCCAACGGCACCCGGTGGGTAGAGATGAGGTCGCGAATGCGGCTCAGTCGTGCTTCGTTGTTGCTCACCTGGATTAAGACTCCTAACTTCTATCTCTACTCCGTGCCAGAGAACTACAGCCGCGACCCGTCTTCGACGAGAGGGTTGTATTTCAGCGAATTGGGCTGGCACTGGCACTCGGTCGCAATGTGAATGCTGTCCGAGATCTTTCCGGTCTCCCGTAAACGGTACATCTCTGGGACGACGCGGTCGCGCAGATCCCATGGGGAGATGGTGTTCAGGTAAATCTTGGTACCACCTTCAAAACCGGCCAAGTTTGAGGTGCGCCACTTAATCATCACACGCCATGGCATGCGGGCGTCCAAATCCACAGGACGGTGATGCCATTCTTCATTGCATGGAATGGTGGGGCCGGCAGCGGCATGACAGGCGTGAATCAGGTCCGACATCGCGTCGATTTCAGCGCGGGTTTGCAGCCACGGTTCGCAGATATCCGACTTCGAGAAAATCTCGAGTGTGGGGTAGCGGTGTCCGAATCCTGCGAAAGCCACCGCGTGCTCGTTTTCCGCGATAACCAGGTTGTGGCGGGCCGCATAGTCCACTGCGTATTCGTTGTAGATATTCGGGTTCTTGCGCACCGCCTGCACTTCGCGCTTGAGCTGCTCACCGTGCTCATCGATGGCCACAAGCTGCTTGTGCAAGTGATCGAAGCTCGCGCCTGCCGGCTTCAGCCAGTTTTGGAAAGCGGCCACATAACGCACGTAGCGGTTACGTCGGTACAGGTCAGCAATCGACTCGACGGTAAACGCAATGAGTGCGCGGTGCTCGGCAACGCTCAATGTGCCAGAAGAAGCCAGTTGATTATCGTGAGTAGCACCGTCGACAAAGTGGCGACGGGCAACAATCACATCGTGGCCGCCAGCGAAATAGCTCGGGGCGCGGCGCAGCAATTCCTCGTCGGAAAGCGCGCTGATTTCCTCTTCGCTGCGTCCAGCGGCGCGGTAGCGCGTGCGAATGATGTTGAGCACGTGCTCGCGGCCCTTCGGGTCGTCGAGGTAGGCCTCCATACGCTGCTGAGTCTCGCGGTCGGGCTCGAATCCGTAGTTTTCCGCCCAATAGTCATAGGAGACGATCTCGAACAGGTTGGGCACGCGGCGGAACTCCGCAGTGGTGTCGAAGAGCTGGTCGGGCAGTACTCCGGTTACCGTGCTGTAGCCGCCGAATACCGATTCGTCGAGAACGACACGGGCCTTCTCCGGTGGGGTTTGCAGCAGGTTGTTCCAGCCGAAGGCGTCGCGGGAGCCAAAATCCTCCTCGCTCAGTGGCTGTGGATCCGTGTGCTTAATTCCCAATGGTCGATTGCCACGACCTGGGACTGTCCAGACCTGAGTACCGGAAAAAGGATTGACTTGCTTCACCGTGCCGTCGGCAAGCGTGATGAGAGGATCGCTGAAAGCCTGCATAAGTCCAACACTACGTCTTTGCTGGCGGTCGGCGCGTCAACGTAGGGGGATAGGAGCTTGACGACGGTTAGCTATTGTCTGGCCGTCTCGCGTGGCTTAGCCTGTGAAGTTATGTCGAAGATTGTTTTTCACTGCCTGGTGAAGCCGACTGAATCGGAGGCGCTGGCCGAGGCATTTCGTACCAAGTTGAGTGAGTTTGACCGCGCCGGGCGAGTTAGTGATGTGGCTGTGTCGGTGGCGTCGGCGGACACTGACGCGCAGTTGGTGGAGCAGTGGGAGCGTGAGAACCCGAAGGAGCCGCTCGGAGAGAGGAAGGTATTCCGCTATCTCTTGAGCTTCGATCAGCACGGTGGTTCTCTCAATGAACTCGCTATGGACCTCTCGGAGCTACTGACTCCGCGTGCAGAATTGCCCCCGGACCCGGTGCTGCGTGAGTTCGACGAATTACTCGAATCTGTTGCGACGTATCCCTGGAATGTTGCCGTATTTAGGTAATTTCCTACCTAATCGGTGAAAAGTGTAACCGGTCACAGTGGCGGTGCTTGGCTCGGAGAGCGGGTGTAGTGCGAAACACTACGAGTTTTCCCAGCAATATGCCGTTGTATAATTATGTCCGCTTCAATATCAACAGTTGCCCAGTCCTTGTGCACATAACCTGTGCCACCGAGATACGGCAACCGAGAAGCGGTTTACAACCGCGGACTGGTTGTTCTTCGTGGGCGCCATAATGGTTACGCAGAGAGGTTTATTTTGAATATCGAGCAGAAGGTTTCGGGACTCTATGACCAGATTCTTACCCGAAACGCCGGTGAGCCGGAGTTCCACCAGGCAGTGGCAGAAGTTCTGGAGTCCCTGAAGGTCGTCCTGGAAAAGGATCCACACTACGGTGACTTCGGCTTGGTTCAGCGTCTGTGTGAGCCGGAGCGCCAGATTATTTTCCGCGTGCCGTGGGTCGATGACCAGGGCCAGGTCCAGGTCAACCGTGGCTTCCGCGTTCAGTTCAACTCTGTACTGGGCCCGTACAAGGGCGGTCTGCGCTTCCACCCGAGTGTGAACCTCGGCATCATCAAGTTCCTGGGCTTCGAGCAGATTTTCAAGAACTCCCTGACCGGCCTGCCAATCGGCGGAGGCAAGGGCGGCTCCGACTTTGATCCGAAGGGCAAGTCTGAGCTGGAGATTATGCGCTTCTGCCAGTCGTTCATGACTGAGCTGCACCGCCACATCGGTGAGTACCGTGACGTCCCGGCCGGTGACATCGGCGTCGGCGGCCGCGAGATCGGCTACCTGTTCGGTCAGTACCGCCGTATGGCCAACCAGCACGAGTCCGGCGTTCTTACCGGTAAGGGGCTTACTTGGGGCGGTTCCCTGGTTCGTACCGAGGCCACCGGTTACGGCTGCGTCTACTTCACTGAAGAGATGATGAAGGCCAACGGTGCTGACATCAACGGTGCCAAGGTCATCGTTTCCGGTTCCGGTAACGTCGCCATCTACGCCATTAAGAAGGCTCAGGAGCTCGGCGCTACCGTCATCGGTTTCTCTGACTCCTCCGGTTACGTCTCCACTCCGAACGGTGTCGACGTCGAGCTGCTGAAGGAAATCAAGGAAGTTCGTCGTGCTCGCGTCTCCGAGTACGTGGCCGAGGCTGAGGGCGCTGAGTTCCACGAGGGTGGCAACATCTGGGAGCTCAAGGCCGATGTTGCACTGCCGTGTGCAACTCAGAATGAGCTGAGTGGCGAGTCCGCCAAGCTGCTGGTCGAAAACGGCTGCCGCTTCGTTGCCGAGGGCGCAAACATGCCGTCCACCCCGGAGGCCATCGAGGTCTTTAAGTCCAACGGTGTCCACTTCGCACCGGGCAAGGCTGCCAACGCTGGCGGTGTTGCTACCTCCGCTCTGGAGATGCAGCAGAACGCGACCCGCGATTCCTGGTCCTTCTCCTACACCGATGAGCGCCTGAAGCGCATCATGACCAACATCTTTAAAAACTGCGAGACCACCGCAGCTGAGTACGATCACGAGGGCAACTACGTGCTCGGTGCCAATATCGCAGGTTTTAAGAAGGTCGCTAACGCAATGCTGGCTCAGGGCGTCATCTAGTTCGCATCGAGTCCGCTAACGTCTCCGCTTTACGACGGGTTCCCGGAGACCCCGCCCGTGGAGTAGCCAAAAAGCCCACGCTGTAAACTCCCTCCCATGGAGTTATCAGTGTGGGCTTTTGTCTTTATCGTGGCAACGATTTTCACCGGGGCACTGATGCAGCGAGTAGCTGGCATGGGACTCGGCCTGCTGGGAGGGCCAGTCCTCTCACTGATTGCAGGCCCAGTAGCGGGAATTTTGATTATCAACGTGCTCGCCACCGTCAATGCGGTCATGCAGACTATCTCGGTGCGAGAAAACGTCGACTGGAAGAAGTTCTGGCTAATTGGTCCGATGATGGCTTTTGGGGCGCTGCCAGGCGCCTGGGTGGTTCACAACACGCCGAGCGGGCCACTCCAGGTTCTGGTCGGTGGGCTAGTGCTGCTTGCGCTGCTGGTGACATCGTTTATGCCTCAGCGCATGCGTGTTGACGGCCCACAGTACGCCGTTGCCTCTGGCGTTGCCGGCGGCTTTATGAATACCTTGGCCGGCATCGCGGGCCCGGCCATTACCGTTTACGCACAGGCTTCCCGTTGGCCAGCGCAGACGTTTGCGGCCACCCTGCAGCCGCTGTTCTTTGTCTCCGGTGCGCTGTCTTTGGCATTCAAGGAGCTCAGCGCTGACGTCTCTGTCTTCGCCACCACGCCGGCATTGCTCTGGCCGCTGTGCTTGGCCGCCCTGGTGGTAGGTATATTTTTGGGCACTCGCATTTCTCGGCGAGTGCCCATTATGCAAGCCCGAAAGCTCGCGGTCATTCTGGCGACTACCGGCGCGGCAGTAACCCTGATTCGCGGTATTTCCGCAACTTTTGGCGCTTAGGTTTGCTGTTCCGCCTGCCAGCCTCGCCTTGCTGTTACTTCAACGGCTGTTACTTCAACAGCGAAGACAGGAAGTTGCGGGTGCGTTCGTGCTGTGGATTACCCAGCACCTCATCTGGGGTGCCCTTTTCTACGACCACGCCGTCAGCCATGAACACGACCTGGTCGGCGACTTCGCGGGCAAAGCCCATCTCGTGCGTCACGACGACCATGGTCATGCCCTTATCGGCCAAACCACGCATGACATTGAGAACCTCACCGACGAGCTCCGGGTCCAGAGCGGAAGTCGGCTCGTCGAAGAGCATGAGCTTCGGCTCCATGGCCAGAGCTCGAGCAATGGCAACACGCTGCTGCTGACCACCCGAGAGCTGAACAGGGTAAGCATCGGCCTTGTGCGCTAGACCAACAATGTCCAGCAGCTCCATGGCGCGCTTTTCAGCCTTCTCATGGGAGACACCCTTTACCAGCACTGGTGCCTCGGTGATATTCCCCAGCACGGTGCGGTGCGGGAACAGGTTGAAGTTCTGGAACACCATGCCGATATCGCGGCGCTGACGCGCAGCTTCGGCCGCAGAAATCTCGTAGAGGCGGCCGTTCTTCTCGCGGTAGCCAATCAGTGAACCGTCGACGTAGAGACGCCCAGCGTTGACCTTTTCCAGGTGGTTGATGCAGCGCAGCAGCGTGGACTTACCGGAGCCCGAAGGACCAATGAGACAGGTAACCGTACCGCGTGGAACCTCCAGGTCGATGCCCTTGAGGACCTCGAGCCGGCCGAAGTTCTTCCGAACCTTTTGCGCCTCAACCATCAAATCTTTGGTAGTCATTTACTGCGGATCCTCTCGGTAGAAGTGCTCTTCGTCCTTATCGACAACGCGAGTATTAGCAAGCGGCACACCTTCGGCGTCGGCAAGCGCGGCCAGCTGGCGGGCGGTGAGCTGGCGTGTAGCGCCGCGGGCGAAGTAGCGCTCAAGGTAGAACTGGCCGACCATCAGAATCGATGTGATGACCAAGTACCAGGTGGCGGCGACCAGCAGCATCGGCACCGGCAGGAACAGCGCGTTGGCGATGTCGGTGGAGCGACCGTAGAGTTCCAGCGAGAACGGCACTGCGATGACCAGCGAAGTGGTCTTCAGCAGGGAGATGAACTCGTTGCCCGTCGGCGGGATGATGATGCGCATGGCCTGCGGCAGGATGGTGCGGCGGACAGTCTGCCACCAGCTCATACCCAATGCCTTCGATGCCTCGGTCTGGCCCTCTGGGACAGCCTGAATGCCGGCACGGACAATTTCAGCCATGTATGCGGACTCGTTCAAGCCGAGACCGACGAATGCCAGCACGAAGGTATTGGAGAGAATGGTACTTAAATCAACCTCGGTAACGCCCAGGTCAATCGTCGAGTAGATAGTGCCGAGGAGACCCCAAAAGACCAGCTGCACGTAGACCGGCGTTCCTCGGAAAACCCACAGGTAGAACCAAGCAACTGTGGACAGCACGGGGTTTTCCGACATGCGGAGCACTGCGACGATGGCACCGCCGATGATGCCGATAAGCATGGCCAGGACAGTAAGAGCAATGGTCCAGCCAGCGGCAGCGGCGATTCGTGTGTCGAACAGGTACTGGAAGTAAACATCCCAGTGGTAGGCCTCATTGCGGGCGGCACCGATGATGAACCACAGGAAGAGCACCAGCAGCACTGCTGCGGTAATCCAGCGCCCCGGGTGTGGCAGCGGTTTGGCCTTAATTTCTTCGTTGAGTTCCGCCTGTGTGGCCTCGTAGCGGGCGCCAGACGCAGATGAGTCGCTCACTTAAAGTTCCTCTCCGTTAATAGTGGCGCGTTCCAAAGCACCGTCTTCCAAACCCCATGCGGTCAGGATTTGCTTGTACTGGCCGTTGTCGATGAGGTACTGCAGTGCCTGCTGCAGCACTGGGCCGAGTTCTGAATCCTTCGGAATAGCGAAGCCGAACGGGGCACCATCGTAGATATCTCCGGCAAGTTCGAGTTTGCCCTCAGAGCGATTGACCGCGTAGGCACTGACTGGTGAGTCAGCGGCCAATGCATCAGCACGCCCCAGCACCACGGTAGTAGCGGCGGTACCAGCATCCTGGTAGGCCAACTTGTTAATTGGTGGCAAACCACGATCCAGACAATCCTGATTCTTTACCGGCAGGTCCTCCATGTCCGCGACGGTATTGCGCTGAACGGCGACAGTTTTGCCACAGTAGTTGTCGGAGCTGGCGTCGCTGCCTGGGCGACGTGCCCACTGCAGGCCGGTATCCAGGTAGTCGACGAAGTCGTAGGTCTTGCGGCGCTCCTCGTTTGAGGTGAATCCGGATGCACCAACATCGACTGCGCCGGCCGACAGGGCCGGCAGAATCAGTGCGAAATCCTGTTCTTGGATTTCAATCTTCAGGTCCAAGACACTGGCCATGGCTCGGATGAGATCGATGTCGAAGCCGATGATGGAACCGGCGGAATCCTTAAACTCTGCCGGGGCGAATGTTGGGTTGGTGCCGATGCGTAACACTTCGCGCTTACGAAGATCTGCTGGGACCTGTTTCGCCAGTTCGGGGACCGCTGCCGGTTTGATTTCTGACCAGCCCTCGGGGTTACCGCTTTCGTCATTGGTGACGCAGCCTGTAAGCCCTAAGAACAAGGTCGCAGTCAGCGTGGCAGCCGCCAATGCGATGGGTCTTTTCATATCTGAATATGTTACCTAGGCGCAGTAATACCTTAAATTCCGGTACCCCTATTCAGCTGCGTCTTAGACTGGTGCAGGAGAACCACACACTTTTCAGGCTTCTGGGAGTGGGGAACTGCGGGCGTTGGTGCGAAGTATCTAACAAAAATCGGGCCTGAGCTAAGGAACAAAACCTTATCCAGACCCGATTTACACGGGGGCTAAGCAGCGCCGGTTGCTAGTTTGCTTCAGCTACATTCGCGTCAGAAGCAGCAAACCCAGAGCCGGTGACATCGAGCGGCTCGACCGCGCCGGATGCCGGGTCGCTCAGCGCAGCATCGCGGACTGCCTTCGCCACAGCCGGCATGACGCGCGGGTCCAGCGCTGACGGAATAATACGGTCGGCACTCAGGTCTTCTACGCCGACACTTGCAATGGCTTGGGTAGCAGCCAGCTTCATGGCCTCGGTGATGCGCTTGGCGCCCGCCTCCAGCGCGCCACGGAACAACCCCGGGAAGGCCAGCACATTATTAATCTGGTTCGGGTGATCCGAGCGGCCAGTGGCCACGACGGCTCCGTACTTGCGGGCGACTTCCATCGGAATCTCCGGAATCGGATTGGCCAGCGAGAACAGAATCGGGTCAGCGGCCATCTGGCTAATCGCATCCTCGCCGATACGGCCGGCAGAGACGCCGATGAAAACGTTAGCGTCGACAAGCGCATCGTTGATCGAACCGGTGATACCGCGCGGGTTGGTCATGCCGGCGACCCACTGCTTGATGTCGCTAAGTGGCTCGCGGTTCGGGTGGATGATGCCGCGCGAATCGACGACGATGATGTCGGACACGCCAGCGGACAGCAGCATCTTTGTCGCAGCGACACCAGCGGCACCAGCGCCGGAGATGACCACGCGGAGATCCTGGAAGCTGCGGCCGGTCAGCTTGCAGGCGTTGATTAGGCCGGCTGCGATGACGATGGCGGTACCGTGCTGGTCGTCGTGGAAGATTGGGATGTCGAGCTCTTGGTCGAGACGCTGCTCAATCTCGAAGCAGCGAGGCGCGGAGATGTCTTCGAGATTCACACCGCCAAACGACGGTGCCAGCGCCTTGACCGTCTTGATGATTTCCTCCGTGTCGAGGGTATCCAGGACGATTGGCACTGCGGAGATACCGGCGAACTGCTCGAAGAGCTGGGCCTTTCCTTCCATAACTGGCAGTGCAGCTTTGGGGCCGATGTCGCCGAGGCCAAGGACTGCGGTGCCGTCGGAGATCACCGCGACGTTCTGGCCGGTCCAGGTGTAGGTGCGGGCCAGGGCCGGATCTTCGTGGATGGCCTCACAGACGCGGGCGACACCTGGGGTGTAGCTGATGGAGAGGTCGCGAATCGTCTCGAGCTTCATGGTCGAGTGCGAGCGGAGCTTACCGCCGCGGTGTGCCTCGAAGATTTCCGCATCTGTGATGGACGACGGATCCGTGGGGGCGGTGTCCTCCGGTACTGCGTGAAGCGGCGTCTTAGCGGAGTTCGCGTTCGCAGTGTGGTCGGAGGAGCTAGAGGAAGAATTCGCAGCAGGCATGATGACAGTCCAAAACGTGTTGAGTACTGAGTACTTTGTACTTTGAGAAAACTCGACCGCGGCGTGAGCTGCTGGTGGGCAGTGCGTAAAGCCGGGAGCAATGGCTGGCCGCTGATACGTAGTGGTGTACGTAAAACTAGACCAGTCTTGCTATATGGGATTGGTATCTCATTATATGGGCGGTAGGGTGGAAAATAAAATCTTTGCGGTTGGGGAGCGGGGGCGGAACCTTGCTGCTGAAGCTCAGTTTGCGTCACCACGCGCCCTATAATCAGAATTCAATCTATTGAAAGGCCCATTTCGTCCCATGCAAGATCAGACCAAGCTCATCCACGCCGGCTACGTACCAGGTAATAAAGACCCACGTCAGGTGCCGATTATCCAGTCGACGACCTACACGTTCGACTCCTCCGACGACATTGCTGCCGTCTTTGACGAACCAACTCACGCACTGATTTACTCCCGCTTCGCGAACCCAACGGTTATGGCCGTCGAAGAGAAAATCGCCGACCTTGAGGGAGGCGCCGCAGCAATGGCCACCACGTCCGGCCAGGCCGCAACTGCACTCGCAATCATGAACCTCTGCTCCGCGGGCGACTCGTTTGTCACCTCGTCGGAAATCTACGGTGGTACCTCGAACCTCTTCGCTACCACGCTGAAGCGCTTCGGTATCGAGGCAATCTTCGTCAATCAGAATGCCTCCGAGGAGGAAATCGCCGCAGCATTCAAACCGAACACCAAGGCGCTATTTGGTGAAATCATTGCCAACCCGGCGATGAGTGTGCTCGATGTCGAGAAGTTCGCCCGCATCGCCCACGGCCAGGGTGTACCGCTGATTGTCGACAGCACCTTCGCCACCCCGATTCTGTGTAAGCCCATCGGGCACGGCGCAGACATCGTCGTCCACTCCACTTCTAAGTACATGGACGGCCACGCGATCCAGGTCGGCGGCGTCATCGTCGACTCTGGCAAGTTCGACTTCACCAACGGCAAGTTCCCCGACTTTACCGAGCCCGACGAGTCCTACCACGGCGTCATCTACACCAAGGACTACGCCGTCGCGCCGTTCGTCATTAAGGCGCGCATGCAGCTACAGCGCGACTTCGGCGCGTACCCAGCAGCTCACTCCGCCTTCATGCTGAACCAGTCGCTCGAAAGTCTCGACGTTCGCATGCGTCGTCACTGCGAGAACGCACTGAAGGTCGCCGAATACCTCGAATCGCGCACGGATTTGCTTAACGACGTTCGTTACCCCGGCCTGAAATCTTCTCCGTACTACGAGCTTGCTCAGAAGTACCTCGACGGAGCTTCCGGTGTGGTCACGATTGATCTCAAGGGTGGCCGTGAAGCTGGTACAACCTTCATGGATGCGCTGCAGCTGGTGACCCGTCAGGTGCACGTGGCCGACTCCCGTTCCTGCGTGCTGCATCCGGCTTCCACCACGCACCGCCAGGTTCCGGATGAGCAGCTGCCGGCGGTGGGAATTACCCCTGGTCTTGTTCGACTGTCCATTGGTTTGGAAAACGTTGACGATATTATTGCCGATATTGAGCAAGCGCTGGCCAAGGTGGAAGGCTAGGTTTTAGAGGATGTAGAGAATATAACCAGGTCCATGCCCTGTTTTTGTGGGCGGGGTCTGGTTTTTTCTTACCTTCAGCGGGTGTCTTATGGTTCGTGAATCGAAAATATTTGTGTAGTGCGGAAGATTGAATCCTGGGTTGCTGAGATAGTTCCAACTGGCGACAGAGAGCTGTTCGTTTATTGCAACTTCTACACAGGAGGCTTCTTACGATGTCCGATTCCACTTTCCCTCAGAACCCGCAGTGCCCACAGGGGCCGTATGGCCCCGAGGGGTCGTATGGCTCCCAGGATTCGCAGGCTTCGCTGGGGCAGCAGTCCTACCAGCACAACCCGCAGGATCCGCTTGGTCAGCAGCCCTACCCGCAGGGTCTGTCGGCAGCTGGGCAGGTGCCTCCGGCTCCGAAAGAAAAGAAGAAGGGCGGCTGCTTCAAGTGGGGTGGTATCGCCGCGGGTGCTGTTGTGGTCCTAGCCGTGGCGGCCAGCTTGACCGGTGGCGGCGATGCCGATTCGAGTGCCGATTCTGAAGCTGCGTCTCTCTTTGGTTCGGATACTGCAGTTGCGGCTGATTCTGGCTCTGTTGAGAATGCCGATTTCGCTGAGAACCCTGGGGCTGCTGTAGAGGAGCAGGACGATACAGAGAAGCAGGAAAAGCAGGAAGAGAAGGTTCCGACCGAGTACAAGAATGCTCTCCGCAAGGCCAAGAGTTACTCGGATTTGATGCACATGTCCAAGGCCGGCATCTATGACCAGCTGACCTCGGAGTATGGCGAGAAGTTCTCGCCGGAGGCTGCCCAGTATGCAATGGACAACCTTGAAGTGGACTGGAATAAGAATGCACTGGAAAAGGCGCGCTCTTACCAGGATTCGATGGCAATGTCCCCGGATGCGTTTTACGATCAGCTGACGTCGGAATATGGCGAGCAGTTTACCCCGGAGGAAGCTCAATACGCGGTGGATAACCTGTAGCAGCGGGTTTCGTTTGTTGATGACGCCAATTGGCCAGAGCCCCGTTTGGATGCATGCTGCAAAAGGACGGCTTCCGCTTCACCAGAATGCATTTGCTGCACACTTAACGGCTCCTGGTGAAGCGGAAACCGTCTTGGCTGTTTTATGGCGTGCCCTGGCAGTTGAGCGACTGTCGGCAGCAAAACTTCGGCGCGGTGCAGATTGTGCCGAGAAAAATGTGGATTGGATGGCTGATTATGCATATTTCTCTAATGGCTCGTGGATGATAGGTGCTGCTGAAGGCGAGCCTTAGGGGAGTCCTACGTACTTTGTGGCAATAGATGAAAGGATTATCGAAAAGTCACATCGCGAATTAAAAGAGATAATTCGGTTTGCATACAATGCTGTAGAGATTGCTTTGTAGGTTAGTTCCTGCATATTGATCCAAAGAATCAATACCATCGGCAAATGGGTATCACGATAATTGTCAGCGTGTCGGCACCGATCTTTGTGGAGAACGAAATCGTCTTGTCCGTACCACCAGCACATCCTGAAGAATTTAAGCAGGCGGTGATGACCACGTTCCGCGTGGTGAAGGTTACGTGCACAAATGATATCAACGTGCCGACCATATCAGATTCGGCTGGACCTGCTGAAGACTGGGCAGGCTGCAAATAATAGGGTAGCCATCCGGCTACCCCGGCAGTCGAATGGCTGGAGACATAGTGTTTTAATGCGTTAACTTAATTGTGTACCTGGATTGTCTATAGGTCGTCCGAAGGGGTTCTTTATGCAAAAGAAGATTCGAAGTCTTTTCAACAGGTTGTTGGCCGGGATTGGGATAGACATCTCTATGTCTGGTGCAGTTACCCTCACCTGCACATGCTGAAAGTATTGAAGAACTCGCTAAGCAAGGAGTTCTCGAATGGCGAATTAAGCCAGATATTCCCAACGAGAATCCGTTGAACTCTGTACCCATGTCGTGGAACCCCGATTCGGGGCTTCCGCCATTTGCAGCGTGCGGTCCAGCAACCGACACATTAAAAACGGTAGCAAGCTGGAAGTATGTTGATTTAGGAACGCCGCAAGACTTCATGCACGCAAATGAAATTACATTGCGCTGTGGAGATGCTCATCACGGATTAAAGCACATCCGACAGAATCATCCTGAATGGTCAACGCTCGCAGACATTGAAGGAAAGGACGGGGATTCACTAATCCGGATTGCGATTGATGCTGCACTGGAGAACACTACGTGGTCAAAGAGAGTTGAACCTTCAAGTCAGAATCGTGATGGTAAGTTTTGCGCGTCCGCTCAAATTTACTTAGTTGATAGAGTCCGAGGGATAATTGTAAAAACACTCGAACCATCAATCCTTGTCGCTGAACATGGTCACCACGTTATTACTGCCTACCCCACCAATACGTCGAGGTGTAAATAGTATGGGATTTGCACAAAAATTTATCGGTGCTCTTGAGGTAGACACCCATGTCGATGCTGACCATGCTGCTTTTATCGGATCTGACGGCGATGCTGTTTTGATTCGATACCGGGGCCGGGATTTGCAGTGGCAGATTCCTGTGCGAATCAATGAACCCGGTTGGCAGAAAATGGACTATATTATAAGCAGCTTTGATGGTGTAGATTTTGGTCTCTTCTTAGATGAGGAGCTTTATAAACTGAACGAAAAGGAGTGGATTAAACCGGAGTTGCACCTTAGTGATGACACAGGGAAGTGGCATTTGGTAGAAACAGCTAAGACCTTTACCTAGTCTGGGGCGGTCTTCACCGCAGTAATCACTAACTCCAATCATCAACCCCATCACATTGGTGAACTGCTCCCCATTAGTTGGACTGAGAAATCAGTTACCGACTCGTGGGGAGTAGCTTTCATTGAGAGCACGAAGTTCGCTAAGTAAGCAGCAGCGTGAGCAGTTGGTTGAGCTTTTCGAGCAGGGCAACGAACTCGATTTAGTTGTCCAGCTGGCTCCGGCCAAGTCGACGAGTGGATATGACCTGACAATTACGAGTGTCTTTTTCCGCACGAGGAGAACGCGTACGCGGAATTGACGAAGATGGAAACATACGGGAGGTGACTTTCAATGATGGGTATCGTTTCGTTGTGCCAGAGGATCGAGAAGGAGTCTAGCCCGCGGGTGCAGTTCGACCGGCTGCATGGAGCAGGTGGTGACTTGACCCTCGAAATCTTCCTCAATGATCTCGTCGAAGCCCGAGCTTATGTGCCTGAATCTCTCAAGCGTGAGTTCCTTATGACCTGGGCCGATGAGCCAATCATTTTCGATGCAATCCCGGGGGAAGAGGAAGAGGGCATTACTCACGATCTCGTTGTCGAGTTCGCTGCGATGGATCCGGTAATCGACCTCGGTCCGAACTGGGGCTAATCAGAATCACGCCCTAATCAGCCCGGCCGCCCCACTACGGGGCGCGCCGGGCTCCGTCATGGAAGGCCCCGCCCGTGGTGGGCAACCGGTTTCGAAAACCGGCATGGGGCGTCACGGCGTCGGGGTTCGATTCCTCGGGCATTGACCCCATATTCCCCTGGCGGGCTCTGTGGGGTTTTTGCGTACCCGAAGTGTTTTTCTCCCAGGAGGGGCAAAAAGATCTATGTCTACGAATGAAGCGGCCGCTGATGTACCGGCCTCCGATTCCACGTCAGATGCTCCGGTGCAGGCTGAACCTGCTCGCGAGAATCACGGCGCGGAAGAGAAGCAGGTAATGACCATCGAGGATTACAAGTCCGCGTTGGAAAAGGTTCGTCGTGAGGCGGCGAAGTATCGCACGGAAAACAAGGAGCTTCATCCACAGGTAAAGAAGGCCAGGGAAGCCGAACAGGTCAGTTGGGGCGAGCTGCTCAAGGTGCAAGAGCGCATGGCGGCATTGGAGGCGGAAAAGGCCGCAGACGTGGACGAACCCCGGTCACCACGATCAGCCCGAAGGCACCGGATCATCGCCCGGACCTGGTGCAGCGAAACTTTCGTGCACACGGACCGGGCAGGCTTTGGGTTGCCGATATTACTTACGTTCGCGCCCTGTCCGGATTCGTCTACACCGCGTTTGTCGTTGATGTCTTCAGCCGGAAAATTGTTGGTGTTGCTACTCGCTCGACGATGCGTACCGATGGAGGCCTTGGAGCATGCGTTAACGACTGCTGGGGCGGATTAATGGCAACCAGTTGATTCACCATAGTGATCGGAGCAGTCAGTACGTGTCGTTGAAATATTCCACGGCTTTATCTGAGCCTGGAATTCGCCCGAGTGGGGGAACAGTCGGCGCTTCTTATGACAATGCTCTGGCCGAAACAGTCAACGGTTTCTACAAAGTGGAACTCATTCATGCCCAAGGCCGATGGACGTCGGTCGGAGAAGTCGAACTGGTCATCTTGCGGTGGGTGCATTGGTGGAATACCAAGCGCCTTCACGAAGCATTGGACTACGCTGCCCCACAAGAGATAGAAACTGAGTACTATCTCACCCAGCCGGTCAGTACAGGGCAGTAAAAGAAGCGGAACTAAACCCAGGACGCTTCGCACCGCAGCCGGACTTGGCGAGACTGACCGGGATTGTGGGGGATTCGCAGGCGCTACCGACGGCCCGGAATCCACCGAGCGAGGAATGAGTCAAGAATCTTTGCCCCGCTAGTTTGAGTTGTTCGGTTTTCCCGAACGGCTTGGCTGGCGGGGCGTTTTTTCATGCCTACAAGGCGGGGCTAGGCAACGATACTGTTTTCGAAAAGTACGATTTCACAGCCGAACTCTTGAGTTCGGAAATCGTACTGCTTTACGGCGCAATTGCGTGGTGCGTTTGTGGTGCATTTTTGGCTCAAAATACCCGTGAAAGTGCGTGAAAAAGAGTGAAAGATAGTGAATACTAACCCAAGCAAAAACCCGCCCCCACCAGGCTAAACGCCTGGTGAAAGCGGGTTTTAAAATCGTGCCCCCGGTGAGACTCGAACTCACACTGGACGGGTTTTGAATCCGTTGCCTCTGCCAATTGGGCTACAGGGGCGCAAAGCCGTCGATAAGCGAAAATGCTCTGTCGAAGCGACCTTGTCTAGTTTAGTCCATCGACCCCGAATTAGAAAAACGGCGCTGCGCATAAGCGACGACGCTGACGATTGCGGCGCCGAGAATGAACAGTCCGAGGGCGAGTCCCCAGTCAGAGCCGATGCCCTGGAGCTCGTTGTTTTCGGTCTGCCACGGCCAGAGCGCGCGTAGGGAACCGAGCATGAGTCCGGACATGGCGACCAGCGTGAGCGCCTGGTGCGTACTCAGCAGCCATTCGAGGAGGCGGATGAACAGGACGATGCCGATCAGTGCGCCGACGAAGAAAGTGCCGATGTAGGCGAAGTCGCGGTCATGAATTGCACCCATGGTCGGTGCGTAGAGTCCGATGATCAACAGGAAGAAGGAACCGGAAACGCCCGGCAGCACTAGTGCGCACACGGCAATCGAAGCGGCGATGAGCACGAGCCACAGAGGCGGCTGTGTCGGTGCGGCCTGCGGTAGCGATGTGAGCGTGAACAGGGCGACGCTGAAAAACAGGAAGACGGCGATGGCCTTTCCGCGCATGCCCGGCTGACGCAGCGCGCCCGGCTGCAGCTCGTTCAGCGGCATGGTGATTGAGGCGGCGATCATGCCCATGAACAGTGCTCGGGAAGCGACCGGCTGGTTGGTGACGAAGTTCTCCATGATGCCGGCGAGGGAGAAGACTACGGCAGCCATGCCGATAGCTACCGGGATGAGCAGCCACCAGTCGATTCTGCGTAGGTCCTCCTTGAAGGTGCCCTTCGAGATCGCCCTCGGCAGGTCGGTGATGCGCTTTGCCGATTCAATCAGGCGTCCGTAGATGCCCGTAATCAGCGCAAGGGTGCCGCCGGAGACACCCGGAATCGTCTCGGCGAGACCAATGAGGCCACCACGCACCGCGTTGGCGATAACGCCCAGCGGGGTCGGCTTCGGGATTTCAGAGTAGGGGCTCGTGGTCGGCAGCGTCGTCGACTCTGCGCCAGGAGCGCTCAAATTTTCAGTAGACATCGCAGGCCATTGTATGTCTTCCACCTGAGAAGAAGCGTATTTCCGTGTGTGTATTAGCAGCTTCGGAGTGCGATTAAGAACACAAAACAAAAAAGCAGCGCCTGGGGCGGCGCTGCTGATTCAGTGAGTTACGCAGGAGTAGGCGGTGGGTGGTGGGTGGTGGGTGATGGGCGGTGGAGCTGCTTCCTGAGCTGTGCTCGGACCTTAGCCGTGCTCGATAATCTGCTGCAGGCAGCTACCTAGGGCCTCCACCGAGATCTTCGGCGCGTTGGCCTCGTCGATCAAGCCGGTATCGGAAAGAACTAGGTATCCGACGCAGAGGGAAACAACCATCTGGCTGCGGTACACGGCAGTTTCGTGGCTGATGTCCTCTGGGCCGTCTTCTTTGACGCGGTGAATCAAGTCGTCGGCGATAGCTTCATTGAACCGTTCGGCGATGACTTTTGCAGTTTCCTCGGAGTCAAGGGATCCGACAATCAGCGGAATCATGGACTGTCCGGCCATTCCTTGACCAGTCAAAATAGCGCTGGCCATCCGCTGGCCAAGTTCATTGAAGGGAGCTCGGCTGAGCGTGCCTTTGAACTGGCTAAAGTCAATCAGTTCGGCCATGAGACCTTCTTTGGAGCCGAAGTACTTGATGATGAGCGGCGCGCTAACGCCCGCATCGCTGGCAATCTCCTTCAGTGGCACGCTTCGCAAAGGCTTGCGCGCGAAGTGCCGAGCTGCAGCCGCGATAATGCGCTCGCGGGTGGAATGGGCACTCCGTTGGAAATTGGTCGAATCGAACTCACTCATGCTGACGAGTCTAAAGCCATGAAAGCGTAACTTCGCCAATTGCTTTCAAGTGCACGCGCAGGACGTGGCGATATGTTTTCGCGGCCACCTCAAAGAGGGGGTAATTTCTAGACGCCTCATTTGGGGCAGGTTCTATGCATGTTGTTGAACAATCGTTGGAAAATATGGAAAAACTCCAGGAAAATAAGGCGAATATTAAAGTTGGATTACAGCATTTCGGAAACTGAAACCAAGTGCCAAGCGACGCTCGGGAGGCTTACTCTTGCGAATCACTGTTCACGTGGACTAAGGGGCTGCTGAACCCGTTTCAAAATACCGCTTGATTACCGTAATTATTGTTCACTGAAGCAGGCCGACCAACAACTCATCCTCCGTAGCCCGCGAGTCCCCAGCGCGAATCTCAGTTTTCCTACGCTGTTCAATATTTTCCTACACTGGGGTGTCATGAAGAAGACCCTCATGCTTATCGACGGTCATTCCATGGCCTTCCGCGCGTTCTTTGCCCTTCCGGTGGATAATTTCTCAACCACCGGCGGTCAGACAACGAACGCGGTGTACGGCTTCCTTTCTATGCTGTCCAATATCCTCAGCGAGGAAAAGCCCACGCACGTGGCGGTCGCCTTCGATGTCGCCCGCGAGACCTTCCGCAACGAGATTTTCCCGGAGTATAAGGCCCAGCGTGAGAAGACTCCTGAGGAATTCCGTGGTCAGGTGCCGCTTATTCAACAGGTGCTGAAAGAGATGGGCATCGTCACGCTGGAAAAGGACAACTACGAGGCCGACGACATTATCGCGACGTTGGCTACCCAGGCCAAGCCTGAGGGCTTCGAAACGCTCATCGTCACCGGCGACCGCGACTCGTTCCAGTTGGTCAATGACACCACTACGGTGCTCTATCCAATGCGCGGTGTCACTACGCTTCATCGCTTCACGCCTGCGGCTATTGAGAAGAAGTACGGTCTAACGCCGACTCAGTACCCGGACTTCGCGGCCCTCCGTGGCGACCCCTCCGACAATCTCCCGGGCATTCCAGGGGTCGGCGAGAAAACCGCGACGAAGTGGATCGTTCAGTACGGCACACTGGAAAACCTCATCGATCACGCCGACGAAATCCGCGGCAAAGTCGGCGACAACTTTCGCGAGCGCGTCGCAAACGTCCAGCTGAACCGTGACATCACCGAAATGGTCAAGGACCTGCCCTTGCCATACGGTCCGAATGAGCTCGAGCTCCGGCCCGCTGATGCCCAGGGAATCATCGACTTCTTCGACCGCCTCGAATTCGGCGATAACCTCCGCGAGCGCGTGTTCCGCACCCTTTCCATCGAAGGTGCGGGCGTCACCGCCTCCACCAGCGACAGCGCGACAAAGCTCGAGGCGGTCTCGCTTGACGACGGCGCCCTGGCTGCCTGGCTGGGTGAACTGCACGAGCCGGCCGCGTTGCAGGTCGGGGAGCATACCTTGATGATTGGCTCCGCTGACGAGAAGGGCAAGGCCTCCGGTCAGGCCGTTTCTCTCGGCCTGGGCGAGCTATCCGCCGAAGATGCCGACGCACTGCGCGCGTGGCTCGCTGGCGACCACCCGAAGCTGGTGCATGACTGTAAGTCGGCCATGCATGCACTCTGGAATTACGACTTCGAACTGGCAGGGGTCATCCACGACACTTTCTTGGCCGCGTACCTGCTGCGCCCAAGTCAGCGCAGTTACAGCTTGGACAACGTCGTCCAGCGTCACCTTGGCCAGACTCTTTCGCAGACCGATGGTCAGATGACCCTGCTCGATGGCCCGGCCGAAGACGCTTCCCATGTCGCCGCCGTCATCGATCTGGCGGAGCGGTTGGCTCTCGAACTCGATGAGGCCGGACTCTACAGTGTGTACGCCGACCTGGAAGTTCCGCTCGCTCCAGTGCTTGGCCGGATGGAGCGCGCCGGTATCGCTGTGGATGTCGATGCACTCGAGGAGCTCCGAAAGCAGGCGCAGGCGGCTACCGATGAGGCGGAGAGTGAGGCTCGCAACCTCGTCGATAAGCCTGAGCTGAATCTCGGATCGCCGAAGCAATTGCAAGAAGTCCTGTTTGACCAGCTGGGAATGCCCAAGACGAAGAAGACGAAGACTGGCTATTCCACGGCGGCGAAGGAAATTGAGGGGTTGGCGAAGGTCAACCCACATCCGTTCCTGGATTACCTGCTGAAGTTCCGCGAGTCGCAAAAGATGAAGTCGACCGTGGAAGGATTGATTAAGGCCGTCGCCGATGATGGCCGTATTCATACGACCTTTAATCAGACGGTCGCGGCGACGGGGCGCCTGTCGTCGACGGAGCCGAATCTGCAGAATATTCCGGTGCGCACGGAGTTCGGGCGACGGATTCGTGAGGCGTTTGTGGTGGGCGATGGCTATGCGCAGCTGATTACCGCGGACTACTCGCAGATTGAGATGCGTGTGATGGCGCACCTGTCGCAGGATCCGGGGCTGATTGAGGCCTACCGACAGGGCGAGGACCTGCATAACTACGTCGGCTCGAAGGTCTTCGGCGTCGGTATTGATGAGGTCACGCCTGAGCTGCGTCGTCGTGTCAAGGCGATGAGCTACGGTCTGGCTTATGGTCTGAGCGCTTTTGGTCTGGCTCAGCAGCTCGACATTCCGCAGCGCGAGGCGAAGAAGCTCATGGAGGACTACTTCGAGCGCTTCGGCGGCGTGCGCGATTACCTGCACAAGGTTGTTGAGCAGGCGCGCAAGGACGGCTTTACGGCCACGATGTTCGATCGGCGCCGCTACCTGCCGGAACTCAACGCCGACAACCGCATCGCTCGTGACAACGCGGAACGCGCGGCTTTGAACTCGCCAATCCAAGGGTCGGCGGCGGACATTATTAAGATTGCAATGCTTCGGGTCGACAATGCTTTACGACGAGGCGGGTTGCGCTCGCGTGTCCTCCTGCAGGTTCACGACGAACTGGTCGTTGAAGTTGCAGATGGGGAAGAGGCGGCAATCAAGGAGCTGTTGCATCGGGAGATGGACTCGGCGGCTGAATTGCTGGTACCGCTGGATGTTTCCATCGGTGCTGGTGTGAACTGGGATGCTGCTGCGCATTAGTGGTGTGAAGGTTGGGGTCTAGAGCTGGTCGGCGCGCCGGCCGAGGACTTGAGATGGGCGTGTTGCGGACTTGAATGTCGCAGCTCAAATCGGTATTGTTCGCTAGGTATGCATTAGCATGCCGACTTTGCAGCCTCGAGTTCCAGGGACATCGGGTTAACTAATTGCCAATGGCGAGATTCGCCGAAAGCGGATTTGGCCCGGTTGTCCAGGAGTTTCTTTGAGGGGTAAGGCCGAAATTGTCCGTTTTTCGATTTCTATCCGCTTCGGAGCACATCTTATATGTCCACTTCTAACGTCCCTCAGGTTGCCATCAACGACATTGGCACCGCTGAGGATTTCCTGGCCGCTGTCGACTCGACGATGAAGTACTTCAACGATGGTGACATCGTTGAGGGTACCGTCGTTAAGGTTGACCGCGACGAGGTTCTTCTCGACATCGGCTACAAGACTGAAGGTGTCATTCCTTCCCGCGAACTGTCCATCAAGCACGATGTCGACCCTGACGAAGTGGTCGAAGTTGGCGATGAGATCGACGCGCTGGTCCTGACCAAGGAAGACAAGGAAGGCCGCCTCATCCTGTCCAAGAAGCGCGCTCAGTACGAGCGTGCTTGGGGCACCATCGAGCAGCTCAAGGAGAACGACGAGCCGGTTACCGGTACCGTCATCGAGGTCGTCAAGGGCGGCCTGATTCTCGACATCGGCCTGCGTGGCTTCCTGCCGGCTTCCCTCGTCGAGATGCGTCGTGTCCGCGACCTCCAGCCGTACATCGGCCAGGAGATTGAGGCCAAGATCATCGAGCTCGACAAGAACCGCAACAACGTCGTTCTGTCCCGCCGTGCATGGCTCGAGCAGACCCAGTCTGAGGTCCGCTCTGAGTTCCTGCACCAGCTGCAGAAGGGCCAGGTCCGCAAGGGTGTCGTTTCCTCCATCGTCAACTTCGGCGCATTCGTCGATCTCGGCGGTGTTGACGGCCTGGTTCACGTTTCCGAGCTGTCCTGGAAGCACATCGACCACCCGTCCGAGGTTGTCCAGGTTGGCGACGAGGTCACCGTCGAGGTTCTCGAGGTCGACCTGAACCGCGAGCGCGTTTCCCTGTCCCTGAAGGCTACTCAGGAAGATCCGTGGCGCGTCTTTGCCCGCACTCACGCAATCGGCCAGATTGTTCCGGGCAAGGTCACCAAGCTGGTTCCGTTCGGTGCGTTCGTCCGCGTCGAAGAGGGCATCGAGGGCCTGGTTCACATCTCCGAGCTGGCTTCCCGCCACATCGACGTTCCGGACCAGATCGTCTCCGTCGACGAGCAGGTCATGGTCAAGGTCATCGACATCGACCTCGAGCGTCGTCGTATCTCCCTGTCCCTCAAGCAGGCTGACGAGGACTTCACCGAAGAGTTCGACCCGACCAAGTACGGCATGGGCGACTCCTACGACGAGCAGGGCAACTACATCTTCCCGGAGGGCTTCGACCCGGAGACCAACGAGTGGATGGAGGGCTTCGAGACCCAGCGCGCAGAGTGGGAGGCTCGCTACGCAGAGGCAGAGCGTCACCACCAGCTGCACGCTGCCCAGATCGAGCGTCACCGCGCTGCAGCTGCCGAGGCTGCAGAGACCGCTTCGAACTACTCTTCCGAGTCCGGCGAGGCAGCACCGGCTGCTCCGGCCGCACCGGCTGCAGACAACGCAGGCGGCACCCTGGCTTCCGACGAGCAGCTCGCTGCTCTGCGCGAGAAGCTGGCTGGCAACTAAGCTAGACCGCTAAGGGGCTTACACGTCCCCTTGAGAAGTCGCCCCGGCGAGGTTTTCCTCGCTGGGGCTTTTTTCGCGCCTTCTTTGCTTTACGACGGGCACCCGCTCGGCCTTGTTTTTCTAGAGGCGGCTTAGGTGCTTGCTGCATTTTTGGTCCTGGTGTTGGGATTTCGGACGATGAAGGTGACACCGCTGCTGCCTAAGGCGGGCTTGCGCTTCACCAGAAGTGGCTTGCTGCACAGTAGCCGGCTGCTGGCGAAGCGCAAGCCGCCCTAATGGTCCTAATGGCCCTAATGACCCTGGCGCCCCTGTCGATTCTGGTGGCTCTGGCTGTCCTGACCGCCGTTGACAGCCTGTCTGCCTACCCATATGGTTGATGACATGACAACAAAGAATAAGGCTAGCCAGGTAGAGGACTCCCCGCACTCCACCGGTGGGGTGTACTCCCAGGAGGGCAAGGACTTTAATCGCGACACCCGCTATATCGGTGACCGCATTGTTCGGGACGGTCGCGAATTAGGACAGGGGATTAAGACGTGGCCTGTTGAAGCCGGTCGATACCGCCTTATTGCTGCTCGTGCCTGTCCGTGGGCACACCGCACGCTCATCGTTCGCAGGCTGCTTGGCTTGGAAGATGCAATTTCGGTCGGAATTCCAGGGCCGGTTCACGATGCCCGCTCCTGGACATTCGATAAGGGACCAGGTGGCCGGGACGAAATACTCGGCTACGAGCGCCTGCAGGAGGCATTTCTAAAGCGCTTCCCGGACTACCAACGAGGCATTACCGTCCCCGCCATCGTTGAGATCGAGTCGGGTGAGGTCGTCACCAATGACTTCCCCTGGATCACCTTGGACTTCATTACGGAGTGGGCCGAGTTCCACCGCGAAGGTGCCCCGGATCTCTATCCGGTGGAGATGCGCGAGGAAATGGATGAGCTCATGCAGTTCATCTACACCGAAATCAATAACGGTGTCTACCGCTGCGGCTTCGCGGGCTCACAGGACTCCTACGACAAAGCTTACGACCGACTGTTCAGTGCCCTAGACAAGGTATCTGAGCGCTTAGAGGCCCGCCGCTACCTCATGGGCGACCACATCACTGAGGCCGACATTCGCCTTTACACGACCCTCATCCGCTTCGATGCGGTCTACCACGGCCACTTCAAGTGCAACCGGAATAAGATCTCCGAGATGCCGGTTCTATACAACTACCTGCGTGATCTCTTCCAGACTCCGGGCTTCGGCGACACCACTGACTTTGTCGATATCAAGCGCCACTACTACGAGGTCCACCGCGACCTCAATCCCTTAGGTATTGTCCCGAAGGGCCCGGAGCTCTCCGACCTGCTCCAGCCGCACGGCCGTGAAGCCCTTGGTGGCAGCCCATTCGGTAATGGCACTGCTCCGGCCACAGTCAACCCGGATCCCGTTGAAGAGGGCCACCGCATCGAGGATCTCGTCGTAAAGCACTAACGTGCCGGGGCGTGTCCACGTACCCTTAGAGACATGCTCAAAGTAGGACTAACCGGTGGCATGGGCAGCGGAAAATCTACGGTCGCCCGTAGGTTCGCCGAGCTCGGTGCCGTCATCATCGACGCTGATCAGATTGCTCGTGACGTAGTCGAACCCGGCGAACCGGCGCTGGCCGAACTCGCCGAAGCTTTCGGCGAGGGCATTTTGCTTGACGACGGCTCCCTCAACCGCGGGGAGCTTGCGAAGCGGGCCTTCGTATCCGCGGAGAAGACGGAGCTGCTGAACTCCATCACCCACCCGCGGATTGAGCAGCGCACCGAAGAGCAGTTCAACGCGGCAGGTGACGCCATCATTGTTTTTGACTCTCCGCTGCTGATTGAAATGGGGCAGTCGGAAGCGCAGGACCTCGTCGTGGTTGTGCATACCCCGGTGGAGGTCCGTCTCGACCGTCTGGTGGAAAGTCGCGGTGTAGACCGAGAGGATGCGAAGCAGCGCATCGCTAAGCAAATCAGCGATGACAAGCGTCTGCAGTTCGCCGATGTGGTCCTGGAAAACTCAGGCACCGAGGAGGATCTCGTGCGCCAGGTCGACCGGATTTGGGAGCGGATTATTCAGCCGCTGAATCAGATTCGCCAGCTACAGGCCGGGCAATAGCAGTCCGACCAGTAGTAGTCCGACCACTAGCGGGCCGATCTGCTGCGGGCCGATCTGCTGCAGGCCGATCAGCAAGATAATCCCGCAGCCGCGCGATGGCCTCCTCAATTACCTCGGCGCGCTTGCAGAAAGCGAATCGCACCAGGTAGCGGTATTTTTCTGACTCCGGGTCATCTACAAAGGCGGTGACGGGGATAGCTGCGACTCGGCATTCCTTGACCAGGCGGATGCAGGTCTCCAGTGCGTCGCCAAGCCCCCAGCTCGAGACATCGGCGACGACAAAATACCCTGCCTGCGGCGTGAAGACGTCGGCGCCAAGGCCCTCCAGCCCATCGGCGAGGAGCCGCATGTTGCCCTCGAGCTGCCTCGCTAGCTCGTCCACCCATGGAGCACATTCTTTCAGGCCACGAGCGACTGCGGGCTGAAGAGGAGTGGCACCGACATAGCTCAAGAACTGCTTGGCCTTGACCACGCCATCGAGCAACTCGGCCGGAGCGAGCGCCCAGCCAATCTTCCAACCGGTGACGTTGAAGGTCTTTGCGGCGCTGGACACGACAATGGTGCGCTCACGCATGCCGGGCAGAGCGCTGATGGAAGAGTGTGACAATCCGTTGAAGTACAGGCGTTCGTAGACTTCGTCGGCAAGCACAAGCAGATTGTTTGCGATGGCGACATCGGCGATGGCCTGCAAGTCCTCGTTTTTGAGGACGGTGCCGGTGGGATTGTGCGGCGAATTGATGATGATCATGGCCGTGTCATCGGTGACGGCATCGGCAAGTGCACTGCGGTCGAGCGACCAGAAGCGTTCCGTGTCCGAGGCCGTGGGAATGAGCGGCACCGCGGTATATGTGCAGTTAGCCAGTGCGATGGCGGCTTTGTACGAGTCGTAGTACGGCTCGATGACGATGACGTGGCTGCCGGGTTCGAGATGCCCCAAGGCGGTGGCGGCAATCGCCTCCGTGGCACCGACGGTGACCAGGCATTCGGTGTCGGCATCGTAGACCTGCCCCGTACGGCGGGCGCGATCGGCGACGATGGCCTCGCGGAGCACCTTCATACCGCGGCCGGGTCCGTACTGGTTATTTCCGCCAGCTATCTGATGCTGCGCCTCCGCGAGCACCTCCTCCGGCCCGTCCCAATCGGGGAAGCCCTGCCCAAGATTGATTGCCTCGTGCTCAGTGGCGAGGCGGGACATGGTGGCGAAAATGGTCTCGCCGAAAGGGCGCAAGCGGGAAACGGTCATGGTTTTACTGTAGGCGGGAGATTGTGCGCTTGTTGCAGTTTCTTTCGGGGGATTGCAGCCGGCGGCCAGTAGTTGCACCGACTGTCGACCGCCACCTGGTGCGCTAGAGCATGTAAATCTTTGCGTTGTTGCCGCCGGTGCACACGACAACGTCGTCCTGTGTGTTGCAGCGGAGGTCGTAGGTCTTTCCGGTCGCGGGGCTCTTGGCCTTGATATTGGGCTGCAAGTGGTCGCGGATGTTGTCCTCCGTCGCGTTCAGCCCCTTGGTCTGCTCGTTGAATACCGCTTTGGCAAAGCCGCAGCTGGTACTTGGGCCCGCCGCGACGAGGTTGACGGCGTATCCATCGCCATAGATGCAGGTAGTCACCTGTTCTCCATCCGCCGTGAAGGTGGATCCCGGGGCGGGGTTGTTGTAGATTTCAGCGGTCATGTCCTGACGAAGTCCGCTGCCTTCGCCGTAGTCACCGCTTTCGCTTGACGACGTCGACGTGCCACCAGTCTCCGCCGTCGTTGTATCGCCTCCCTGATCCGGTGTAGAGCCGGTTGGGTTGGGCGTGTTGCCTGAACTCTTGTCAGACACGCCATTCTCGGTCTGCGTAATGGTGGTGGTCTCTGCAGCGGTTGCGTCAGCAGCGGTGCCCTCGGCATTAGCATTCTCAGCGCTAGCCGGGTCAGTCGCCGCTTCATTTCCTTGTGCGGAACAGGCGGTGAAAGCCAATGCGGTGGTAGCGAGGATACCGGCCACAAGGGCTCGGTGTGAGGTTGCTTTTCGAGTGGTGGAACCTGGACGAGTCGTAGCGGGCGTGTGGACTAGTGCGCGGCGCGAGGTGTTCATAGGCGACAGGCTAGTTGCTGTTCGGTCAGTTTTCATTACAAAATAAATAACAATTCGGCAAATGGATGGCTGTTTATCTCGCGATATCGGCTGTTTATCGCGGCTTATTGGCGTAACCAACCGTTGGATTCCACTCCCAGACTTTCTGGCAGGCAGGCCATCCTGGTTTATAGTCCACGCGGGGACGGCGCTTTTGTACCCATCGGATTGCCTGCTCGATTTCGTCGAGGACGCTGTCGAGATTCCAATTGATGCATGAGTCTGTGAACCGCAGGACTATCCAGCCGTGCAGCGTGCCGGAGTTGGTCTTCCAACGATCGGAGATGAATGAGTCCTCGTTCGCGTGGTACTTCTCGGAGTCGACTTCGATGGCTATTTTCCACTGGTCAAGCAGGATGTCGAAGCAGTAGGGGCCGATGAATTGGTTCATTCGGATCCGGTACCCGCGCTTAATCAGTGGTCTGGCCAGCCTGCGTTCGAGTTCGCTGCATGCGCCGATCGGCGTGGTGGCGATGGTTTCACGCAGCCATGCGGGAACTTTCCGCATCCGGCTGAGGTCATGGTTGAGTCGCTTCTCGCCGTCCCGGCCGGAGTAGAGTGTTTCCAGGATTCTGCGTGCATAGTCTTTTGAAGCTCGTGCTGCCCAGAGTGCTTCGACAACTGGGAGGCCATTGATGCTGGTGCAGGCCGGCAGGCGGCTATGCCTAATGGAGAAGGTCTCGGCCTGAACTGATCCCGCGCCTTCTGCCTGGATAGGAAATGTCAGAGGAAGTCTCAAATGGATTTGAGCTGCGCTTTTACCGCTTAGAGCAATCTTTTTGTAATGCCCTGTGATTGCTCGGGCGACTGAGGCGGGAGAGTGGTCGTCAATGTAGAGGCCACGTACTAATTTAGTTAGCCTGCCTTGTTGTAGGAGGGCTCTGGTCTTTTTCTCTCCGATGCCGAGTGCACGTAACTCGGCCGTGGTGAAACTTCCCATGGTCGGGACTCTAAGCCTTTTCGATCCAGGGGCTTTTCTTTGAGAGAGGCTCCGCGTCCAATCTGTGGACAACTTTCAAGGTGTGGATAACCCAGGCCGCCCGCAGCCGCGCAGCCGCGCAGCTGTGCAGCCGCAGCCTCGCAGCCTCGCAGCGACGGACCATCGATAAGACGGCTTGCGCTTCACCAGGAGCCAGTCGCTGCGTACTAAGGGCCAGCTGGTGAAGCGGAACCCCGCCTGCGGTGCCTGCGGTGCCTGTGCTGGCCCCCAAATTCCTACAGCCACCCCAAAGCCCAGGGAAGCGAGCATAACCAGCCCATATAAAGCAGCCTTCGCTACGCTGGGAACTATGGCATTTGCAGCAGAGCAACCCGTCCTCGCACACTCGGAGTTCCGTCCTGTCGGTGAAGTCGAGCGCGCTGAGGGAACCTTCGAGGTCATCAGCGAGTTCGAGCCCTCGGGCGACCAGCCGCAGGCAATCGCGGAACTGTCGGAGCGCCTAGATAGAGGCGAGCGCGAGGTTGTCCTGATGGGTGCCACGGGCACCGGTAAGTCAGCCACCGCAGCGTGGTTGATCGAAAAGGTGCAACGGCCAACCCTGGTCATGGCGCCGAACAAGACTCTGGCGGCCCAGCTGGCCAATGAGCTCCGCAGCCTGCTGCCAAACAACGCGGTCGAGTACTTCGTTTCCTACTACGATTACTACCAACCTGAGGCCTACATCGCGCAGACCGATACCTATATTGAAAAGGATTCCTCCATCAACGAGGATGTGGAGCGCCTGCGCCACTCGGCTACTTCAGCGCTGTTGTCGCGTCGCGACGTAGTCGTCGTCAGCTCTGTTTCTTGCATCTATGGCCTGGGTACCCCTCAGTCTTACCTCGACCGTTCGGTGTGGCTGAAGGAGGGCGAGGAAGTCGATCGCGACCAGTTCCTGCGCCTTTTGGTGGACATTCAGTATGCCCGCAATGACATCGCCTTTACCCGCGGCACCTTCCGAGTAAAAGGCGACGTGGTCGACATCATCCCGGCCTACGAAGAAAAGGCCGTCCGTGTGGAGTTCTTCGGCGACGAGATTGATTCGCTGTACTACCTCAATCCAGTCACAGGCGACGTCATCGACCAAGTCCCTGAGCTGCGCATTTTCCCTGCTACGCACTACGTCGCCGGCCCGGAGCGCATGGAACGCGCCGTCGCGGACATCAAGGCCGAGCTCGCCGAACGCCTGGCAGACCTAGAAAACCGCGGCAAGCTGCTGGAAGCACAGCGTCTGCGCATGCGCACGGAGTACGACCTCGAAATGATCGAGCAGGTCGGCTTCTGCTCCGGTATTGAGAACTACTCGCGCCACATCGATGGTCGCGCGCCGGGCTCGGCCCCCGCGACGCTCATCGACTATTTCCCGGAGGACTTCCTCACCATCATCGATGAGTCACACGTCACCGTGCCGCAGATTGGCGGCATGTTCGAGGGCGATGCCTCCCGTAAGCGCAACCTCGTCGACTTTGGTTTCCGCCTCCCATCGGCGTTGGATAACCGCCCGCTGACGTTCGATGAATTCGATGCCCGAGTGGGCCAGGTCGTGTTCATGTCCGCAACGCCGGGTGACTATGAGCTCGAGAAGACCGGTGGCGAGTATGTGGAGCAGGTTATTCGTCCGACGGGGCTGGTGGATCCCAAGATCGTCGTTAAGCCAACTGAGGGGCAGATTGACGATCTCATCGGCGAGATCCGAAAGCGCACCGAGCGTGACGAGCGCGTGCTCGTGACCACCCTGACGAAGAAGATGGCGGAGGATCTGACCGACTACCTGCTCGAAAATGGCGTGCAGGTGCGGTACATGCACTCGGATGTGGATACGCTCAAGCGCGTTGAGCTGCTGCGACAGTTGCGGCTCGGCGAGTACGACGTGCTGGTCGGTATTAACCTGCTGCGCGAGGGCCTCGACTTGCCCGAGGTTTCGCTGGTGGCAATCCTCGATGCTGATAAGGAGGGGTTCCTGCGTTCGGAGCGTTCGTTGATTCAGACGATTGGTCGTGCCGCGCGAAACGTTTCCGGCGAGGTGCACATGTACGCCGACAAGATCACCGATTCCATGCGGTTCGCCATCGACGAGACGGAGCGCCGCCGCGAAAAGCAGATTGCGTACAACACCGAGCATGGTATCGATCCGCAGCCGCTGCGCAAGAAGATTGCGGACATTCTGGATCAGGTCTACGACAACGCCGACGCTGATTACGAAGGCAAGACCGGTGCGGCCGCCGATGCGCTGCTCTCGCGTGCCGACGGCTCGGGCGCAGCCGATGGTGCCAGCGGTAAGCAAATGCCACGGGCTGAGCTTGAGGCGCTTATCGCGGATCTGTCGGAGCAGATGGCCGCGGCTGCGCGTGAGTTGAAGTTCGAGCTTGCGGGGCGCTTGCGCGATGAGATTTTCGACCTCAAGAAGGAACTTAAGGGGATGATTGAGGCCGGTGTCGAGTAGTTTTTTGCTACTGTTGTGGGAAGTAAAACAGTGTATTCGCGAAAGTGCCTCTGGCCAGTGGGTTCGGGGCAACGACGGCGTTACGCACGATGAACTGTTTTAATGCAACTTCCACAGTGAGGGATAGTTTTCATGAGTGATTACAAGACCATTGTTGTCGGCACGGATGGTTCTAAGTCGTCGCTGCTCGCAGTAGAGCGCGCTGCCTCGATTGCTGCCGCTTTCGATGCCACCCTGGTTATCGGCTGCGCTTACTACGAGACCCAAGAGGATGCGTCCAAGACCCTGCGCCAGGATTCGGTCCAGGTCCTCGGGGATGACCCGGCTCAGAAGAACCTGGCTGCTGCTAAGGAGGCCGCAGAGGCTGTCGGCGCGACCAAGGTTGAGACTGAGGTTCGCTCCGGCTCCCCGGTTGAGGCTCTGATGTCCCTGGTCACTGACCGCCGCGCGGATCTGCTGGTGGTTGGTAACCGCGGTATTAACTCGCTGACTGGTCGTCTGCTGGGCTCCGTGCCGGCTGATGTTGCTCGTCAGTCGGACTGTGACGTCATGATCGTTCACACTGTGAGCTAATAAAACCGTGAGCTAAGAATTTAGCTTTCGCTTTAAACCGGCGCCTCTGAGTTGAGGTGCCGGTTTTTCTATTGCCGGCCGGTGATAACTCCTTCTTCAACTACAAAAGGCCAGCTAATTCCATTTCTAGTTAAGACCTGGTTGCGAAGGGATTCAGGAAGAACTTCGGTACGGCTGCCATAGCCCATGAGGTACTCGTCAAAAGCGGGCAGTCGAAGCGTCAGTGAAAGCGCGGCTTCAAGCTCGGCCTCAGTTACGTTCTTCTGCCATGCCGGCATGAAGTACTCATTTTGCGTGAGTTTTTCGCCGGTGAATTCTGTGCCAGTTGGCGCGTACGGAGAGACAGAGGAATCGAGGGAGAAAGGAACCATTAAGTGGTCGATAAGCTTAAGGGCCTTTTTCGCTTGAGTTTTCGTCAGCCCCAGCCACCACGCGAAGTCCGCTACACAGATAGGTCCGCGGGAATTAACATAGCGCCGGGCAATGTCGGCCAGCGTGGATTCAACTGAGTGTTCTGTGCTGGAGCCATCTGTGGTATTTCCTGAGAGGCCGCCTTTGAAAGTTACGTCGGCAAGCAGGACGAAGGTATCTTCGGCTCCCTTTCGTGGTCCTTGGACGACAGCGCCTTCGCCGCCGAATGTGCGCAGTAGGTGAGGGCCTCTTTGTTCCGTGGGGTCTATTCCATGATCTGCGAAAACCTCATAGGCTTCAGTCCGAGTCAGCGGGTCGGATAGGCCACGTGAGCGCAATTCGGAATGAAATGCTGCCCTTGCGGTCTGCACATCATCTTGAGAAAGCCCGAGTGTCGTACGACGTCTTGCTGCCGCCTTTTCGATGCGCGGATTCGTCAACCTCATAATTGCTCCCGCGTCTTGCGCTGAAACAAAGTGCAGGGTGCCTCGTTGAGACCAACAGCGAACGATGTCGAAAGAAGAAATGGCTGCTAAAACATCGTCGGTGGTGCTGCCACTGCGTAGGGCGATGGCATTAACACCGTTCGAATAATTCTGCCCTTGTAGAGCAACCATGCCATGCATTGCTGATAATGCAGGCGAGTTGAGGTTTGTATTCCAATCGCTGCGTGCTTGACTTGCAGCTAACCCCTGGGCAATGAGACGGCGTGCGCGAAGTTCAGCTAGCTGAGGTAGATAGTTTTGGGACATTATGTCTCACTCATTCTGTACGGCACTATCCTCGTCATTCTAACCATTGCAGCTCCGGCAAAACGCCCGACTGCTGAGGCGCCACAACGATTAGCCCCTGGGTCGCACGAGTAAGTGCAACATACAGGTCCTGTAGCCCCTGCGGAGACTGTGCCACAATCTGGTCGGGCGCAACGACGATGACCTCGTCGAATTCCAGGCCCTTTGAGGTCGTGATGTCATAGACCGCGCAGTTGGTGAGCTTGCTGCCACCAGCGCCACCACCGAGAAAATCCCGCACCTCCGCGCGCGTGGCTTCGAGTAACTCGGCAGGAGCAATCACCGCGACCAGTCGATCCGGTTGTGCAACCTGCTCCACATGCGTCAGTGCCTCTGTCACAGTGCGGGCCTGAACAGGCTTGCGGCCGGTCGCGCGAATCGACTGCGGCGCCGCCAGCTCCGGGTCAATCTCCGCCAGGACGCTGGCGGCAACCTCCATAATTTCAGCTGGGGTGCGGTAGTTGACTGTCAGCTCGTGGAGATGCCACCTCGAGCCGATGATTGGTTCCAGCACATCGTCCCAGGTCGCGGCACCTGCGGGTGAGCCCGTCTGGGCCACGTCGCCGACGAGGGTCATCCAACCATTGGGGCTGCGGCGGCGCAGCATTCGCCAAGCCATTGCGGAGAGTTCCTGAGCCTCGTCGACGATGACATGGCCGTAGGCCCACAGGCGATCCGCCGCCGCCCGCTCGGCGGTGGATCGCAGGTCGCGCTCACGGTGGCGTTCGGCCAGTGCCTCGGCATCGATGACGTCATACGCTGACAAGATCTCGGCCTCGAAGCCGTCGTCAAGATCCTGGGACGCAGAGCTGGACAGGGTATCCAACGCGCCCTGCGCCTCCTCGACGCGGGCCTGCCAATTCTCGTCATCGGCCTCCGCTTCACCAATCGGGCCGAGGAGCTCCGCCAGCTCGTCGAGAAGCGGGGCGTCGGAAGGCATCCAGTCGGTGCCTTCCGGCCGGTAGAGAGCCTCGCGCGTCAGCTCGTCGTAATCGCTGGCGGCGTAGTCGATGGCCTCGCGGGAACTCAGCAGTTCCGACAGCACCTGCTCGGGCGTGAGGGCGGGCCACAGCTCGTCGAGGATGTCGGCGACTGCTCCGGATTCGTCAATTTCGTCGCGCAGGTCGGCAACGTCGGTCACGGACAGCAGGTTCTCGCCGCCCAGCGGGTCGGCGCCAATAACTTCGGCCATCTGTGCGGCCAGGAGTTCCACCACGTGATCCCGGAAGATCGGACGTGCCAGATTGTGTGGTTTACGAGTCCGCCGCGCACGCGTTCGCGCGGCTTTCACCATCTCTGGCGTGATGGTCAGGGTGATGTTGTCGTTCCGGACTTCAAGCGGCTCCGCGGGGAGCTCCTGGTAGGCTCGCACGGCTTCGCGCAGGATAGTGAGCATCTCAATCGAGCCCTTAACTTCCTGCGCAACCAGGGGTTCGGGGTTGTGCCCGTCGATAAGCGCGTCGGAAGCGCGCACGCCGGGGTAGAGATCGGCGATGGTGGTCAGCACCACGCCTGTTTCGCCGAGGCTCGGCAGCACGCGCGAGATGTAGTCGAGGAAGGTTGTGTTCGGGCCGATGATGAGGACACCGGTTTTCGCCAGCTGATCGCGGTAGGTGTAGAGAAGCCACGCGACGCGATGCAGCGCCACCGCCGTCTTGCCCGTGCCGGGACCGCCCTGGACGACCAGGGTGCCGCGGGTGGAGTCGCGGATGATGAGGTCCTGCTCGCGCTGAATGGTCTCGACAATGCCGCGCATATGGCCGGTGCGCGCTTGATTCATGACCTCGCGCAGCACCGATTCGCCACCGACACCAGCCTCGACTTCGGTCTCGTGTGCGGTGTCGGCTTCCTCGCCGGAGAGCCATTCGTCGTCAATGCTGCGGACCTTCCGCCCGTGCGTGCGCAGGTGGCGACGCAGGCTGACTCCTTCGGGATGCGCGGTCGTGGCCAGGTAAAACGGGCGCGCACCATCGGCACGCCAATCCATGATGACCGTGCGGTAGTCGTCGTTTTCATCGGACAGGCCGATTCGCCCGATGTATCGCTTATCGACGGTCGCCCCCGGCCCTTCCTCTGCCAAAGGATTGTCGGGGTCTGTGTCATCGATATCGATTCGACCAAAGACCAGGCCAATCTCGGCTGAGCGGTAGCGGTCCAGATTAGCCTGTAGTCGGTGGTATTCCACCTCGCGTTCAACGCGGGCTTGCGGGTCTGGGTCGTCGATGAGCATGACCTGGCGCAGGTACTCTTGGTCGCGCTCGCGTGCCCGGTCGAGGAAGCTGAACGCACGATCGACGTAGGCCTGTTCTGCAGCGAGGGTATTCTCTTCTTCTCGCTGTGGTGCTGAACTTGCCTGGTCCGGCAGACCTGCCTGGCCAGTGTGGCCAGTGCGGCCTGTCTGGTCCTGCCCGGGCTCGGATGCGCGCGACGCCAACCTGGTCTCCTCAACAGTTCGTTAAAGCTAGTGCTAATTGATGTGCTGAATGAATATAAAAATATGAAAACGCCCCCGCACGCGTAGTGGCGTGGGGAGCGTTTAAGTATACCGCTTTAACTGCGGCAGCAAACTTACTGCAGGCGCTTCTGCGCCTTCTTTGCAGACTTCTTGGCCTCCTTGGAAGCCTTGGCTGCGCGCTTGCGCAGTTCCTTGCGCTGCTTGCGAGTGTCCTTCTTGAGATCCTTGCTCAGGTCTTCGGCGTAGTCGCGAGCGTCCTCAGCGAGCTCGCTAGCCTTGGCAATCCAGTCGTCCTTGTTGTCCTCGACGTAGCTCTTAGCGGTGTCGAAGGCGCCGGTGAGCTGCTCGCGCCAGCCGTCCTTGTTGTCCTCGACGTATTCACGAGCCCCATCGGTGGCCTCAGAAGCGCGGTCGCGGAGCAGGCCGGCCTTTTCGCGGACGTTCTCGCCGGCGGAAGCGAAGGCTGCGCTGATTTCCTCAGTGCGCTGTTCGGTTTCAGACTTGGTCGGCAGCGCAGCCTGAACCTTCTTGTTCAGCTGCTTGCCAGCCTTCTCAGCGCGCCAAGCGACACCCGGCTTGCCGTCGGTGTCAGCGGTAGCCAGGAAGAGGCCACCCAGCAGACCGATGTCGGTCAGGAATCCAGTGCGGCGAGCCGCCTTCTCCTTCGAATCCTGGGTCTCCCAGAATGCGTGGCGAGCCAGCATCGTCGGAATTTGCGCAGCGACCAGAGCCGTGGCGGACAGGCGTGGGGCCTTACCCAGAGCGTAGAGGGAACCTGCGGCGACCTTGGTGCCAGCGACGGCCTGGACAACCAGCTTCTCGCTATTTGGCACGTACTTGTTGTACTGGTTCGGGGTTACGGAGCGGACGCGGGCAATCAGGTCGCGTGCGCCCTCTTCATGATCCTTCTGGTTCATCAGCGTGTCGACACCGTCGGCAACGAAAACCGAGGCCAGCATTGGTCGGGCAAACTTGCGAATCATCTAAATTCCATCTCCTTTGTCGTCCAGGTGAAACCGTGTTTTTGGCCATCTGGTCGCTGTAATTCACTATTAATCCTACGCAGCCTGGCCTATTTATGTCGTGGGAATGACGAGTTTTTCAGACGCTGCGACTGCATCCAGCGCTACGAACCACGCTCATCCAGCGCTACCAACCACGCTCATCCAGCACTACCAGCCGCGCTGGCGCCAGTTATCCACCTCGGGGCTCTCGACGCCAACTGTGGTGTCCTTACCGTGACCGGGGTGAATCACCGAGTCGGCGGGGTAGACGTGGAAGACACGGCTCTCGACATCGTCGATAAGCTGCGAAAAATCCTCGGGCGAGTACGTTTTGCCGACACCGCCTGGGAAGATGCTGTCACCGACGAAGAGGTGGTGTGACGGGGTGTCGTCGGAAAGCGCGCCGGCTTCCTTGGCGGACAGGTCGAGGCAGAGACCGCCTTTGGTGTGCCCGCGCAGGATGAACGTGGGAAGCGTGATGCCCTGGCCGAAAGTAATGGTCTCGCCGCCGTCGAGTTGCTGGTCGGCGGGTTCGGGAATGTCTGCAGCGTCGAGGCTGGAGGTGATGTGGCGGGCCGGGAATGCCTGCAAAAGCTCGCCGAGCGCCTGGACGTGATCGCCGTGGGAGTGCGTGGTGACAATCGTACGGACCTGCGCGCCGACGTGCTCAACCAGGCGGATTAAGTGGTCGGCGTCGGTGGCGGCATCGATAAGTAGAGAATTGTCGGGCTCGCGGGAGTCGACCAAAAGGTAGACGTTGTTTTCCATCGGTCCGACGGAGGTCTTATAAATAGTGACATTGCCGTAGTCAATGCGCTCAACGCCGCGCGTGCTCGGCGAGTTGGAGTAGGGGCTGATTGTAATGACGTCGTTCATGCGCCCCAGGGTAATGAGGTGTCTGTCGGTGCGCTAGGAACGCGACTTAACTGCGAGTCTCTGAACACATGTGCGAAAAAATGGTTATGGACTGTAGACTGGTCGGCAGTGAATCGTCGACGAATTGAGGTTTCCCACTGTGGCTGAACGTCTAGTGGTCAGAGGCGCCCGCGAGCATAACCTGCAGGGTGTTGACATCGATTTGCCCAGAGACAAGATGGTGGTTTTCACCGGTCTGTCGGGGTCGGGTAAATCGTCACTGGCATTTGACACAATCTTCGCCGAGGGTCAGCGCCGTTACGTGGAGTCGCTGAGCTCCTATGCGCGCATGTTCCTGGGGCAGATGGAAAAACCCGATGTAGAGATGATTGAGGGGCTTTCGCCGGCGGTGTCGATCGACCAGAAGTCGACGAACCGCAACCCGCGCTCGACCGTCGGAACCATCACAGAAGTGTATGACTACCTGCGTCTGCTCTACGCGCGCACCGGTACTCCGCACTGTCCGACCTGTGGGGAAGTAATCTCCTCACAGACTCCACAGCAGATTGTCGATCAGGTCATGGAGATGCCGGAGGGCACCAAATTCCAGGTCCTCGCACCCGTCGTGCGTACGCGCAAGGGCGAATTCGTCGACCTGTTTGAACGCCTCGCATCCGAGGGCTACGCGCGTGTCATCGTCGACGGCGAAATGCATCGTCTGACGGATCCGCCGAAGCTGAAGAAGCAGGTCAAGCATGACATTGACGTGGTTATTGACCGTCTCCAGGTGAAGGAGTCGCAGCAGCGCAGGCTCACCGATTCTGTCGAAACGGCGCTTCTGCTTGCCGACGGCGTCGTGGTCATCGACGCTGTCGGGCTAGAGGCGGACGACCCGCGTCGTACCCAGCGTTTCTCGGAGAAAATGGCCTGCCCGAATGGGCACCGCATTGCTATAGATGAGCTGGAACCACGGTCGTTTTCCTTCAACTCGCCGTATGGTGCCTGCCCGGAGTGCGACGGCATTGGCACCAAGCTGGAGGTGGACACGGACCTGGTCATTCCAGATCCGTCGCTGCCGACGATTGAGGCGATTGCGCCGTGGCGGCAGACGCTGAACAAGAAGTACTTTGAAAAGCTGGTCGAGGGGCTCGCCACCGAGATGAGCTTCGACCCGACCACGCCTTTCGAGGATCTCACAGCGCCGCAGCGTAAGGCCCTGCTGCATGGTTCCAGCCACAAGGTCACGGTGCGTTACCGCAATAGGTACGGCCGTACTCGCCAGTACACCGCGCCGTTTGAAGGCGTGATGCCGTACCTGCACCGCAAGCTGTCGCAGGCAGAGAGTGACTCTCAGAAGGATCGCTTCCAGGGGTACATGCGTGAAGTGCCGTGCCCGGCATGTAGCGGTACTCGTCTGCGTCCGGAAATTCTTTCGGTGACGCTGGATTCGGCGGAGTTCGGGCAGAAGAATATTGTCGAGCTCACAGAGCTGTCGGTCCACGATGGCTCGGCATTCCTGAATTCGCTGACTTTGGGCAAGCGCGAGGAAATGATTGCCGGTCGCGTTCTGCGTGAGGTGCAGGCTCGTCTGAAGTTCCTGCTGGATGTGGGGCTGGACTATCTGTCCCTGTCGCGTTCGGCGGGCACGCTGTCCGGTGGCGAAGCGCAGCGAATTCGTCTGGCCACCCAGATTGGCTCGGGGCTCGCCGGCGTGCTCTATGTCTTGGATGAGCCGTCGATTGGTCTTCACCAGCGCGATAACAACCGTCTGATTAAGACTCTGAAAAATCTGCGCGACCTGGGCAATACCCTGATTGTGGTCGAGCATGATGAGGACACGATTCGCGAGGCCGATTGGCTGGTCGACATTGGGCCAAAGGCCGGTGAATACGGCGGCCAGATCGTCTACCAGGGTGACCCGTCGGGCATTGTTGACTGCGAGGAATCACTGACAGGTGCGTATCTCTCGGGTCGTCGGGTATTGGCAGTGCCGGAGAACCGGCGTGCGATTGATAAGTCGCGCATGGTGACGGTCAAGGGGGCTCGCGAAAACAACCTGAAGAAGATCGACGTGAAGTTCCCTCTCGGTGTGCTGACCTGTGTCACGGGTGTTTCCGGATCAGGCAAGTCGACCTTGGTCAACGAAATTCTGGCCAAGGTGATGAGCAACGAGCTCAACGGTGCTCGTCAGGTGCCGGGTCGACACAGCCGCGTGGAGGGGCTGGATCACCTGGACAAGCTGGTGCAGGTTGACCAGTCGCCGATTGGTCGCACTCCACGTTCCAACCCAGCGACGTACACCGGTGTGTTCGACAAGATCCGGAACCTCTTCGCAGAGACGCAAGAGGCAAAGGTTCGCGGTTATAAGCCGGGGCGTTTCAGCTTCAACGTCAAGGGCGGTCGCTGTGAGGCGTGTAAGGGCGACGGCACCATCAAGATTGAGATGAACTTCCTGCCGGACGTCTATGTGCCTTGCGAGGTTTGCCATGGCGCGCGCTACAACCGCGAAACGCTGGAGGTTCGCTACAAGGGCAAGACCATCGCTGAGGTGCTGGACATGCCCATCTCCGAGGCAGCGGAGTTCTTTGAGCCGATTCAGTCGATTGCGCGTTATCTCAATACGCTTGTCGACGTCGGCCTGGGCTATGTCCGTCTCGGGCAGGCGGCAACCACGCTCTCGGGTGGTGAGGCTCAGCGCGTGAAGCTGGCCAGTGAGCTGCAGAAGCGCTCTAAGGGCCGCACCGTTTACATCTTGGATGAGCCAACGACGGGTCTGCATTTTGAGGATATCCGCAAGCTCATGCTGGTGTTGCAGGGCCTGGTGGACAAGGGCAACACCGTCATTGTCATTGAGCACAATTTGGATGTCATCAAATCCGCGGATTGGATCATTGACATGGGACCGGAGGGCGGCTCCGGCGGTGGCACCGTGGTTGTAGAAGGCACGCCGGAGGACGTCGCGAACTGTTCCGGCTCCCACACCGGGCAGTACCTGAAGCCGCTGCTTAAGTAGCTTAGGTAGTCGGCTCGTTTCCGTCGGAAATTCCTGGGCTGTCGGTGCGGGTGATGCCTTCCATTCTGTCAGCAGCGGGGTCGGCATCGGCGGCATCTGCGGCAGCGGCAGCGCCGGCAGTGTCAGAATCGCTGGCGGTGCCGTCACGGTCCGGTGTCGTCGGCTCCTCGGCATTTTTCTGTTTCGCCCCGGAGACCGCCATGGCCAGTAGAATCAGACCACAGCCGAGGAACGCCAGGGCGCGGATAACGCCATCGAGTGTTGCCATGTCGTAGAAGATCAGCTTGACGATAGACAGCGCCGCAATGGTCAAACCCGCTGCAAGTCGCGCCGGAATGTGGTGGAACCTCTTCGATAGCACCAGCATGCCGGCAATCGTGGCCCAGAAAATACTCAGCAACATGTGTGCAGCGTTGAAGCTCACGCCAATAGTTGTGAGCAGCACGATAAATGGCATACCCAGCGCAGCCAGGCCAATCAGTGCAAAAGCTGGCGGCAGCTGCGACCTCGCCGCCGTCACGGCCAGGCCGACGTCGGCGCACAGCAGGAACAACAGCGAAAGCATTTCTGCCCACGTTGCCGAGTAGTCAGCCGCAGCACCGGCATTCAACGCTGCGGGCAGGATGTAGAGGTGTACTACCGTTGCGCCGAGCAGCCAGGTCAGTGCCGCAATCTTTGTATAGGGTGCAACGGCATCCCGCGTTGGTTCAGGAGCTTGTAGTCGTGCGCCAATCGCACCGTGCTTCGGTGCTGTGGCCAGCGCCCAGACAAAGAGCGCGGCACCGATGGAGATTGGGATGAGACCCCAGGTGTGGGGTCCAGTACCGGCTCCTGCGTCCCCTTCTGGGCCCGCCACCGCGAGTGCAAGCCAGGGCAGAATTGCCGTGGCCAAGGCCATTGGGGCGAGATAGCGGAAGATGGCACGGTTCCAAAGGAATACCGCAGCAATTGCGATGAACAGCACGAATCCGCCGTAGAACAGCAACCAGAGGCTGGAGGTGGACTGTGTGGCGTTGACCGTTGGGACTGCAGCTACAACCGGAGTCGAGAAGGCAACTACTGACGTGATGGTGACCAGATCGTCTTCCCAAGTGCTAGTCTCCGAAGGCTCGTCGTCAAGCTCGGGAGTGAGTTGGCGAGCCAACGCCAGCGGGCCGAACTGGGCAAACACGAAAAGGGCAATGGTGAGTGCGGCGATTGCAGGCATCACCAGTGCATTGTTGGTCGTGATTACGCCGATGAGAACGTTTGCGCCGAGCAGGAATGCGACTACGTACTTCCGGAAGGGGATGTTCAAGAAGCAGACGATAGCGGCGATAACCATCAGTTGAAGGGTGATTTGCGCGAGCGAAGAGCTCAGCGGGCGGGCGTGGAAGTTGAGGCCGATCGTCGCCCACAGCATTAATCCGGTGTTGATTGTGATGGCCCACGCGGCGGTTGCGCTCGACTTTGTCCATCGCGCGCCGTATAGGCCGACGGCGGCGAAAGGCAGCATGATGACCAGCGTCGCCGCCACCGGAATCCAGTCGAGGAGGTAGGACATCGACATCGTTGTCAGGTGCGCAGCGGCTAGCGATGTCGCAATCAATGCCGTTACGCCAGCAGGCGGTGCCTGACGACGGTGCGCTCGCACAGCCGCGACCGCGAGCACGGCGGCCAACAAGTAAGCCAGAACCACACGACCGGCCGGTCCAATCAGGCCCGATTGGATTGCAACCGCAACGAAGAACGCGATACCGGCAGCGGTGATGAGACCACCAAAGATCGCAATGATCTTGATGATTGCCTTCTCGTTGCGCCACCAGGGCTCGCGAGGTTCACGCGGTGCCTCCGGCAGCTTCGGCGGCGGGGCGGAGCCGGTTGGGGAAGACTGCGGCGAGGGAGAAGACTGCGGCGACTTCGAATCCCGCCGCCACTGGTGGGCAGAGGGGAAGCCGAACATCGGCTGCGCAGTTGCGTCGCTCTGTGGCAGGGGAGCCGGTTGATTCCGCCAGTCCGCTTGTGTTGACGGTGGCTGCGGATTGTGTTGATGTGCCCCTTGGGGCGCAGCATGGGGCGGCGCTTGAGGTGTGCGCTCAGGCGCCGGTTTAGGTACCGCTTGAGGTACCGGCGCAAATTCCGTTCCCGTAGTTTGAGGCGCGCTCGGTACAGTCGGCGCCTGCTCGCTCGCCTGGGAAAGGCGCACCTGCCAAGTACGGGTGAGCCGAGCCAGCCGAAGCGAGCTGGCCTCCAAATCTGCCAGAGCATGGGAAAGCTCTGAGACGGAGTCGCCGGTCAGGACAAAATCTCCGGTCGGAGGCTTGCCGTATCGGGTGGAATGCTGATTAGGATTGGTGTTCTCGGCTTTAGGGCCAAAGCCGTTGGAGCCAGTATTCATGGTGACGACTTTAATCGTGTTTGGCCTAAAAACTATGGAGAGAATCTACCAATCTGATTACAATTCAGATTGCGCTTTTTAACACTCGGTAGTGCGCCGGGGGGAGCTGATGGTGAATAACCTGGTGTAAGAGTCGGTTTTGGTATGCGAGAACGCTTGTGTTAACATCGCGTCTACGACCGCCAGAATGTGATGCTTCTTGCTGCCTTCGGGGAGTATTTAGTTGCATTCGGCAGCGAAGAGGATTTAAGTCCCACCCTAGGTGCGCCAAAGAATTACGGTAGCGCCGGGGTCCACCCTAATCGGTGATGTCACATCGCACGATTGGAAGGCGTCCTTATACAGTGTGTAGTAATCCGCTGTAGACGCGTGGCTTTTCTTCCTTTCCCGCTTGCTATCGCGGTTTGAAACGAAGATTGTTCAGGTTCAACCTAGGAGGCCACATCAGCGCTGAAGCTCGTATTAACGAGGATATTCGAGTACCGGAAGTCCGCCTTGTAGGACCGAATGGTGAGCAGGTGGGCGTTGTCCGCACCGGTGACGCACTCAAGCTCGCTTACGAAGCAGACCTTGACCTGGTTGAGGTTGCTCCGCGAGCAAAGCCGCCGGTCGCCAAGATTATGGACTACGGCAAGTTCAAGTACGAACAAGCCCAGAAGGCACGCGAGGCTCGAAAGAACCAGCAGCAGACTGTGGTCAAGGAGCAGAAGTTCCGTCCGAAGATTGATGACCACGACTACGAAACCAAGAAGAACAACGTTGTTCGTTTCTTGGAGAAGGGTTCGAAGGTCAAGGTCACGATTATGTTCCGTGGCCGTGAACAGTCTCGTCCAGAACTGGGATTCCGCCTGTTGGAGCGTCTGGCCGCCGATGTCGAAGAGTACGGCACCGTCGAGTCTCGCCCGAAGCAGGACGGTCGCAACATGACTATGGTCCTGGGGCCGGTTCGGAATAAGGGTAAGAAGTAACCGACCTGACCAGAAATGGTTGTAAACGAGATTTTTGCGCCACGAGCGTCAAAGATCGGTAGGGGAGAGTTTTAACATGAAGCAGAAGACCCACAAGGGCACCGCAAAGCGCATCAAGGTTACCGGTTCCGGCAAGCTGCGCCGCGAGCAGGCTAACCGCCGCCACCTCCTGGAGGGCAAGCCGTCCACTCGTACCCGTCGCCTGAAGGGCACTACGGACGTTGCTAAGTCGGACGTCAAGCGCGTCAAGCGTCTGCTGGGCAAGGCTTAATTTTTCAAGTCTCGTCCCAGGGCAATCGCCCTCTTAATTTCACTAGTTCTTAAAGACAACGAAAAGGAAGTATCACCGTGGCACGTGTGAAGCGGTCTGTTAACGCTAAGAAGAAGCGTCGCGAAGTTCTCGATTCCGCAAAGGGCTACCGTGGTCAGCGCTCTCGTCTGTACCGCAAGGCCAAGGAGCAGATGCTCCACTCCAAGACTTACGAGTTCCGCGATCGCCGCCACCGTAAGGGTCAGTTCCGTCGTCTGTGGATTCAGCGCATCAACGCTGCTGCTCGCGCTAACGACATCACCTACAACCGCTTCGTCCAGGGCCTGAACCTGGCTGGCGTTGAGGTTGACCGTAAGAACCTGGCTGAGCTGGCTGTCAACGACCCGCAGGCATTCGCTGCTCTGGTCAAGGTCGCTAAGGACGCTCTGCCGGAGGACGTCAACGCTCCTGCTGCTAAGTAAAGCAGCTACGAGGTAACTCGTACGTAGCGTCGGCAAGCGCCTGCGACTGGCAGTGCGGTCTTGCCAACATCTTTGAAAAGCCACCGTCGATTGGGTTAACGAATAACCTCGGCGGTGGTTTTTCGTATCCGCGCTGGCAGTTATGAATCCCGAGCCGCATCACTAGGATTAATCACTATGAACTCTGCGCTGTACTTCAACGACGAGCCGTTTACTCCTCGTACTCCACGCGTCTCGGCGGCTATTCAGCTCCACCGTGCGGCCAAACGGAAGAAGACCGGGCGCTTCCTCGTCGAGGGCTTCAATTCCGTCGATGCGGCTATCCGCGCAGAGGCTGTCGTGGAAATCTTCGTCACGGCAGCCGCCGCCGAGCAGTTCTGCGAGCTGCTCACGGGGTATCTCGAATCTGGGACGCAGCGCAAGTCTGTTTCGCTTATCGACGACTCCGCCGCCCGCTCATTAAGCGAAACCGTCACCACTACCGGGCTTTTCGCCGTCTGCGACACAGGTGCGGTGTCCACTTCGCTGGAGGAGGCCATTGAGGTTGGAAAGCAGTCCGGTTGTCTGGTGATTCCGGTGGAGTGCAATGACCCGGGCAATGTTGGCACGATTGTGCGCATGACTGATGCCCTCGGTGCTGGTGCGGTGATCCTTGCTGGCGATTCGGTTGACCCTTTGAACTCGAAGGCCGTGCGTTCCTCTGCGGGGTCTGTTTTCCATACACCCGTCGCACGCGAGCGCGATATCGATGTCGTTGTGGAGAGAGTCAGGGAAGCGGGCTTTACCACCCTCGCTACGGCGATGGATGGCGCTCTCACGCTCGGTGTTGATGCGCTTCCCGACGGTCCCGTCGCCTGGCTTTTCGGTAACGAGGCACATGGCCTGTCGGAGGAGATTACGGCCTCGGCGGGGGCGAGTGTGGCCATCCCGATTAAGGGCGAGGCGGAGTCGTTGAACCTCGCCACCGCAGCGGCTATGTGCCTGTGGGAGACAGTTCGGGGTGACTAGGAAACCTCGATGGTGAGGTGCGTGCACGTGTGCAGTTATCCTCGACTATGATTGTTCCATCACAAGAACTGATAGTCCTATATAGAAGTGGTTGACACGTGAGCGATTCGCCAAATCCTATCGATCTTTCCGAGGACGCCCTCCAGGCGGCTGCGCAGAAGGCCACGGATGCCTTTGACACTGCCGGCAACCTGGATGAGCTTTCTGCCGCCCGTCGTGAGCACTTGGGGGATGAAGGTTACATTCCGCAGGCTCGCCGCGCGTTGGGCTCCATTCCGAAGGCTGAGCGCAAGGATGCTGGTCGTCGCGTGAATGTTGTTCGCGGAGCCGTCGAGAAGCACTATGCAGAGCGTCTTGCAGTGCTGGAGGAAGAGGAAAACGCGCGCCGTCTGGTCGCGGAGCGTATCGACGTGTCGGTGGACACCACGCGAGGCCAGCGTGGTGGTATGCACCCAATTACTATCCTGTCCGAGCAGATCGGTGACATCTTCGTGGGCATGGGTTGGGAAGTTGCCGAGGGCCCGGAGGTCGAAGCCGAGTACTTCAACTTTGACGCGCTGAACTTCCTGCCGGATCACCCGGCTCGTACCCTGCAGGATACTTTCCACATTGCGCCGGAAGGATCCAAGCAGGTGCTGCGTACGCACACCTCTCCGGTTCAGGTTCGTACTCTGCAGTCGCGTGACCTGCCAATTTACGTTATCTGCCCGGGGCGTACCTTCCGTACCGATGAGCTCGATGCCACCCACACCCCCGTCTTCCACCAGGTCGAGGGGCTCGCTGTGGACAAGGGTCTGACCATGGGCCACCTGCGCGGAACGTTGGATCACATGGCTAAGGCGCTGTTCGGTCCGGAGACCAAAACACGCATGCGCACTAACTACTTCCCGTTCACGGAGCCGTCCGCTGAGGTTGACGTCTGGTTCCCGAATAAGAAAGGCGGCGCTGGCTGGATCGAGTGGGGCGGCTGCGGCATGGTGAACCCGAACGTGCTGCGGGCCTCCGGCATTGACCCGGAGGTGTACTCGGGCTTCGCGTTCGGCATGGGCCTGGAGCGCACCCTGCAGTTCCGCAACGGTCTGACCGACATGCGCGACATGGTCGAAGGCGACGTTCGCTTCACGCAGCCGTTCGGTATCCGCGGTTAATTCACTGACCTACAGATAGGAGTTTTACTTACATGTTCATTCCACAGTCGTGGGTCACTGAAATCGTTCGCGGCCCAGAGAACACCATCAACCCGGACTGGTCCGTCACCCCGGACGAGCTGGATGAGGGCTTTGTCCGCGTTGGTTTTGAAACCGAGGGACACGAGCCGCTGGAGAAGATCGAGGGCCCGCTGGTTTTCGGTCGTGTCGACCACATTGAGGAGCTCGAGGGCTTCAAGAAGCCAATTCGCTTCTGCCAGGTCAACGTCGGCGATGCCAATGGCACCGGCGAACTGCAGGAGATTATCTGTGGTGCCCGCAACTTCGAAGAGGGCTCGATTGTCGTCGTCGCACTGCCGAGCTGCGTGCTGCCGGGTGGTTTCGAGATTTCCGCGCGTAAGACCTACGGCAAGATTTCCAACGGCATGCTCTGCTCCGAGGCTGAGCTGGGCATGACCGATTCCTCCGCAGGCATTCTGACGCTCCCGTCGGCTCCGGCTGAGCTGGGTTCGTGCGCCAAGGAGTTCATCGGTCTCGATGAGGAGAAGTTCGAGGTCAACATCACTCCGGACCGCGGTTATGCGCTGTCGGCCCGCGGTCTTGGCCGCGAGATCTGCTCCGCATTCAACCTCGACTTCGCCGATCCAGCCAAGGTCAAGGAGCTACCGGTCGAAGGTGAGATCCTGGATGTCACCATCGACGAGGACACCGACACCCGCCGCTTTGGTCTGCGCCGTGTCACCGGCATCAATCCGAACGCCGAGACCCCATGGTGGATGCGCCGCCGCCTGCTGCTGGCTGGTCAGCGTCCGGTCAACGTGGCCACGGACGTCACCAACTACGTGATGCTGCTGCTCGGTCAGCCGATGCACGCCTTCGATGGCTCCAAGATTGCTGGTGGCCTGCACATCCGCAACGCTAAGGCCGGCGAGACTCTGACGACTCTCGACCACGTGGACCGCAAGCTCGACCCGGCGGACGTCGTCATCTGCGACGACAACGGTATTCAGTCGCTGGCCGGCATCATGGGCGGACTTACCTCCGAGATTGCCGACGACACCACCGATGTGGTCCTCGAGGCCGCCAACTGGTCGCCGCTGCACGTCTTCCGTAGTGGTCGCCGCCACAAGCTGAGCTCCGAGGCTTCACGACGTTTCGAGCGCGGCGTCGACACCGCTCTTGTCGAGCCGGCTCTGGACTTGGCCTGCCAGCTGCTCGCTGACATCGCCGGCGGCACTATCGACACTGGTCGCACCCTGCTCGGCGAGGTTGCCACCATGCCGACTATTGACTTTGCCGTCAACCGCGCCAGCGAAATTGCGGGCGTTGATTACCCGCGTGAAACCGTCATTGGTCGCCTGCGCGAGGTCGGTTGCGAGGTCGTTGACAACGGTGACCGCCTGGCTGTCACTCCGCCAACCTGGCGCTCGGACCTGACCATGTCCGCTGACCTGGTTGAGGAAATCCTGCGACTGGAGGGTCTGGAAGACATTCCGGTTATCCTTCCAATCGCTCCGGCCGGCCGCGGTCTGACCGAGCGCCAGCTGCGCCGTCGCTTCGTCGGTCACGCGCTGGCCCACAATGGCTACCTGGAGATTCTGCCGACACCGTTCATTGCCAACGATGTGTTCGACGTCTGGGGCCTGGACGCTGATGACCCGCGTCGTAACACCGTCAAGGTCATCAACCCGTTGGAGTCCGACCACGCTCAGCTGGGCACGACTCTGCTGCCGTCCATGCTGGAGTCGCTGAAGCGCAATGTTGCTCGCGGCCAGGTCGACCTGTCGCTCTACGGTGTGGAGCAGGTATCCATCGAGCGCGGTAACGGTGTCTCGCCGATGCCGTCGACTGCCGGCTTGCCGAGCGAGGCCGAGCGCGCTGAGCTTTTGGACTCGCTGCCGGAGCAGCCACTGCACGTCGCCACTGTCGCCTGTGGGCGTATCCGCCTGGATAGCCCGTGGGGTGATGAGGCCGCGTACACCGTCGCCGATGCCATCGAAGCCGCGCGCATTGTTGCCCGCGCCGCCAACGTCGAGCTGGAGATCCGTAACGCTGAGGTGCTGCCGTGGCACCCGGGCCGCTGCGCTGAGCTGCTTGTCGACGGTCACGTCGTCGGCCACGCCGGTGAGCTGCACCCGAAGGTGTGCAAGGATGCTGGTCTGCCGGAGCGGACCTGCGCTATGGAGATCAATCTCGATGCACTGCCAGTGACGGAGCACCTGCCGGCGCCGGTACTCAGCCCGTTCCCGGCTGTCCACCAGGACGTCGCGCTTGTTGTCAGCGATGAGGTCTCCGCCGCAGAGGTGGAGAAGACTCTGGTGGAAGGTGCCGGTGAGCTCCTCGAATCCATCCGTGTCTTCGATGTTTACCGTTCCGAGCAGATGGGCGAAGGCGTTCGCTCACTGGCGTACTCCCTGCGTTTCCGCGCACCGGACCGTACGCTGAAGGAAGAGGAAGCTTCCGCAGCTCGAGAGGCGGCCATTGAGCTGGCCACTACCCGTCACGGCGCTCAGCTGCGCGGCTAAAAGGGGAGGCTCCAGGGAGAGATACCCATGATTGGCATCGTGCAGCACCGCTACAACAGGCTGAATAGCGCAGAGGCACGAGAGCAGCGCGTCGGAGTGCGCGCTGTGAGCAGTGCGAAGCCTGCGGCGACTGTGGCCGCAGCTACTGTTACAGCAGGTCTATTGCTCACCGGCGCGCCGAGTGCGGCTGCGCTGGTTGGCGGGGAGGCTGCTGCGCCTAGTGTGGCGGCGGACTCCGTGGTGTCGGTCATGGTCCCGACCAGTCCCCATACCGGAAACTTTTGCACGGGAACTGCAATCGCCCCGCAGTGGGTAATGACCGCAGCTCACTGCGTGCGTGATGTCCCGCAGCAGGTTGGGGAAGTCGAGGTCGGTTTCGGCCCGGATGCCCGGCGTGTACCGATTGATCGCTGGGAAATTTCGCCCACCGGTGACATAGCGCTTGTTCACCTTGCGGACGACGCAGCTCTTCCGGAGTATCCCGCAATGGAACGTCGTCAAGCGTTTTCGGAGCAAGAAACGGCGGGCACGGTCTATGGGCGATCGCTGCTCGGCGATGTTGCGGATGGCTCGCTGCCAATGGCGACCGTCACCGCGTCGATGTGTCCGGTGAAGTATCAACAGTGCGTGCGGGAAGATTCAGTGTTGGCGCACATGGAGCGGCCCGCGGCGTTGCAGGTGGGCGATTCGGGCGGACCGCTCTTTATCGACGGCCAGCTGGCCGCGGTGTTCTCGGGCGCGGTGGCTTTTGATAGCAGCGTCGCACCGGAGGAGTCGGGTTACTATCTCTACACCACGACGTCATCGGTGGCGCAGTGGGCAGATGGTGTGATGCGCCAGGAGCCAAGCGTCGTAGTTGAATAGTCCGGCGTTGAGTAGTCCGGCGCGCTGGTTGAACGAAACGTTTGTACTGACGACGGCGTTATATTCATAATTCACTCACGTCACATTGGCAGAATTCCAGCACTTTGACAACGATTTCTATGAATATCTTGCAACACAGTGAATAAAAGTGTTGAATGTTTGGCATGAGTATTTCCGTTGCCATTGCCGGTGCGACCGGTTACGCAGGAGGAGAAATCCTCCGCCTTCTGTTGTCGCACCCGGCGTATCTTTCCGGCGAACTGACCATCGGCGCACTGACGGGAGCATCTAATGCGGGTGCCCGTGTAGGTGACATTATGCCTCATGTGGCACCTTTGGCTGACCGCCGTATTGAGCCGACTAATGGTGACACGCTCGCTGGACATGACGTGGTGTTCCTCGGTCTGCCCCACGGTCATTCGGCTGCGATTGCAGAGCAGTTGGGGGATGACACGGTGATTATTGACTGCGGCGCGGATTTCCGCCTGCAGAATGCCGCTGAGTGGGAGCACTACTACGGCTCGGAGCACGCCGGTACCTGGACTTACGGTATTCCAGAGCTGCCGGGCAACAGGGAAGTAGTGGCTGCTTCGAAGCGCATTGCTGTGCCGGGTTGTTTCCCCACTGGGGGTACAATTACGGCGCTGCCGGCAGTTGCAAAGAAACTGGTTAAGCCGGACCTGTCCGTTGTTTCCATCACCGGTACCTCCGGTGCGGGCAAGAAGGCGGCTGTGCCCCTGCTCGGGTCCGAGGTTATGGGTAATCTCCGCGCCTACAACACTGCGGGCAAGCACCGCCACACCGCAGAGTTCCTGCAGAACCTCAAGCCGTACGCAGAGGATCTCACCGTCAGCTTCACGCCCGTGCTCGCCCCGACGTCGCGCGGCATTCTCACCACTATTACCGCTCCGCTTGTTGACGGGGTTACGGAGGCAGCCGCACGGGAAGCCTACCTCGAGTTCTACAAGGATGAGCCGTTTGTGCAGGTGTTGGCCGAAGGGCTGCAGCCGCAGACACAGTCGGTCATTGGCTCTAACTTGGTTCAGATTCAGGTCGAGGTAGATGAACGCGCCAAGCGCCTGGTGCTGACCTCGGCGATTGACAATCTGACAAAGGGCACCGGTGGTGCCGCAGTTCAGTGCATGAATTTGGTTACTGGACAGAATGAAACTGCAGGACTTCCACTGGTAGGAGTTGCCCCATGATGAAGGAAGAAAAAGAAGGTCTCGTCAACGTCGCTGGTGACGAAGGCGGCGTATGTGCACCTCAGGGGTTCGTGGCCAGCGGTGTCATCGCAGGCATCAAGGTCAGCGGAAACCCGGACATGGCGCTCATCGTAAACCAGGGGCCGGAGAAGACCGCGGCGGCTGTCTTTACCACCAACCGTGTCCAGGCTGCGCCGGTGACGGTATCCAAGAAGCACATCGCTGACGGCAAGCTGTCGGCAGTGGTGCTGAACTCCGGCAATGCCAACGCCTGCAATGGTCAGCCGGGTATTGCCGACGCCCTCGAAGTCTGCCAAAAGGTCGCAGATGGGCTCGGCGTCGACGTTACCGAGATTGGTGCCTGTTCCACCGGCTTGATTGGTGACCGGTTGCCGATGGACATTGTGCTGGCAGGTGTGCCGAAGCTGATTGAGAAACTCGGCGGCGATGCCGCCGCAGGCACGGCTGCAGCAGAGGCCATCTTGACCACTGACTTGGTGGCAAAGCAGGCCGTTGCGCATGGTGACGGATTCACTGTCGGTGCTATGGGCAAGGGTGTTGGCATGATTAGCCCGTCGATGGCCACGATGCTCGGTGTGATTACGACGGATGCGTCGGTAAGCGCAGAAATGGCGCACGAGGCTATTGCCAAGGCGAGCGAGGTTACGTTTAACCGCCTAGATATTGACGGCTCCACCTCCACCAATGACACCGTCATTATTTTGGCCAACGGTGCCTCTGGCGTGAAGCCCTCGCAGGAGGAGCTCGATCAGGCAGTGCTCAGCGTGTGTGATTCCATCGCACGCCAGATGCAGTCGGACGCCGAAGGCGTGACCAAACGTGTGTCCGTGACCGTGCGTGGCACCGGTGGCGCTGAAGATGCCCTGGTAGCTGCTCGCATTATCGGCCGCGACAACCTGTTCAAGTGTGCGATGTTCGGTTCGGACCCGAACTGGGGTCGTGTGTTGGCGGCTGTCGGCACCGCGCCGGTGGATATGGATCCGGAGCACATCACGGTTTCCTTCAACGGTCATGTAGTCTGTCGCGATACCGGTGGCACGCCTGATGCTCGTGAAGTGGATCTGTCCGGCAAGGACATCGCCGTTGAGGTTGACCTCGGTACTGGTAATCCAGAAGAGGCCACGATTCGTACGACGGACCTTTCCCACGACTACGTTCACATCAACTCGGCATATTCGTCGTAGAAGGTTTTGAGGAGACTCTGCAATGGTTCACCAGTTGACCGAAGGGCTGTCCTTCGAACAGCGGGCACATGTGCTGGCGGAAGCCCTGCCGTGGCTGCAGCACCACCGTGACAAGATTGTGGTGGTCAAGTACGGCGGTAACGCGATGACCGACCTGAAACTGAAGAAGGCCTTCGCGCAGGACATGGTTTTCCTGCGCACCGTGGGTGTGAAGCCGGTGGTTGTCCATGGCGGTGGCCCCCAGATTTCGTCGATGCTCAAGCGCCTGGGGCTGGAGGGAGAGTTCCGAGGCGGTTTCCGTGTCACGACTCCGGAGGTCATGGAAATTGTCCGCATGGTTCTCTTCGGACAGGTCGGCCGCGAACTGGTGAACCTTATCAACGCCTACGGACCGTATGCGGTAGGTACCTCTGGTGAGGACGGCGGTTTGTTCACCGGTGCTCGACGCACGGTAAACGTCGGCGGCAAGGAGACAGATATCGGGCTGGTTGGCAATATCACCGAGGTGCACTCGGAAACGCTATTGGACCTGATTGATGCCGGCCGTATTCCGGTGGTCTCCACGATTGCGCCGTCCGCTGACGGCAAAGAGGTCTACAACATCAACGCCGATACGGCAGCAGGTGCACTGGCATCGGCAATTAACGCGAACCGTTTGGTGATTCTGACTAATGTCGAGGGTCTCTACACGGATTGGCCGAACCGCGATTCGCTGGTGTCCAAGATTTCCACTTCGCACCTGCGAGAAATCCTTCCGACGCTGGACTCGGGCATGATTCCGAAGATGGAGTCCTGCCTGAACGCAGTGGATCAGGGAGTGCCTGCGGCTCACGTTATCGATGGCCGCCAGCCACACTCGGTGCTGCTGGAGCTGATGACTTCCGGCGGTATCGGCACAATGGTAGAGCCAGGATAAGGCAGAAAAAGACGGACAAGAATTTACCTACACACACGTTAGGCAGGTCGAAAGACGACATGAGCGACTTCAAGCAGCAGTGGCAACACACGATGATGAACAATTACGGCACGCCGCGCATTGAGCTTGTGCAGGGTAAGGGCGCTATTGTCACGGATTCCGAGGGCAAGGAATACCTGGACCTGCTCGCCGGTATTGCAGTCAACGCGTTGGGTCACGCGCATCCGGCGATTGTGGAAGCCGTGTCCAAGCAGATTTCCACGATGGGGCACGTGTCCAACATCTTCGCCTCTGAGCCGCCACTGGCACTGGGCGAGAAGCTCATTGAGCTCACTGGTTGGGACACTGATTCCACCCGGGTTATGTTCTGCAACTCCGGTACCGAGGCCAATGAGGCTGCATTCAAGCTGGCGCGTTTGACGGGTCGCAACCGCATTATCGCTACCCACCACGGTTTCCACGGCCGCACCATGGGCGCACTTGCTATGACCGGTCAGCCGGACAAGCGCACGCCGTTTGAGCCGATGCCCGGTGGAGTCGAGTTCGTGCCCTACGGTGACATCGACTTCCTCACCAAGACCATCGAATCCGATCCGTTGGGTGTCGCAGCGGTGATTCTGGAACCAATTCAGGGTGAGACCGGCGTGGTCGCACCGCCAGAGGGATACCTCGCCGACGTCCGCGAACTGACCAAGCGCTTCGACGTCCTCATGATCGTCGACGAAGTGCAGACCGGCATTGGCCGTACCGGACAGTGGTTTGCCCACCAGCACGACGGCATCGTCCCGGATGTCATGACCCTGGCCAAGGGCCTCGGCGGCGGCCTGCCGCTGGGTGCTGTCATCGCCAACGGTCGCGCAGCGGAACTGTTCACTCCCGGTGCGCACGGCACCACTTTTGGTGGCAACCCGGTCTGTGCCGCTGCCGGCCTGGCCGTCATCGAGACGCTGGAAGAAGAAAAGCTGCTCGATCGAGTCACCGAGAAGGGCAAGGTCCTGGCTCGCAAGCTTGCGTCGTTAAACCATGTTGATCACGTGCGCGGCCGCGGCTTCATGCTAGGGCTGGTGCTGTGCGAGAACCTGGCGAAGGAAGCAGTTAACGCCGGTTATGAGCGCGGTGTCATTCTGAACGCGCCGCAGGCGAATGTGCTGCGAATTGTGCCGCCGCTGAACCTCAGTGATGAGGAAATCAACCGCGCCGTCGAGTTGATTGATGCCTGCCTGAACGACGCCGCCGAGGCTGTCGCCAACAATGGAAGGAATTAGGAACTGATGCTCCGTCATTTTCTCGCCGATGATGACCTGACTCCACAGGAGCAGGCTGAGGTGCTGCAGTTAGCTGCAGAGCTGAAGGCAGCGCCGTACTCCCGCCGGCCGTTTGAGGGGCCACAGTCGGTTGCGGTGCTGTTCGACAAGACATCGACTCGTACCCGTTTCTCCTTCGACGCCGGTATTGCGGCTCTGGGTGGCAACGCAATTGTTGTCGAAACCGGGAACTCGCAGATGGGCAAGGGTGAGACCTACCAGGACACCGCTGCCGTGCTCAGCCGGTTTGTCTCGGCAATCGTCTGGCGTACCTACGCACAGTCAGGGCTGGAGGCCATGTCTGAGACCGCGACGGTGCCGATTGTCAACGCGCTTTCCGACGAGTTCCACCCGTGCCAGATTCTCGCTGACCTGCAGACCATCATCGAGCACAAGTGCCCGGAAGAAGGCCAGGCGGGACTGCGTGGCAAGAAGGCTGTCTACTTCGGCGATGGTGCCAACAACATGGCCAACTCCTACCTAGTAGGCTTCGCCACCGCAGGGCTGGACGTCACCATCTGTGCACCGGAGAACTTCCAGCCGGAGCAGGTCTACGTCGACCGCGCCAAGAAGGTCGCGGAGCAGACCGGTGCGGCCGTGGCCGTGACCGCAGACGTCGATGAGGCCATTGCCGGTGCCGACGTTGTCATCACCGATACCTGGGTCAGCATGGGGCAGGAGAACGACGGCCTGGATCGTCGCACTCCGTTTCTGCCGTACCAGGTCAACGCTGAGCTGATGGCGAAGGCAAAAGAGGATGCCATCTTCCTGCACTGCCTGCCGGCATACCGCGGCAACGAAGTTACTGCCGAGGTCATCGATGGCCCGCAGTCGGTAGTCTTCGACGAGGCGGAAAACCGCATGCACGCTCAGAAGGCGTTGCTGACCTGGCTGGTGGAGAGGCAGTAAGGTCATGACCGCAGCACAACCAGGTTCTCGCACAGCTCGGCAGACGCGCATCGCTGACCTGTTGGCGCAGCATCACGTGTCCAGTCAGGTTCAGCTCGTCGAGCTGCTTGCCGACGAAGGCATTGAGATTGCGCAGGCGACGTTGTCCAGAGACCTCGATGAGCTGGGCGCCCGAAAGATTCGCGATGGAGCCAACGGTTCGCGTTATTCCATCGTCGAAGATGCACTCGCTGTCTCCAGCGGGGCAGTGGCCAGGATGCGGCGCGTTTTAGACGAGCTGCTGGTCTCCATTGATCATTCGGGCACCATCGCGGTTGTGCGTACACCACCGGGAGCCGCACAGTATCTAGCCAGTGTGATTGACCGTGCGGGACTCAAAGAAATCGTTGGCACAATTGCGGGAGATGACACCGTAATGTGCCTGGCTAGAGAACCACTTTCCGGCGCAGACCTAGCCCAGCGTCTAGCCGCCGGAACGAACCAGTAAACTATTCCACGAAATGCTTTAAAGCACCGATTAAAGGAGCGCTTACCCTATGACCAACCGGGTTATTCTTGCTTACTCTGGTGGCCTCGATACCACCGTTGCTATTCCGTACCTCAAGGAAATGACCGACGGCGAGGTCGTCGCAGTTTCTATCGATGTCGGACAGGGCGGCGAGGACATGGAGTCCGTGCGTCAGCGCGCTCTGGACGCCGGCGCTGTCGAAGCTGTCGTTGTCGACGCTAAGGATGAATTCGCCGAGGAGTACTGCCTGCCGACCATTAAGGCAAATGGTCTCTACATGAAGCAGTACCCGCTGGTTTCTGCACTGTCGCGCCCGCTGATTGTTAAGCACATGGCGAAGGCTGCAGAGGAGTTCGGTGGCACTCACGTCGCACACGGCTGCACCGGTAAGGGCAATGACCAGGTCCGTTTCGAGGTTGGTTTCGCCAACACCGCCCCGGATCTGAAGATTATTGCTCCGGCTCGTGACTTCGCTTGGACCCGCGACAAGGCAATTGCCTTCGCTGAGGAAAAGGGTCTGCCAATTGAGCAGTCCAAGTCGTCCCCGTTCTCCATTGACCAGAACCTCTTCGGTCGCGCCATTGAGACCGGCTACTTGGAGGACCTGTGGAACGCACCGACCAAGGATGTCTACGCGTACACCGAGGATCCGACCCTGAACTTCAGCTCCCCGGACGAGGTCATCATCTCCTTCGAGGACGGTAAGCCGACTGCCATCGACGGCAAGAAGGTTTCCGTGCTCGAGGCCATCGAAGAGATGAACCGCCGCGCTGGTGCTCAGGGCATTGGCCGTCTGGACATGGTTGAAGACCGCCTGGTCGGCATTAAGTCCCGCGAGATCTACGAGGCTCCGGGCGCAATTGCCATCATGGCCGCACACGCAGCGCTGGAGGACGTCACCGTTGAGCGTGAGCTGGCTCGTTACAAGCGCCAGGTCGAGGGCGAGTGGGCCAACCTGGTCTACGACGGTCTGTGGTTCTCGCCGCTGAAGCGCGCGCTGGATGCCTTCATTGAGGAGTCCCAGAAGGGCGTTTCCGGTGATATCCGCATGGTCATGCACGCTGGTCACTGCAACGTCAACGGTCGTCGTTCGAACACTTCGCTGTACGACTTCAACCTGGCTACCTACGACGAGGGCGACTCCTTCGACCAGACCCTGGCTCGCGGTTTTGTCGAGCTGCACGGCCTGTCCTCGAAGATGGCCGCAAAGCGCGACTTCAACCTGTAAAGATTCTCCAGAGCGACTAGAGCGAAAGGCCTATTGGAAAAGACGATGGTCGAAAAGCACGGTACCAACGAAGGCTCCCTGTGGGGCGGCCGCTTTGCCGGTGGCCCGTCCGAGGCGATGGCCGCATTGAGCAAGTCCACCCATTTTGACTGGGTGCTCGCGCCTTACGACGTTCTTGCGTCCAAGGCCCACGCCCGAGTGCTGCATGCTCGCGGACTGCTCAGCGATGCCGACTTTGACACCATGATTGAAGGCCTTGATCAGCTCGGTCGCGACGTTGCCTCCGGCGAGTTTGGTCCAGAGCCGACGGATGAGGACGTTCACGGGGCTATGGAGCGCGGTCTGATTGATCGCGTCGGCCCGGAGGTCGGTGGTCGCCTGCGCGCTGGTCGTTCCCGCAATGACCAGGTGGCAACCTTGTTCCGCATGTGGTTGCGCGATGCCGTGCGCGGCGTTGCACTGGATGTCACGGACCTGGTCGGCGCCCTGGTCGCTCAGTCCAAGGCACATCCGGATGCCATCATGCCGGGTAAGACTCACTCTCAGGCGGCTCAGCCGGTGCTGCTGGCGCACCAGTTGCTGGCACATGCGCATCCGCTGCTGCGTGATCTCGACCGCATCCGCGATCTCGACCGTCGTTTGGCTGTATCCCCGTACGGCTCTGGCGCGCTGGCAGGATCCTCGCTGCACTTGGATCCGGAGGCCATCGCCGAGGAGCTCGGCTTCGACTCTGCCACGGACAACTCCATTGACGGCACCTCTTCGCGTGACTTCGCCTCTGAGGCGGCTTTCGTCTTCGCGCAGATCGCCGTGGACATGTCTCGTCTGGCTGAGGAAATCATCTACTGGGCCACCCCTGAGTACGGCTACGTCACTCTGGCTGATGCCTGGTCGACTGGTTCGTCCATCATGCCGCAGAAGAAGAACCCGGACGTGGCAGAGCTGACTCGCGGTAAGACCGGTCGTCTGATTGGTAATCTCGCAGGGCTCATGGCCACGCTGAAGGCTCAGCCGCTGGCTTACAACCGTGACCTCCAGGAGGACAAGGAGCCTCTGGTGGACTCGGTTGAACAGCTGACTCTGCTGCTGCCGGCATTGACCGGTCTGGTGGCAACGCTGACCTTCCACGAGGATCGTCTGCGCGAGCTCGCTCCGGCAGGCTACACCCTGGCCACTGACCTGGCTGAATGGCTGGTCCGCGAAGGCGTACCGTTCCGCGATGCTCACGAGGCGTCCGGCCAGTGTGTCCGCATCGCAGAGTCCAAGGGCGGTATCGGTCTGGACGAGCTTTCCGACGAGGACCTCGCCGGTGTCCACCCGGCACTGACTCCGAAGGTCCGCGAAGTGCTTACTATCGACGGCGCTGTCGCTTCCCGCGACACCCGTGGTGGTACCGCGGGAGTGCGTGTAGCAGAGCAGCTCGCTCGTGTCGACGAGAAGAACACTGAGCTGAAGCAGTGGGCTGAAAAGCCGGTTCGCGGCTAAAGCTGGTAAAGCGGCTAGCTCAGCTAGCGCGGCCAATTAATCGGTGTGCGGTCAATCGATCGCACGCCGATTTTTTTACGTGAAACTGTGCGAGTTTATGACACTTTCAGGCCATTTTTCAGGCCATTTTTGTCATAACCGCAGTCACTAACTCGGATCGGCCCGACGTCGCCAGTAAACCCGTAATACCAGCGTGCCCCCGAAGTGACGCAGATTACTGATTATTTCTATATCTGTTGCCAGGTTTGACCAGGTCTCTTACTATAATTTCATGGCGGAAAGTAAGCGGTCGAGCGGTGGAAATCGCAGCTCACGAGATAAAAATAAAAATCAGAGTGGTAGCAAGAAAGGGTGTATGGGCCCGGGGGCAATTCTTGCAGTCATTTTGATTGTCATCGCGGCTGTTGCAGTCTATGTCGGTCGTGGCGGTAGTGTTCCAGGTTTTTCTGGTGGCAACTCCGGAGGAAGCCGTGATTTCTTCGGTGGTGAAAAGACCGTCGTCAAGGCGATTGTTGGCTCTGAGAAGAAGCCCTTCTTCGAAGACAAAGAGGTCCAAAAGGCTCTTGCCTCCCACGGCTATGCGGTGGAAGTAAAGACGGCGGGTTCGCGTCGGATGGCCACGGATGTGAATCTGGATTCCTTCGACATGGCGTTTCCATCATCGGCCCCTGCAGCGGAGAAGATTGCTGAGAAAATGAGCGGTGCTGAGCGGTACGACGTCTTCTACACCCCGATGGCGATCGCTACTTTCGACAACATCTTGCAGGCGCTGGAACGGGAAAATGTTGCTCGCCAACAGGGCACTACGTGGCAGGTAGATATGGCAGCACTGGCCACGATGCAGCACGACAATGTCCGCTGGCGTGACTTCGCGGATAATGACTACCCGTCGCCACGCACGGTGCAGATGTCCACGACTGACATCCGTTCGTCAAACTCGGCCGCGATGTACTTGTCGCTCATGTCTTGGATTACCAATGAAGGCCGGATTGTGTCCGACAATGGGCAGGTCAATGCGGTCTTGCCGGAGCTCACGCCGCTGTTCACTGGACAGGGGTACACGGAATCCTCGTCGGCTGGGCCATTCTCGGACTACCTCTCGCAGGGCGTCGGTTCGAAGCCCATGGTAATGGTCTACGAGTCGCAATTCCTGGGGGAGGATGGTGCTCAGAACAGCCGATTGAAGCCGGAAATGCGCCTGGCATATCCATCGCCGACGATTCTGAGCACTCACGTGGCATTGGGCTTTAACGACAACGGTGCTGTGGTCGCAAGGCTTCTCGCAGAAGACCCTGAGCTTCAGAAGCTGGCAGCTAAGCACGGCTACCGATCCAGCCAGCCTGAGGCGATGGAGGAGTTCCAGACACAATTGAAGACGGGGCAGGAGGTCTCCACCGATTTTGTGGACTCCATTGACCCACCGAGTTTCGATATCCTCGAGCAGCTCATTGAGGGTGTCTCCCGCGGATACCAGGGCCCGCCGAGGCCGGAAACGGAAGAGGGGTAAAGCAGAATGTTTATGTACAAGGCACCAACTATCCTCCGCAAAATGCTTCTTGCCCTCGTCGGTGTGCTCGGCATCTTCACTGTCGCGGCCTGCTCCGACGGTGGCCTGAACCTGTCGTTGGGCTCCGACGATGAGAAGACGAACAAGGTCAATGTCGATTCGGACCTCAAGGGTTCGACTATGCGCATCGCCGGGGCCACGGAGCTTGCAGAGCTACAGCCGTTGATGCAAAAGGCTTCCGACGACCTCGGCTTTACTATTAACCTCGAGCTTCTCGACGGCACTGTGAAGAACAGCCACGCTCTTGTCGACGGTGACTTCGACAAGCAATTTGATGCCACCTGGTTTGCTACCAACCGGTACGTTGATCTTCTCGGCGGGGCTGACAAGCTCGGTGAAGCCAAGAAAGTCGCCACTTCACCGGTAGCATTTGGCATCCATTCGTCCAAGGCGCGGGAACTCGGTTGGGATACCAAGCAGCCGACGTGGGGTGAGATCGCGGAGGCTGCGTCGTCAGGCAAATTGACCTACGGCATGACCAACCCCACGGAATCGAACTCGGGCTTTTCCGGTGTGGTGTCGGTTGCGACCGCGTTCGCCGACACCGGATCGGCGCTGACTACGGGGGATATCAACCGCACCACGCCTGAACTGCAGAAGTTCTTCGAAGGGCAGAAGATGACTTCGGGTTCGTCGGGGTGGCTGCGCGATAAATTCCTGGGCGAGCCGGACTCCGTCGACGCTCTCATCAACTATGAAGCTGTATTGCAGCAGATGAATAAAGAGGGTGCTGACCTGGAAGTTGTTGTGCCGAGCGACGGTGTCATCAGTGCGGATTACCCGCTGACGCCACTATCTCAGCCTGCTAACGACCTTGCCGCGCGGCAGACGGAAGCACTCGGACAGTGGCTGGAGGCAAACTCACAGGTTCTCGCCGACCACTTCCTGCGTCCGGTCTCCGATGAAGCCAATCTGCCGGAAAGCATGACCAACAACGTGATTATCGAGCTGCCGTTCCCGGGCGATCGCACAGTCACGGACCGCCTCATTGAGGCATACGACAATGACTTGCGCGTGCCCGGAGAGTCGGTCTTCGTTCTCGACACCTCCGGCTCAATGTTTGGTGACCGCATCGCGGACTTGCAGGCGACGATGCGCGCCATCGTCGACGGGAGCGCGCGCACCGAGACGGGAAGTGTGGGGTTGCGAAACCGGGAGATCGCGACGATTCTGCCGTTCAGTACGTCCGTCGGCGAGCCCACGACCACGACAATCGACGGTCCGGAATCGCGTGCGCAGCTCACCGCCGCGGTTGATGGACTGCTTGCCGAAGGTGAAACCGCGCTTTACGACGCACTGATCCAGGCCTTCGACCTTCTCGGCAGCTCGGATAAGAACTCGATTCCATCCATCGTGGTTCTGACCGATGGTCAGGTGACGTCGGGCAAGAGCTTTGCGGAATTCCGCGATTTCTACGAGTCCAAGGGCGGAAATCTGCCGCCGGTATTCGTCATCCGTTATGGCGAGGCGGATCCGGGAGAAATGCAGGAACTTGCGAACCTGACTGGTGGTAAGGTCTTTGAATCCCGTGAGACCGAGCTTGCTGATGTGTTCAAGGAGATTCGTGGCTACCAGTAAATCCTCCGGCACTTCCTCCGGCACTTCCTCTGGCGGTGGCTTTCTTAACAGCCCCGCCAACATTGTCGGGCTCGTCCTTGCCATCTCAGTAGTGGTGCTGCACCTGGTTGTGGGGCTTGGTTTCCTGTGGCCGGTTGTTGCAATTGCCGCGTGGGGCGCGTCGGTTGCTTTGTTGCCGAGGCAGAGCAAAGAGGCTCAGAAGTCCGTTAGCTCGGCGCCGAAGCCTGAGGTCCCACAGCGCCGCCCGCTCAATCCAGCTGAGCTGCGTAGGAAACTCCACCGGACTTTGGGCAGGCTTTTCGATGCCCAGCCTGGCGACAATCTTGGCAATGCCGCAAATGACCTGGGTGCGACGTTGGAATCTGTCCTGAGCGAGTGGAAGTACCTCAAAGATTATCCCGAGCAGAAGGTAGTCATCGGCGGCATTATCCAGGAGTACTTGCCGCAGACGGTCAACTCCTACCTCGCAGTCCCGGAGCGTCTGCGTCACAAGGCCGAGAATCCGGCTCGGGAGTCCATCGAGCTGCTGCATTCCGCGGTGCAGAAGATTCAGGATGCCATCGGCCAGGACAACCTGATTGCTTTGGAAGGTCAGCGTGACACCCTGGCAATTCAGTTCGGTAAGGTAGTGGACTATGAGCCTTGATCCGAAACTCCTTGATATCCTCGCTTGCCCGCGTGACAAGGGGCCGCTTGAATACCTCGAAGACGAGCAGGTGCTGGTCAATCCTCGCCTGAAGATCGCCTACCGCATCGACGAAGGCATTCCGGTCATGCTTTCCGACGAAGCTATCGCCTGGGACAAGTAATTGCCTTTCCCGCTTCCCGACGGCTACAGCGCCCTCGACCGCTCTGCGCTATCGGGAGCGCCCATTGAGGCTGCGCAGATGCTGCTCGGGTGCGTAATTGTCATCCCCGCTGAGGATGTCATCGCCACCATCACGGAGGTCGAGGCCTACGGCGGTCCAGCTGACCAGCGCTATCCCGACCCGGCCGCGCACTGCTTTATGGGGCCAACCGAACGCAATCGCGCCATGTTTGGCCCGGCGGGGCATTGGTATATCTACCGCTCCTATGGCATCCACTTTTGTGCCAACATCACCAGCGCTACGGACGGCACGGGCGGGGGAGTATTAGTCCGTTCCGTTCGCATTGAGCAGGGCATGGATGCGGTGCGTCGTCGCCGTGGTGAAAAGCTCGCGGTTGCGGGTCTCGGACGTGGTCCGGGCAATGTTGGTCAGGCGCTTGGCCTTGACCTAAGCGACTATGGGGCAGATGCGCTGGATTCGTCGTCACGCGTGTTTGTGGCGCAGCCGGAGACCGCCGATTTAGTTAGCGACATCCACGCAGGCCCGCGCGTGGGCGTTCGGCGAGCTGCGAATAGGCCGTGGCGGCTGTGGCTTCCGGACGATTCCGTCTCAGCCTATCGTCGCCACAAGAAGGCCGTTGAGGAGTTCTAGGTCACCCTCGCGGTGAACGTCGGCAAGCGAAACGTTACGATAGGGGGCGTGACTGAACAGAACATTATCGACGAACTACAGTGGCGTGGCCTGATTAATCAGTCCACCGATGTTGACGCGCTGCGCGAGGCGTGCGAAAACCCCATTACTCTGTATTGCGGTTTTGATCCAACGGGCGATTCGCTGCACGCGGGCCACCTGGTTCCGATGATTATGTTGCGTCGTTTCCAGCTGGCCGGTCACCACCCAATTGCACTGGCAGGCGGTGCTACGGGCTTCATCGGCGATCCGCGTGATGTCGGTGAGCGTTCGATGCTCAGCCAGGACGCCATTGAGCACAACCTGGAGGCCATCAAGGGCCAGCTGCGTCGTTTTATTGACTTTGAGGGCGAGGCCCCGGCGACGATGGTCAATAATGCGGACTGGACTATGAACATGTCCGTCATTGACTTCCTTCGTGATGTCGGCAAGAACTTCTCCCTCAACACCATGCTCGACCGCGACACTGTGAAGCGCCGCCTCGAGTCCGACGGCATCTCCTACACCGAGTTTTCCTACATGCTGCTGCAGTCCAACGACTACGTGCAGCTGCGCCGTAACTACGATTGCGTGCTGCAGATTGGCGGCGGCGATCAGTGGGGCAACATCGTCTCTGGTGTCGACTTGAACAGGCGTATCGACGGCGCCAAGGTGCACGGCCTGACCGTGCCGCTGGTGACCGATGCGCAGGGGCAGAAGTTCGGTAAGTCCACCGGTGGTGGCAAGTTGTGGCTGGATGCTGAAAAGACTTCGCCGTACTCCTGGTACCAGTACTTCCTCAATGCCGGTGACTCGGTTGTTATCGACTACCTGCGTTGGTTCACCTTCCTGACTCAGGAGGAGATTGCGGAGTACGAGGTCGCTGTTGCGGAGCGTCCGTTCAAGCGTGAAGCGCAGCGCCGCCTTGCTCAGGAGATGACCAACCTGGTTCACGGCGAAGAGGCCACCAAGGCAGTTGAGCTGGCAGCGCAGGCCCTGTTTGGACGCGCGGAGCTGACTGAGCTGGACGAGGCCACTCTGGCGGGTGCCGTTTCCGAGACCGAGGTTGCGGAGATTGCCGAAGGCGAGCCGCGTACTGCTGTTGACCTGCTCGTTGCTGCGGGGCTCGCCAAGTCGAAGGGCGAAGCACGCCGCACCATTAAGGAAGGTGGCGCATACGCCAATAACCAGCGCATCGAGGACGAAGCGTGGGAGCCTGCCGCCGAGGACCTGCTGCATGGCAAGTGGATTGTGCTGCGCCGCGGCAAGAAGAACTTTGCTGGTGTGAAGTTCGTGTAGGTGCTGGTTGGTCTCCGTACAGGTGCGTTGTTGGCCTCTAGATCAATTGGTGTTTATGCAGCTTGATCCTTTTTAGGTAGCTGGGCTAAGGCTCCGGGCAGGCTAGGGGAATGATGATTTCAGAATCATTGACTCCTGGTCAGTCCGGAGCCTTGGTTGTTTTAGGGGAGCGTAGAAACCGGAGCCAAGGTGGTAGTGATGAGCGAAAGCTACCGACTTTCGTTAAGGGGAGGGGGCTTATGGTCTTTGGGGAATCGCTCTACTGCACAGGCAAAACGCTAGTTCGCATCTATCTACCTGGGGTTTTGTGTCTTTGGGTGAGGTGTGTGTAATGTATCCGGGGTCAGCGCGACAGGGCGATGTGATCGCTTGTTGTG